>JAAUYM010031237.1_pt1 | contig 18765 bp, 20 predicted proteins | sample 7278001 | NCBI WGS metagenome assembly JAAUYM01 (sample SAMN14350224, study PRJNA611818) | marine sediment metagenome | isolation source: surface marine sediment (1.8m) | place: French Polynesia: Moorea | collected 2018-08
AGGGAAGGATTCAGCTTTAAAAAGAAGTATTGTGCATTTTTGTAACTATAATATTAAGGCTTTAAATTGAAAAAAAAGAGTTGCGACATAATTTTTGAACTGTGGGTTATAATGTAGTATATGTGTTCCCAACTGTCATATTCTATAGCCAAAAACAACAAATCCGACATTGCGTTTAATTTTTTATTATTATTTTCTATTTGACTTGCAGAATTTGAGCCATATACGTATTGTAAATATTTTTCAAGCCCAAAAATCTAGCACATTTTGCTGGGAAATATGGCGCATGCTTCCAGCTGAGAGTTGGCAACACTGTCTACCACTACTTTACACGTGGTAGCAAAATCTCCCGCCCTGAGAGAAAGATCCCTCCCTCCCTGCCAGTCCGAACCACCCGCCGACTCCCCCGTGGGAGAGCGACCACCGCAAGCCCAACTCCGAATTCTACCGCGCCTACGCCAAGTCCATCTACGAGCGCGAGCCACTGTTCGACCCCTACATCCGCTCGCTGCCCAAGGACAGGCTCAACCTCTACCGGTACGAGAACATCCAGAGCATCAAGAAGGACTTCCACGAGATGATCGGCGACCAGTGGGTCAGGAAAGGATTTCAGGCGAGTCCACGTTGCATCCTACTGTGTATGAACGCGTACATTGCTCTTTAATTTCAGTTGATAGAGAAGGCATGATAATCGTTAGAATACTGTACACATGTACAGTAGTATGGTGGTGGTGCAAATACTAACGTAGGCTCTGAACCATCTACAATTTAAAAACTCCTTTCTCCCATCACCTCATTGCATTGGGCCTTGCATCTTGTTTGGAGTATGGATCGGCTCTTGTACGTCGGGCTGCAAAATCGAGGTGATCGATCCACTATAAAGATGGAAAAAAAGGTCTATTTAGGTCCGAAACAATGCAGATAGCAACAGTATTTTTTTATGTAAGAAAATGTGTCTACCTCTCTCTTCTATCAACATTTTTTTAAGTAAATTTTTGTCAGTCATGCTTACCTCAAAGTTTGAAAGTGGGTTTGACTTACCTCTGGTGAGATTAAAGCTATTCAGCCCAACTTTGTCTGCCCAGTTCTCAGAGGTGCCTCATCAAGCAATTTTTCTCAAGCTTGGTGATTGAAACCTTCTATCAAGTCCTTTCAAGTAGGAACAAAAACTAAAGAACATATTCACACTTTACAGCCAGTCCAACAATTGACTTTTCTTTCATGCATATTGACCTACTCAGACCAACTTTAACAGCCTGTTCTTAAACGTGCAGTTAGCAATTTTTCTCGAACTGGATAGTTATCACCTCTCATTTGATCCCTTCAGGTAACAACATGAACTGAGAAGGACATATTCTAAAGACTCTCAAACAACAAGATATCTTTACTGCTGTGCGTGTAGGGTACTATCAGAAAAGAGTATGTCCTTAAAAAAGTGGCCCAAGACATGTAGCAAATGCATTGTTAAAAAGGAGAGTTACACTTGAAGAGAAACCGTAAGTTTTTAAGTTGCTGCATTTTTCAACTTTGTAGTGAAGGGGGAGTTGCACATCTCCGACTTAATTTTCCTACTTGTCATATCTCCGACTTTTTCCTACTGTATGCATATCTCCAAAAAAAATGGGAGGGAGATGGCATTTCTCCGACTTTTTTGTACTACAGTAAAAACTACTCTTACTCCTCCTCCCCCTCCTCCTCTTACTCCTCCTCCCCCTCCTCCTCTTACTCCTCCTTTCCCTCCTCTTACTCCTACTCCTCTTCCTCTTCCTACTCCTCTTCCTACTCCTCCTCCTCTTCTTTCTCTTCCTCTTTCTCTTCCTCCTCCTCTTACTCCTCCTCTTTCTCTTCTTCCTCAACTCTTCCTCCTCCTCCTCCTCCTCCCTCCCCCTCCCCTCTCACTTTTGGACATATGACATGTACATTTTTTTTTTTGGAGATATGCACTGTTCTCTATTTCGGAGATGTGCCAACTTGATATTTTTCCTCATATTTCGGAGATGTGATGTCGCCCCGTAGTAGTAATGGTTGGTGTCTTCTTTTGCGGCCTTGGCTTCGCGGGCAAGTCCACGTTGATCAGGGGGATCTTGGCAGAGGAGGGGGGCGAAGGAGGCCTCAGCAGGAAGGACGGAAAAAGAAGGAAGAAGCGGAAAAGCCCCTTTGTGCAGTTTGGCAAGATTGCCGAGGTCGCCACGTAGGTAACAGTAGATTTGTACATGTAGTATTATAACTAGGTAGGTATAAGTAGTACCTGTTATAGCATAAAGCATTAATATCTATTTAGCGCATCAGCATTTTGCGATTAGCATTTGACTCTAATTTTATCTACTATACGTTTTTTTAACTTCAGGAAAGTCATCAGCTCGAGGGGCCTCAGGTCGAGGGACTTTCAGGACGCGAGGACTCACCTGAAGCTCCAGAGGCACATTCTGCAGGAGCAGAACAGAGCAGAGAAGGAGATGGAGGTGGAGGAGCACGAGGGGACCCAACCAATATCGCTAGCGTGAATTTAGTGATGGGTTGTCCTAACGCCAGGGCAGGTGTTGGTACATATAGTGAAAAAAAAGACCCTTAGAGCAACCAAATTTTGACACCTGCGTTAACTACCACTATTGTCGCCACCGAGACCGTGCCCCTAACGATACCAATATTGGTAGGGGAGGGACTACCTCAGCGACAGGTGCGTCCTGGACTGCCTGGCCTACGCCAGGTGGAGGGCGGAGCAGCTGGGGCAGGAGGGGGTCGCTCTCTGGAAGCACCTGTTGGAGGAAATGGAGGTCATATCTTATGAAATGTTTCTTATATTTATGTTTCAAGGGGAAAAAAATTGTTCTGCTCATCACAGACGGAGATTTCCGACAGCGTCTCCCGCTACCACCGAGGTCTGGTGGTGCTCGTCCGCCCCTGGAAGCCGGAGGGGGGCACCAAAGGGGACGAGGACGGGATCAGGCTGACCATGGACCGGGAGGACTGCGGGAAGTGGACCAGGTGCCTGCTCGCCGTCATGGAGGAGCACCACATCGGATACATGGTGAAGGGGCTTTAATTGTTGGAGGGATGGGTTCTCTTTTTCCTGACATGTTTTTACTCGATGCTCCCACGTGCCAGGACCTGACCGAGACCAACTTGGGTCTCCGCGCGAGGGCGGTGGAGAAGGCCGTGTTCGAGGGTCGCATGTCCATCCCGGGGAGAGGGGAGCTGCCCTATAAGAAGGGAAGAGGGGGCAGGGCCAAGTCTGCCACCACCAGCATCCCCTTCCACCTTCGCCGCCACCCCCGCGAGGCCCCCGCCTCCGTCCCCTCCGTCACGGTCTCCGAGACGGAGATCAGGGTCTACTTCACCCAGGCCATCGACGGGGACGGAAAAATTAGCAGGTGAGACCTGGAACAGATGGCTTACACATATGTTGAATACCAGTAGATTTGCAAAAGAGCGATTGCAGGTTTGTGAGGAAGTATGGGACGGAGAAGCTGGCATACATGGCGTTCGACTTCAAGACAAGGGGTGTCGACGTCCAGAAGATCCTCCTGGGAAAGGTAAACAATTTGGGGGAGTCTGAAAAAATTGTCCCAAGGTGAATTTTTGTCAAAATGCAGGTGTTCATCGGGGGCTCCGAGTTCTCCCTGCTCGGGTGCAGCTCCGGCGGGCTCAAGCAGCGCAAGTGCGTCCTGTGGCGCGGGCCCCCGGCAGAGGCAGAGGCCGTGCTGGCCGAGTGCGGACGGTTCCACAGGCTGGGGGCCGTCTCCAAGAGGATGGCCAGGGTGGGGCAGCTCTTCAGCGGGGTCTTTCCCACGCGGGTGGAGCTGTCGGCGGGGGCGGACGTGGAGGTGATCGGAGACGTGGAGGTCGGCGAATACAACTTCACCGACGGGTGCGGCAGCGTCGGGGCACGCCTCGCGCGGAGACTCTTCGACGGGATCGACCCGGCCCCGACGATGCCGGTCCCCGCGGAGAGGGACTACGTGCCCTGCGTGTTTCAGATCAGGCAAGAAAAACGATCTTAAAAAAATTATTTTTGTAGAAAATTGAAATTCTTTTTGTAAATATTTGTTTTTCAACACTATTTCTAGGTATCAGGGCTGCAAGGGGGTGGTTGCCCCCAACCCCAGCTGCCACCCGGACAAGATGCAGATCCGGCCTTCCATGGAGAAGTTCGAGACCGACGCTTTTCCCGAGGTGCTTTGTCACCATCGATTTTGTACACCTACTTTTGGTTTTAATGCTGTCTTCATGAGTGAACTTAAGAAGTTCCCTTTTGGAAGTGCAATTTGTGGATGTCCCTGTCCTTCCCTGTACCTGTAGGTGGGAATTTGCGGATTCAGCAAGCCCAACACCGTCGGACATCTCAACAGGCAGCTCATTTACCTTCTCTCAGGATTGAAGGTACACATAGTGGACGCATAAAGTTTCTTTTCCTCCTTCCATCACAGTATCTCCCACTCCCTCTGGCATGCAGGTCCCGGACGAGTCCTTCCTGGAGCTCCAGTCCGAGCTGTTCTCCTCGCTCCATCGAATGCACGCGGACCCTGAGGCGGCCGTGGACGTCCTCTGCTGGGACGGGCAGTTCGAGGCGGCGGCGTCGGTGGCCAAGCTCACCAGGAAGGCCAGGGAGAACTTCCGTGGGTTCACGGAGGTGACCACGGTCGTCGTTTTCAGCCTCCGCCATCTCAATTAACACTTTCGTCGTCAATTTGTCTCCAGACGCAGCACAAGTCCGTGAAGATGGCCCTGGACAAGATCCTGAAGCAGTTCCACCAGAAGGACGAGAGGGTCAAGGCCAGGATGGTCCGCGAAGAGGACGGCGAAGAGAGGGAGGAGAAGGTGTCACAGGAAAAACTGAGGATCATGGTCAAGAAGTCCAGATTTGTCTACGGAGTCTGCGACCAGGTAGCAGGGACAAGGATGGCTTTCATTGCAAGAACTCTGAGTGCTTTTTAGCCCAAGTTTGACATGTAACTTACTACCCTGTTCTGCACCATGCCTCTTCAGAGTGGAAAGCTTGAGTACGGCCAGTGCTTTATCCGCGTGACCATCAACGGCGTTCCGAAGACGATCGTGGGCGCCGTCATCTCGGGCAGGATGCCGTGCTACCTGCTCGGAGACATCAGGTGATCAGAGATATGAGAGGTAAAACGTTAAATTAGATCTTAAGATTGGAAAAAGTTTACTTTTTTATTGAAGGGTGCTGGAGGCCGTGGACGTGCCCGAGCTGAACCATCTGGTGGACTGCGTTGTCTTCCCCACTCAGGGAACACGTCCACACGCAGGTCAGTCACCAATAAATTTAATAAAATACCAATGTTGCATCTTCTTAACGTTGGAAATGAAACATTCCAGATGAGCAGGCGGGCGGCGATCTCGACGGGGACCAGTTCTTCGTCTGCTGGGACGAGCGCCTCATCCCTCCCTCCGGGTGCTCCGCGCCGAGCCCGGAGTACCCGGCGGCCGAGGCGCAGAGGGACACAAAGGTCACCAGGGAGAAGATGATCAAGTACATGTCCGTACAGAACACGGCCATGTCTGTCACCGGGTACCTGGACACCCTGTACAGGTGGGAGGACAGCTTGGGGAAGTTGTTTTAAGACCAAATTATATGGTTGAAACTCTATATAAAAAAAAACTCGTAGAAAATGGGCCGACGCGAAGGGTCCGTCCTGCATGGAGTGCGACCGGATCGGCCAACTGTTCGGTCGGGCCATCGACGCGGCAAAGTCGGGAGAGAGCGTCGTAATTCCCAAGTGAAGAGGACGGACAAGAAACTGTGCCACTTTGTTTCCCAGATATGTTAGTAATGCTCGCGATGTCCACCTGCAGACACCTGGTGGATGCCCCGTCGTCGTCCGACGAGTCGACCAGGCCCGATTTCGTGTGGCACCAGCTGGAGAGGGCGGCCGTTGAGTTCAAGGGCTCGCTGCAGGTGGCGTCGGCCAGGGAGGCCATGAGGGTGGGCAGGCTGGACGCAGAAGACATCACGCAGGACTATGTCAAGGGGTTGTTCAACGATGATCAGAGGTACTAATATGGCTAATTGCCTCAGACAATTTTTTTCTCACCAAATGATGCTTCTTGCCTCCCCTCCAGCCCTTTGTCGGAATACGAGAAGTTCCTCTTGGCGTGGCTGTGGTGCTACTCACGCCACCCTGTCCGCGAGCTCCAGGCAATGTCCCGCCTGTCGGCCGACTTCGTCCCCCTCGTCGACTTCTCCCGCTTCAGCTCCGCCGAGAGGGTGGCCGCCGTCGACGTCGGCGTCCTCGCGGGGGACGTCTTCAACGCAATCAGGAGGTCCACGTGAGTTTGTTGCTCTTTGCAAGTGTTGATTGATCATCTACCTATGTCTCCTTGGCGGGCTTGACTCACTCGCTGCAGCATCTTGGAGATGGAGGACCTGCAGCACTTCCACCTCTTCAACGTGGCCACCCCGTTCGGACTGACCTACCGCTGCTTGAACCACGGGGAGTTCGACTTCGACCTCTTCTGCAACACCCTCGTCAAGCAGTCGGAGTCCTTCGTCGTCCTGCGCATGCCCGGAGAGGTAGCAAATATGTCAGAGGAGTAGTACAGTCAGACTGGGGATAATTGGGAAATTTTCTAGGAAACAGAATTCAACTGTTGGCAAATGGGCCACATCAGGGAACTATTGGAAAATTTTGGCCATCTTTGAACCTGTCCCAATTCCGAGTTTCACTGTACTACAACCAACGACATTCCAACGACTGTACCATGGACACACCCTTTTTGATGTCCACCAGGTTGTCCTCGTCCTCTGGTTCCGCGAGAGCCTCAAGTTCGGCGTGCAAGAGGAGACCCTCCCCAAGTCGGCCATGCGGTCCCTCCTGGTGTCGAGGAAGTTCGGCGTGCGGGAGATGGGCCCGGAGGGGTGCGGGAGGGACCCGGGGGACAGGCTCTTCTACGACCTGGTCGACGACAAGTTGCAAGTCTACCGCGAGAGGAAGGGGAAAAGCGTCTTCGTGTGGATCAGGAGGAACGCGCTCTCCTTCAAAAAGTGTCCGCAGAACCCGATGATGGTTGAGATCCTCAGCCAGGAGGAGGTCAGTCTCCGACTGATGGGCTTTTTGGATTTTAACTACGCACTGCCGCGTACATTTCTTGACAAAAAAAATGTCTTTTGGTCGCCCAAGGTTGAGGATTCCCTGAGCGTGGACCTGACGACCTTTCCAGGGAACTTGCTCCGCCAGAGAGACCAGGGTGGGGTCGGACACCCCAAGGTCAGGAAGACGCCCATCCTGGCCGTGGAGGTCTTTGGCGTCAGGGACGGGCAGCCGGCGTACGCGGACGTCTTGGTCGGCAACGAGGCGGAGCTGGCGGGCGAGGTGGAGAGCAGCAACTTCCTCGACGACGACGACGACGAAGGCGGCAATGACGAGGAGGAGGAAGGCGAGAACAGGGAGCGAATGCTGATGGAAATCGTGGAGGAGGAGGAAGGGGAAGGTTCTGATCCGGCTTTCGTCTGCCGTCTCCTGGAGACGCTGGTGGCGGAGGCGAGTCCGGCTTGCTCCGGGATGGAAGCCCTGGAGGCGAGGCTGACCGAGGTCATCAGGAAGCTGGACCCGTCCGGTTGGAACCTTGTAGACAGGGTGCGCGTCGCGGTCTCCCTCACGAGACTGGGTCTGGTGGGTGGAAAATGGAAACTCAGAACCAAGCATACGTATATCCAAGTAGGTAACCGAGCAACCTGTTGCTATCTCTGCCAGGATGCTCTTGCGTCCTGGATGTTGCCCAGAGAGGAGCAGTACAGAACTGACCTGCTCACCGACCTACTCCTCGCCCTGTCTCAGTGGCAGCTCTGCTTCTACCTGGACGCGGGGACGGTGCTGCAGGTGGTCAGGATGGTGAGGGAGGCGGCGGAGAAAGAGACCAATCTGCCCGCCGAGGAAAAGTACGTCCTGGACATTGTGTGGGCCGCCGTAGTGGAGTTCTTGAACGACGTCACCCTGGTGAAGGAGACCATCGGGGAGAGGGGACTGGACAGAGTGAAGATCGACACGGTGAGAGTATCTTTCAACGCGACAAAGTAGAGAAAAAGTAGGGTATGTGATTATTATTAATACTATATGATATATGATGTATGTATGATGTGATGTGATGTGATGTGATGTGATGTGATTGATATGATGTACCTATGATATTATGCTTACTCGATTTTATTATTTTAATTTTGGTTGTTCGCTCCAAAGATTTCCTCGTCCGTGGGAGATTCCGAGGAAGTCAAGGGCGAAGGCGCCAACAAGGAAGTGAAGACCGTCAACTTCTACAGTCAGAGTTTCCTGAACTCTGCCTCCGCCGTCCCTTCCCCGGGCGACCGCGTCGTCGTGTTCAGGAGGAGCGACCTGCAGCGCGGGAGTGGGGGAGACGCCGCCCCCAGGGCCAGGCGCGCCGTGGCGCTCGCCACCGTCGTCGCCGCCAAGGCCGCGCCCATCAACGTGGAGGTCCAGATCGAAGATTCACTGGTGGGTCAGACTACCAGCGGATTCTCTTGGGGGAGATTGCGACGCAAAAGAAAATATATAAGTGTTCCTCCCCAGATTCCTTCCAAGATCCTGAATGCCTCTGAGAAGTCGTCTTGGACGCTGGCGACGTTGAGCTCCGCCAAGAAGGCCTCCAGCGCTGACAGGGGACCGTCCGGATCATCGGCCAACGTCACTCTGTTTACCAGGATCATTGGGTAGGGCTAAGTTTAATCCTTTCTTATGGATTTTATTTTTACGTAGTATTTTTGTTTTGTAGAGCGTGCCAGAAAATCTTGGAGGTTCCACAGCATGGAGAGCTTTTCGGGCAGATTTTCGGAAGGAAGGAAGACGATGAAGTCGCCGAAAGTTTGGTGGTCAACGGCGTCAACGACGACGACGACAATTCCGGCGAGGAGAACGCCGCCACCGGCATCCCGGACATGGAGGCCCTGAACCCGGCCCAGGCGAAGGCGGTCGCGGCCGCGCTGTCCAATCCGCTCACCATCATCCAGGGTCCACCGGGAACAGGAAAAACTAAGGTGAGCCCTCCAAGCTAAAGCGTCATTCATTCATTCAATCATTATGATTGAATCATTACATTTTTTTGATATGGTACTATGCAGGTTGCTTGCACCATTCTTCACCTGGCTGCAAAGCGGGCGAGGGAGGAGCAACTGCGTAAGGAGGAAGGTGGCGACAAGAGGCGGGTCAGCGGCATCCTGGCAGTGGCGGAGACCAACACGGCCGTGGACAACATGGCAATGTAAGTGCGGAGGCCATATTGACCTCATTTGATGCTCCAACATACTACAGCCAGACTCCTAATGGCGAATGTCGGTTAATTAGGACATTTGTTGGTAGTACATGTTGCTATAAGGATAATTGGGAAATTTGGCCATTTCTATGGTATTGTACGAGTGGTATCAGATGTGTTATCTCCGTTATAGTCGTTTGCTGGCCATGGGCGCCGCGGTGGTGCGAGCCGGGAACCCTCGCTACGTCGACCCCTCCCTCTACGCGCACACCCTGGAGGGGAAGGCCAAGGTGCTGGCAGAGGAGGAGGGAAAGAGCACCACTTACAAGTAACCTGGCTCATCCCGGGGGTTGTTTGTGGCGAAATCGAGCTCACTCCAGACTTCTTTTATTATAGGGGGAATGATGGCAGGCAGGGATTGAAGAAGAACGTCGTGAGAAAGATCCTGGCCGATGCCGACGTCGTCCTGGCCACCTGCGTGGGGGCCGCAGATCCAAGTAAAAGAAATTTAGTATAGAACACGGATAAGTGGATAAAATCATACTGATAGGTGAATCAAACGCTTAAGTGGATCAATATCTGCTAAGGTACCAGTTCAGTAAATTACTTGCTCTCCTGCGTGTGCAGTGTTGGCCGGGATCGACTTTGATTTCGTGCTGGTCGACGAGGCGACGCAGACGAAGGAGCCGACGCTGCTCTGCTCGCTGTCGTCGGGCGCGACGGCGCTGGTCATGATCGGAGACCCGAAGCAGCTGGGGCCGTGCGTCAGGGTGAGGGGGAGGAGGAGGGGGAGAGGCAAGCCCGGAGTGCTGGTGATTTCGCAAACCTTACAATTTTAGATTGAGAGGGACTGGATCTGGCTGGAGGAGGAGGAGGCGGAAGAGGTGGAGACCTCCCTCCAGACGACGCTCTTCCACAGGCTGTACGAGGAGATCCAGAAGGAGAAAGAGACTACGACGACGACGAGGAACTCTCGTCCTGACTTCCACTTCCTGGACACTCAGTACAGGATGCATCCTGGTGAGAGGATTTCGGACTTTTTCCTTAAATCCGGATGTGCCATGTAAAGAGGTTTTGATGTGGAGATGCCAATGCGGCTTTTTTTTTGGAAATACAGGTACTTGTAGAATTTTTTGATATTATTTAGACCATATTAGACAAAAAACTTTTATTAACTTATTTAGACCAAAAGTTACCCGACGGAACTTTTTTGGGAAAAAACACGCCAGCCTTATCCTACTTCCCCATTCCCTATAGAGGTAGTGGCATAATTGATCATTTTGTGGCCCCCACTAATTACTTATAATATTGCTGGTGGATAACTGGTATGATTGCTGGTAGGATTTTGACAACTATGAAAATTCTGACTCTGACAGGAATAACCCCAGGAGGAATAAATAGTGACGCTTTTGGGCGACACGTGAGATAAGTGGCGGTGGGCCAAAAAAACCCGTCGGGTAGTTAGTAAAACTGAAAAAATGTCAGAAAGAAGAAGACAAAAAGGGGCTTTTGGCTTTTGTTGACGTGGTCTTCTTTTACCATTTGGCTTAACGTTGTCTTCTTTTACCATTTGGCTTAATTTTTATTTGTTTGCTTTTTTATATACGTATATATACTGCGGACCTGGCAACCCTGTTTGGACGGCTACTTTTTCTCGCAGACATCTCCTGCTTCCCTTCCTGCCACTTCTACTCGCGACGCCTGATGGACGGCGTCTCCGCCGCCGACCGCCCGGTGCCCTGGGCAGAGGGAAACCCTGCTCTGCTGGTGGACGTGCCGGATGGGAGAGAGAGCAGGACCGCAGGGCAGTCATACTGCAACCGGAGGGAGGCGGAGGTGGTGCTAGGGATAGTCAAGGGTAAGTTTGTGGGTGGGGGGAAGGGGAAAATTAAATTGAGGTAAAATTGTTTTGTTGGGAAAAACATTGTTGGACTTTTTTGTTGGGGGGGGGGGGGTCTTCTGCCATATACGTACATGCATGGCTGAAAAATAAGACGCTTTGCGACCTATGCTAAAACAAGAACGTCCCAATGAGGGATGCCAGCATCTTGATCAGGACGAGTCCCAGGATGACGGTCACAACGTCGACGACGGCCACGGTGCGGTAACGGAGGACGTAGCCGGAGGAGTCGGAGAGGTCCGGATCGTGGAGTCCGAGGAAGCGGAGGACCTTGGCCGCCAGCACGAAGGCGCCGAAGACCGGCAGGTTGGGCTCCGGGATCTCCATGAGCGGGGCGTCCGGGAAGATCCCGTAGCACCTCCCGTTGCGGTCCGCCTTCAGGGACGTCATGAGGGCGGAACCGACCTCCTCCACCTTCAGCACGCGGTGGTGGGTGATCCGCTCAAGCTGGCCTGCAGAGGAGTTGCGGGAATTTTTGCGTCTCACTGTTGACAGCAACACTCTCCGCCTCTTACTTATGTCGACCTCGTCCCTGACCAACTTGGTGTTCGCCCACCAGGGACAGAGCGCGTAGCACTTGATGCCCATGAGGCGGTTAAGGCCGGCGTAGTAGTCGCCGAAGTTGCGAGTCAGGCCGACCACGCCAAACTTGGAGGCCACGTAGCTGGAACTCTGACAAACAGTAACTTATCACTATATACTGTATATGTACACTAGTATATGAAAAAAAAGCATTGGAGATGACATTTCATGTTTGGCCGCTTACGTAAACGTCGTCAAGTCCGATCAGAATCCCCGCGTAAGACGCCACGTTGATGATGCGGCCGCCCTCGCCGCCCTGGAACGGGAGTTTGGGGCATTCTGGACATGCTTTCTTTGCTCGTAGCACTGACTTTTACTGTGGGACTATGGGATTTCCACTATGTACAGCGTGGTGGTGGACTTGGCGGTCTGACCTTCCTCCTGTCCATCTTCTCTATCGCGAGGAAGGCCCCGTTGGCCAGCCCGGTGAAGTTGACGTCCAGGCACATCTTCCAGTCCTTGGTCGGCGAGACGCCGGCGTTGTTCACCAGCACCGTGACGGCCCCGCCGAGGTGCGCCTCGGCCGCCTCCCACAGCTGCCCCCACTCGGAGGAGTCGCGCACGTCGCACTTGACGAAGGCCACGTTCTCCCTCCCGAAGCGCTCTCCCAGCTCCTCCGCCGTCTCCCTCCCGTCCTCCAGGAGCACGTCGGACAAGCACACCTTCGCACCCGCCGACAGTAGCCTGAGTAGGTGAAATAAATACGGGGAACGGAGTGCTCTTTCGTCCAGATAATTCAAGAAAACAAGAAAGTACTACTAGTACAGTAGTACCTAATGGCAAACTCCCTGCCAAACCCCCTAGCCGCCCCAGTGACGATGGCTCTCTTTCCTCTCACTTCGAACATGTTCACGCTACTGGAGAAAGATACACACATTACACACCTGCAACTAATAATGACATCTGTACCACCGCAGTACGTACATTGTATGTACTAGCCCCACCCCTCTCAGGGTCAAGTGTAAGGCGTTTTTTTATCATTACTGTTTCAGAGATAAGAAATACTGCGGCAACAAGCACTGCAAGCATGCACTAGTGCAACTGCATACAACGCCAATCTCTCTTGTGTATACTATACTTGAACACATAGAAGAAATCATCTCGATTTTGTACGATGTCTCAATTGTAAAAATTATATTTAACTGTACTACAGGTGCATTGTGCTACGTACTAGTATACTTGCTTGCAGATCTCCTGACCAACGGATGCCAGAAAGACGACTTGGCCGTTCTCACCCTCTACTCGGGGCAGGTCCTTCAACTCAAGAGGGTCCTCGAAAAGGTGGGGGCCAAAAAAATGATTTCTTTTAAAAAGTGTTCTTTCCTAACATCAAGCTAGTTTATTCTTGAAAAGTTTCGCGTGGTGGTGAGCAGCATCGACGGCTTCCAGGGCCGCGAGGCGGAGGTCGTCATCGTCTCCACCGTCAGGGCCAACGGGACCATCGGTGAGTGGAGTGAGAGGAAGGGCGGATAAAAGTTGGTGAGACTGCAGGGCAAATTTTGAAATTTTGTTTGTTTGTTTCAACAGGCTTCTCCGACGACCCGAAGAGACTCAACGTCCTGCTGACTAGAGCCAGGTGGGACAATTTTCATTGGCGTTCTGTACAAATTAAACTAAAATGATTCTTTCGATCCTTTCTTCCCCACCTCCTTCTTACCAGACGTGGTCTTGTGGTGGTCACCCACTGCGACACCTTCTTGCCCGGGTCCGCCATATGGTCCGGTTGGGCGGAGGGGGCGAAGAGGGTGTCCAAGATCACCTTCGCGAAGAAAGAGGAAGAAGAGACGAGCGGGGGAGGAGGAAGAGGTGGAAGGGGAGGAGGAGGAGGAGGAGGAGGAGGAGGAGCAAGGGGTCAGGGGGGAGGGAGAGGAAGAGGTGGAGGTCGTGGAAGGCGCGGACGAGGGGGAAAGAAAAGGGGTGGTTTTGTTTGAAGAGAATGTGAATATGGGTCAACTGGGGTTTTTTTTTTTTCAGCACTATGACTCACCTTGAACAGAGTTATGTGGTTTTCTATTTTTTGACATTTACCTCCCTACCTTTGTGTGTTTACTGTGGGTTAAGGGTTTGCTTAAGCATTGCGCTAGTCTAAAACTTTGCTACTGAAGCATAGTTGCTACTAGGGTATAACAGATCAGATTTTACTCTCATGCGAAACAGATTGACTTTGTGTTCCGGGATTATTAGCACAGTAATTTTTTACAACAACAAAAAATTGTGCAAGCGAAGAACTAGCACATTTGGTAGCCGTCGCACTTGCAGTGCTCGCAGTATCGGACCCTGCAGGAGATGCTGACGAACCCGTCCGCCCCCTCCACCAGGTGCGGCAGCTCCGGGTCGACCCCGGTGTTGTCCGGGAACCTGAAGCAGTCGTGGTAGTTCCGTCCGGTGTCGGCGGCGCTCAGGTGCCAGCACCCGGGGTCCCCCTCGCAGAGCGCCTGGCAGTCGGCCGCGCTGGCGGCGTGGAGCGGGTCGGGGGACACGTTGGGAGTCGTGTCGCGGAAAAGGGTGTCCTGAAGGTGGGTTTTTTTTTTTTTTAAGGAGCAGTAAAATATTAAATGTTGTACGTACAAGCTGTGTAGGACTCACCTCGTGCTTGTTGAACACGCAGAGTTTTCCCTCCGCACCTACAGTGATAATTTTTTTCTTCCGTGTTACTACAATTTGTTGGAACCAATTTAGGTGTCTCCCTATTTTTCTCTGTTGACACCTACTACGCTTAAGTGGATCAATGTGTCAGGTTCCAAAGTGATCCACTTGTCTGTGTCCTACTGTGTTTTTTTATGCGTACCGTACAGTATATATTTTTAAAGCTACGAACCCGACGGGACTTTTAACCTTACAAGCGTAGCAAATTGATGAAAAAAAATGTGACATTTACGTGGTATTCTAATGACATGTCCCATTACATGTTTAAAGCTGAATTTGTTACGCTCATAACTTTAAAAGTCCTGTCGGGAAGTTAGGCTACTGGTACCGTACTTTTGCTGGATCCAGAACAGCCCTTCCCGTTGATCGGCTTCGGGTTCGTGCAGGTCCTGGTCCTGGTGCGGCAGGGCACCATCCTCCCGACCTCGCAGTCCTCTCGCCACCCTGACCAAGAGGTCCAACCTCCGTCAACTGAAACAATGTACTTTGTAGTACAGGATACGCCTTAATGATAGTTGCCTATTTGTATTTTTAGAGTGTATTGAAGGGGTCAAGGGGGGCAAGTCCTTTCTGGCTGAAAATTCCAAGAGGCCTCTTTGGGCACTTATTTCCTTGGCCACGATATACTACTACGTACTACCTATTATCAAAAGTGGACTCTCAGAAACTGGTCAGAAAGGCCTCCCCGACCAGAGCATACTCTTTCTGTGACACCCTGTAAATAGTTCTGACGATCGGTATCTCCAACGAGTCATTCCTCACCCAGACAGGGGCTGCTGGTGCAGGATCTGGACCAGGATCTGGACCCGCTGCAATACGTATTCCCGTCTTTGTAGCACCGGCGGGTCCTCCGCTGGGAGCAGCTCCGCTTGTCGGAAGAAGTGGTGCAGGAGCTCCAGCTGCTCCAGCCACCCCACCCACCGTCTGAAAAAAAAAAAAAAAACATTGCTTGCTCCCATAAGTGCGCAGTTACCGCTGTGGGGACTCCTCCTCTGTAGGCATTTCTTCACTCCCTCCTACCGGCGCCTTCAAGCAAAAGAAGGGCGGCCAGCACCAGCACCACGACGAGGGCGATTGTTGGTCCTCTTGCCACCATGTTGATCACTAATAAATGTACTAGAATAGAGGGGAGAGAAGAACTTTTTTGTGCTTTTCCCCTGAGAGAGTAAGCATCATCTTTTAAATCAAAAAGTTCTGTTTTAAGTACGTGTTGCCCAAGTCCTTCCTATTGGTGCAAGATGGCTGGTTGGTTGAGTAATTGTGATTCAACTAATCTCAACTCTTTGTAGTATACCTACTATGAAGCAACTGAGTAGTAATCATGTAGGTACCTACGTACTATAACGCACTCCTCTGCTTACCCAGCAGATTCCACTTGTAAAAAAAAATGGGTCACTTCCGCATTTCTCTTAGCATACCGAGTTTACACATATGTGTGGTCGAGAGGCATTTTTCTGGAAATAAATAATGCATGAAATATAACTTCGCCAAGTTATATTTCTCTATACTCTATCTACATATTACACGAAGCATAATTAACTGAGTGAGTACATGTTGTCCTGAAATGAAGGTCCGTGACAAGTTTTTCCTAGATGGCGCCATATAGTAAGACAGGTGCTGAGACAGATTTGCTTCATTCCACATCTGCTCTTTTTTTCTGACGCCCTCTGGCGGACACATGAGACGGTGATTACGCCAATGGATGCTCTGCCTTGGAAAGATGCATGTCGACATTCAGGCCTGTAGCAAGTCACTAAAGGTAGATTGCTTTTTTTTTCACAGTTGCGCTATTTACAATTGTAAAAAAAAAAGAGAGTTGGTGAAATTACGCATGGTAACTCAGCATCAATTAAACAAGGAAGAGAGGAACCAATAGCCATGTCATTGTTGGATAATTAATCGCACGCTTCCGGCAACTTTTTGTCTCTCAGAGATGAGAGGAGGAGCGGCGTGCGCAATGACTGAGATCGAATTGATGCATCCTCATTCCCAACAGGTTAATTAAAGCAGCTTCCAAGTTGCAAACTCTTGGAAAGATGTGGGTAGATGTGTCAACAATTACCACAGAAAAGTAACAAAAGCGTCAATAATACCGTTTAACGTGCATTACCACTAGCATGCTAAAAAGATGTCACCTTTCTCCTCCAACTTTTTACTCCGTTTTTTCTTCTTTCGTGGGAAAAGAGGACAGGTGCTCGCTCACCTCTTCTCCCTCCCTTTCATTTTACTCCATCCCCCCCCCCCCGCCGCACCCGCACCCTCACCCAAACCGCTGGGGGAAAGGAGGAAGGGAACGGCTGCTCCTTCTGCTTCCGAAAAAAAGGTGGATTTTGTGGAGAGACAGCAGCAGAGTTGCCAGGTCAGGTACGCAAAAGAAAAAGGAAAGGCCAAAACACGTTTGAAATTAAGTCAGACAACGCCAAAAAAAGGCCAGATCTTCCTGTAGTATACTAGTGTGTGACGAATATCTCGGGGAAAAAAAGCCAAACTGCCATCCCTGAAAGCATTAGCGAGGCTTCAGGGAGGGAAAAGTTAGTGAACTGAAACTTTAGACAATTTTAGACTTGACGCTTCATAGTCTAGTACAGTAAGACAAAAATGGGCAGGATCATCAACTTTTGGAACACAAACCGGTGGCTGCTCGTACCAATAAAATCAGATTTTGATTCTCTCCCTCTTTTCTTCCAAATGGTTCCTTTTCACGCGAGAAGAGATCAAAAAGTCTCTCTCTCAACAGTGAGAGAGAGACACGCGCGCCAACTGTTTCGAAACGAGGGAGCGTACTAAAAGTTTTTCAAATCCCCATATCTTGTAGGAAAAAAAGTAATGGGTAGCTGCACACTCGAAACACTTTTTCAAAAAGTTTGCATCTTTGCAGAGAAGCGCTCTTTTTTTTTTTTTTGCTGTTGTTGTTCAGCCGCGTCTGTGCGTATTTCAATTTTCAAGGAGCAAAAAATTGTCGCAACAAAAATAAAGTTTCCAATCACCTTATAAAATCTGAGGCACGTTCGATGAAAGCGGGGGGCGATCATCGTTGATTGCAAGAAGGGGGAGGATTTCATGGGGGCGACAACGACTGGTTGGTTTCATAGGTGGCCACTTGAGAGACAGATTGAATTTCACTCGTGCAGAAACCAGGGACAAAAAAAAAAACCAACATAGTGGAAGCTCGTGCTGATTCAGAACAAGCCTGATGTTAAATCGCAGTTTTCAAAGGACAATGCGGTCTAACAATGATAAAGTGCGCATTTTTTTTTCGCGAACAACAGTGACGTCAAATGCGCATTAGCTGTCAACCCGTATGTGTTATTATTACCGTATGTCCCGCAAAATACCTACTACGTTATACGTTATCGTAATAAATGCTCTGATAATATTCCATGTCTTCTACGAAAAGATGAATATTTTTCTTAGTTTCGGTTTTTTATGGCACACACGGTAGAATATATATGACGACATTGGTGACGTCGCCTCTTTCTCCCCCCACTGGCAAATAATAATTGGATCTGTGTCGATCAGCCAGAGAGAGAGAGAGGAAGGGGGGGGGGCGGACAGGACATAATAATACCCGCAATTGAGATCAGGGATCAACTTCATCTCTGAGCACACACTCGCGTGTGATCCAATTTGCCACATATGCTCTGTACACACATACTGTACATACACCACCCGAATTGGCCGGAAAGTGAGGTGAGCTAATTTTAATAACAAAAAGTTCGGCAAATGAGCCGCGCCAAATGAATTTTTTGGCAGGGCAGTTTTCAGTCAATAAAGGAAGCCGTTATTTTGGGGGGAGGAGGGAAAGTGGAGGAGGCGGCATCAACCATTGTTTTGCTTCTTTTCCCTCGAGCTCGCATCTAGTGGCACTTCTCTCCTTCAATGTGAATAATGGGCGCGACGCACCACCGCAATGGCGCTACAGGGTGGTTAAGGAAAAAAAGAAAAGCACTTTTCTTTTCATGCAACTAGCTTTGAAAGCAAATTTTTGCATGCTAGTAGCATAGTACAAAAATCATACAAATTCTTGTGCTTCTGTGAAACACCCTGTCCGCTCCCTTTTTGTCGCCGCTGCACAATAGGCACGTGCTCGCGCAACAACACATCGTCCAACCCAACCGCACAGTCATAACGAGCAGAGAAGAAAAGACCATTTATAACGCAACTCTTTGTCGCCGCTTTGGGAATTTTCTGGGGTTTTTTAGGGGTTTGGCAGCATGTTAACTTTTTTTTCAAAAACCGGTTCCGAATTATGTAATTTTTGGACAACTATCCGGATATGAAAAAAAAAACTTCTTTTCTTCGGCCAATTTAACATAGTTTTTGACAAAACCGGATGTCCGGTTAATATCCGGACTGCCTTCCCTAGTGTCTCTCTTTCCAACTATCGACCTTTTCTTTTTTAAATGCGTCCTCCCAGG
>JAAUYM010111597.1_pt1 | contig 18753 bp, 12 predicted proteins | sample 7278001 | NCBI WGS metagenome assembly JAAUYM01 (sample SAMN14350224, study PRJNA611818) | marine sediment metagenome | isolation source: surface marine sediment (1.8m) | place: French Polynesia: Moorea | collected 2018-08
CTTTTTTTTTATTGTCAAATCTTACCCCGCAAAGCGGGTAGGCTCATGCTAGTATACATACAGTATATAATTCACTGCACTTTCCTCAGCATCTGGCTCCTGTACGGACCTTACCACGGGGCCTTTCACGGAGGAGAAGGAGGAAACTTGACAAGGGTGAGTGTTACGATGTCCCAACCAAAAAAAAATCTTGAAAACTTTTTTTAACCCCTCATGAAGCAAGAATATATTTTGATTCTTTTTGTCCAAATTGAAATACTTTCATAAAAAGGCATCTTAATATGGTTTTTTTGCCCTAAAAAAGAAGTGGCTAAATTCAGGTGAGACTGTAGAGGGCGACCGGGTGACCCGGGTGTCCGGTCGCGCCGGGATTTGGCCAGGAGCCGGCATCGACCAGCTCACCTTCTACGTACACCAAGAAGTAAGAAAGGAAAAAAGGGACAGGCAGAGTTGCCAGATTGAATCATCCTTTTTTCTTAAAGAATTTAATACGCTTGAAAATTCCACAAAATTTGTAGTATATGCATGACCGATCTCGACTCCTTGTTAGTGTGACAGCTGCTTCTCTTCCTCCTCCTCTTCCTCCTCCTCCTTCTCCTCCAAATATCGACCCCCATCACTACAATTACCACTGGTGGCGTAGCCGTTGGTGTGGATCTACTGGTGCCAACGTTGGCTGGGTAGATTTCTCCAGAAAAAGCTTGATCATTTGGTTCAGCAATTTGGTCCTGTAGATTTCTTAGTGGCATAGCCATTGGTGTGGCAATTTTGGTGTGCTACCAATATTGGTTGGGCACCATATCCACTCGTGCAGATACCATCTCTCTCTCTCTCTCATTTGTAACCAAAAAGTACGTATGGTACTTGCACACGCGACCTCCTAATTGCGCGCCCTATCTCAACACAAACGCGGGGTGGGCAAGTCGACCCAACCAATATCGCTAGCATGCATTATTTAGTGATGGAGTTGTCCCCACTCCGGGGCAGGTGTTTAAATAGTTGTGGGGGGAGGGGGGGGGAAGAGAGCAACCCCATCACTAATTACCACATGGTGGTTTAGCCTTTGGTGTACTTAGATCTGGTGGTGCCAACATTGGAAGGGGAATTGAATTATTCAGAATTTTCTCTACATGTACAGTAGGTATCTAGGTACAACTACTAGATGTTAGTGGAGCAGGTGAGACCGGACAGGCAACAAACATGGAGGCTGCCTCGACCACGAGAGGTCACCACCACCCTCAGAGGAGCTGCTTCCCAAGCTTGCCATCTTTGATCAAGATCCACCACCACCATCATCACCCCAGAGGCACCCTGCACCCTCAGCAGCTCCACCCTCATCACCCTCATCTGGCCAAGAAGAAGACCTCGGCCAGGATCCTCAACTTTTTCTCCAGGGTGGGCGGGATCCCCTTCGACTTTGACTTCCAGGATCCCGAGCTGAAGAGCGGGGAGAAACTGCAGCGGGTGAGGTCGGGTGCCCTGATCCTGGTCCTGGTGGCGCCCCTCATGGCGGGCTCTCACTACGTCCATGGCCACTTTGGCAGTGCCCTGGCCCTGTCGGCTGTCGGCCATGCCATGGGCCTGTCTCCCAAGGATGGGGTGCTCCCGCTGTCACTGCTCATCTTCGGCCTGCTGACCTCGGTCTCCTTCCTGGTCACGCTGGCCCTGAAGAGGAGGGAGATTGTGGAAATCTACCGCGGCATGTGAAGGCTGGAAGGAGGACTCTGCCACTGGCCAACATAGGACACTGTCAGGGACAAGTGGGCACCCTTCGTCTTCTTGGGCTCTGTTGCAACCGTGTTGGGCACTGCCTCCGGGGTCTGCTACGGGTCTCTGTCACACGGATTCTTCAGCAATGCGAGGGGGGACAGTGCTGAGCTCAATCTCCTAGAGTGGGTGCTCACCGTGGCAATGGCCATTGAAGTTCCCATGGTGGTGGTTGACAACTTCCTGATTTGTTCTGGGTTCATGCTTAGCCTTGACGTCATGCTTGGCCTAGGCGACATCCTAGCCCAGTGGAAGTTCAAGATGCTTGGAGAGCACGGGAGGACCTCGGAGATGAAGACTGAGCTTCTGTTTGCCCAGGACTTTTGCAGACTTGTGGAGTCAGCCAACGCCATGCTGGCCCCACTCATCCTGACGGCGTACTCTTACATCCTGGCCGGGGCTGTGCTCTTCACATATGGAGCCCTTGGCATGCTCTTCAACTCTCCAGATGAGAGGGTGTGGTCCTACTTCATAGGCAACTCGCTGCTGGCTTTGGCGTTGTACTTGTGCGCATTCGTCTTCTCCGTTGTTGGAAACCGCATCCAGGCCAAGAAGGATGCTGCCATGAGAGTCCTTCACGAGTTCATCTCGGATCGCTACGCCGACATTGGCGACAAGCTGAGGTTTGACGGTGTGGGGATCCTCTCCAGGTTGGAGAAGGTGGTCAAGATCTCTCCCTACGACTTCTTTGAGGTATCAAACACGCATTACCTTGGGGTCATTGCCACGCATGCCACTTACACATCATTGTGGCCCTGCAGTTCAGAGGAGCTTAATTTCTTTTTTTCTGTTTTTTTTAAGGATCAAATTACCAGTGTGAATGTTATGTTTACTTGGCACACAACTACTGAAGTACAGTACTAATACAACCTTACATTTTTTGTGTCAACAACGCTTGCGCTATTTTCCATGTTTGTTCTCGCAATTCTTGTGATTGCACTCATTCCCAGGTTGGAAGGGCAGGTTTCCACCACAGCATTTTCCAGAAACCACCACCACTTCCATCAGTGCATTGCAGCAGAGGGAGGCAGAGCTGCAGGAAGGAAGGGGCTCCTTTGGATATTGGAGTTCCCTGGAGTTCCCTGCCCCATGTTGTAGGATTGTCTGGCTAGGGTCCTGTCAAAAGAGCTGATAATCTCCTGACAGGACTCTCTGGCAATACTTGGGGGAATTAAAGTAGCAAAACCTGAAGGCAGCGTGGTGAAGGTGAGATAATAATAATGTAGGTAAAGGCATAAGAGTCCTGATTAGAGACCAGTCATGGTGGGCTTGGTCGTAAAATGGCACTGGACCACCTATCCTGAACAACACCAACAATGGAAAGGAACCACTTCCTCTCAGGAAGTAAGACCAAAGCAGAGGAGAGTAGTACTGTGTGGATTACCCGACTGGACTCTTGGTCCTTCATCCAGAACAGAAAAATGTGACATTAATGTACAGTATGGTATCGTCAGTGACACATTCAGTTGCACGTTTTCAAGTGGAATTTGTTGACACTCCTGTCTTCCCATCGGGTAATACAGTATAAGTCTTGATGGGGTCATCATGATTTATTCATCTGTTTTTTTTCCCCACAAAAAGTTCCTATGATGATCCACAAGACAAATGGCCCCCACTTGTCTCTCACAGTCTCATTGGTCACCCAGTGGCACTCTATCTCCATCCTTGCAATTTCCTTCCTCTTGAGAACAAATGATTGCAGGAAGCAGCCTGATGTGCTCAGCCCAAAGAGCATGATGGGCAGCAGCCCGTCCTTGGCAGACACGCCCATTGTCTCACCCATGGCCCCGATGGCAAAGGGGCTGCCAAAGAGGTGCTCAAGGTGGTAGAGCCCCAGGCCGAGGGGAACAAGCAGGATAGTGATCACCAGGAGTGCCTTCAACAGCTGGATCTTCTCCCCACTCTTGGACGCTGGCTTCTGGGAGTCGAAGTCAAAGGGGATCCCGTCCAGTGCCCAGAGGTAGTTCATCACCCTCAGCGATGGCTTGTCCATTTCTTCTCTCTCTATCTTGCCACACAGCAGCTTTGGTATCTTTGGCCAAGGACAATTTAGACTGACTCAGTCTTAAATGCAATTTGGGAAAAATAATTGCACAGAACAGATCAAATATGCCCAATGCTAATTATCATAATTATTGTTTGAGTTGATGGCTTTCCACTGACTAAGCTGCTCTGAACTGAAGTGCCACGATGATGTAGGTCGCATGTGTAGCAATCACTCCAAGAAAATTTGTGTTTGAGACCTCAAAGAAGTCATAGGGAGAGATTCTTATGACCTTATCCATTCTGGCCAGCACTCCAGTGCCTTCAAAGAGTGTCGCACCATCAATATGAACGTAAGTTTTCAGGAGGAGTTCATGCAGGAGGGCCATGCTCTGGTCCCTCTTAGTCTGGAGACAGTTTCCGAAATATGAAAAGAACAGTGCAGAAAAGTACATGACGACAGCGAGCAGCAAGTTTCCAGCAAAGTAGGTCCACAGTTTTTGATCTGCCGAGTTGAAGAGCATGCCAAAAGCCCCGTACGTGTAAAGAACAGCTCCAACTAAGAGGTAGGTATATGCAAGCAGGACAAAAGGTGCAAGCATGCCATTGGCAGCTTCTGTCAGTTTGCAGATGTCTTCTGCAAATGAGATCTCATGCTTTACAACTTTTGCAGATGCTTTTGTATCATGCTCCTTCAAGGACTTGGATGCATGGATGGCATCCAGCATCCTACACTTCCACTGCAGAAGAATGTCACCCAGAGAGACCATAACATCAATGCAGAGCATGAACCCAGCACATATTGAGACGTTGTGCACCACAACCAAAGGTACACTGGCAGCCATTGTTATGACTGACAGCCACTCCAAAAATGAAAGGTCAAAACTTCCCTTCACATTGACAAATAATCCATGTGACACTAGTCCATAGCAGACACCAGAGGACATGCTACAAAAAGTCCCTATGATGATCCACAAGACAAATGGCCCCCACTTGTCTCTCACAGTCTCCTCAGTCACCCAGTGGCACTCTCTCTCCAACTTTGCAATTGTGCAATAGATCCTGGCAATTCTCTTCCTCTTGAGAACAAATATTTGCAGGAAGCAGCCTGACGTGCTCAGCCCAAACATAAAGAGCATGATGGGCAGCAGCCCATCTTGGGCAGACACCCCCATTGCCTTGCCCATGGCCCCGATGGCAAAGGGGCTGCCAAAGAGGCGCTCAACGTGGCACAGCCCCAGGCCGAGGGGAGCAAGCAGGATGGCGATCACCAGGAGTGGCTTCAACAGCTGGATCTTCTCCCCGCTCTTGGACTCTGGGTTCTGGAAGTCGAAGTCGAAGGGGATCCCACCCGCTGCCCGGAACAAGTTCATCAGCCTCAGGGGCGGCTTGGCCATTTCCTTTTTTGGTGCTGTTCTCTCTCTCTCTCTCTCCACAAACACAGCAGTTCTGATGGCTTTTGACCAATGCAGACTGACTCAATCTGAGATGCAATGTGCACAAGTACTGTACTGTAGTACATGTAGCGCCAGGAAAGTTGGTGGTACTGCTGTCATGGGACAAACTGAACGAAAGAAAAGCATGAATAATTAATGATACGTCCTCGTCAAGTAGTAGTACGTAGATTGTACTACCTGATGGGAACTTTGAAAGACAGGAGTGTCATCAAATTCCACTCAAAAATGTGCAACTGAACATGTCACTGACCATACCATGCATTAATGTCACATTTTTCTGTTCTGGAAGAAGGACCAAAAGTACTAAAGTACTACTACTCTCCTCTTGGGCAACACTTGGGTCTCACTTCCAAATGACTATGTAGCAATTAAGTCTCCTTACTTTGCACACCAAAGTCAATTTGGGAAACTCTTTTTTTTTTTCTCTCCCTGACCTAAATTTAATGACTTTCCTGCTTTCCACTGTGTACAGGTGAAGGTAGCAAGCATGAAATGGGAGCCATAAGGCTTCAAACACCATCTGTGCTTTTTTTTCTTGCTTGTCATAAACTCAGGGACGTCAAAAGCTTGGCTTTCTCTTTTGTTGTTGCTGCTGTTAGGATTTTCAGATCCTCGCGTTACCCAACCAAGATCGCCAGCGTGTACAATTTAGTGATGGGTTGTCCCAACCTCCCGGGCAGGTGCTAAATATAGTTAAGAAAAGGAACCCTTATAGCAACCTAAATGCAACCCAAACTTCGAACCCAACCATCACTAATTACCACTAGTGGCGTAGCCATTAGGAGTGGCTATAGTGGCTTCAATATTGGTTGGGTAGCACTCCCAAGTTTGGAAAGCACTCCCAAGTGCTGGTGGTAAAAAAAAACCACATTAGAGGTTGTTTACTACTTTGGAGGAAAAAAAAAGAAGTTGGTGGCAAATTTTAATTTAGTAAAGTGCAAGTAAGACTAATTTTTACTTGAAGAGATAAACCCAAGGAACATTCATCCTGACGTGATTTATTATGCATGTATGCACACCATGCTTGATGTGCCACTGTGATGCACATTAGAGCCCCCCTCCTCACTCATAGTACAGAGAATCTAACCACCTATTAGTATCTACGCACATGTGCACATTAAGCAAAGCATGGGACAGAGGTTGAAACATCCTTGATCAATAATTAGGATCTTCCTCAGATGGAGCCAACTCCACTTGGGGCCCCTTGAAGGAGTACTACTACCATACATACATACATACATGGTACATGCTTGGGGGTGAAACATGTCATTTATGATGAGAATCTTGTGGCAAGTTTGTTTCAAAAGTATTTTTTTCATACCCCAGGTTCTAAAAAAAAAAATATAGAATAATGGGAGAAAACTTGGGAGAGCTTCAAACGCCTGTTTGACAATGTTTATGGGTGGTCGCTTCTTCCCACCAAGACATGGGTGTAGGGGGGGGGCTTAAGCCAGTGTCGTCAACATCCTCAAAACTCCCTCTACCCCTCAGCCCAACCAAGAAGTCTTGCAGATGACACTCCCATGACAGGAGCACTAGATGATAATTTAAAACACACACAAAAAAAAACCAAAATCAGATGTGTGACTTCAGCATCTGGGAATGGAGAGAGAGAGCAAAAGACAAAAAAAAGGGAATTTTTTTTTTGCATCTGTTTCTCTTCGCACCCACACTTCTTCTTCATCTAGGCGGCCTGGCTGTAGATCTGCGTGGGGTCCACCACGATGGTGGTGGGGCTCCCGGAGCCGGGGCTCCCCCGCGGAGGAGGGAGCCGGCGGAGGCGGGGCGACCCCGGGCGCACCCTAGCTTGCTCAGGATCCTCAATTGAAGGAAGCCTGTCGGGAGAAAAAAAAAAGATATGAATGTCTGGGGGTTTTTTTCTGACCGCCCAACCAATGTTGGTAGCACTAGATCCGCACCAACGGCTACGCCACTAATAGTAAGTTGTGATGCGGGTTGAAATTTGGTTGCTTTAGGTTGCTCTAAGCGCTCTTTTTTTTGGGTTCGCTATTTTGACACCTCCTCTGGCGTCAGGACAACAACCCATCACTAAGTGCACGCTGGCGACATTGGTTGGGGCATGATGGCAGCCCAGCCAGACAGGCGTTCCCTCACGCTCACTCACCTGATCCTGCTTCCGTGGTGGTGGTGGTGGCGGCGGTGCTCCTCCTCTCCCTGGTCCTCCTTCTTGGACCTGAACCAGAACTGGCCCCTGTCCTCCTCCTCCTCCGGCTTCCGCCTTGATCTGGGACTCCTCCTCTGCTCCACTGACGGCGACTCCTCCTCCTCCTCCTCCTCCTGGGACTGGGAGTAGAGGGGAGGGAACCTGTCCTGCCTGGTCGCCCTGCGCCAGGCGTAGGGGTCCATCAGCACCCTGAACCCCGGCGACATGCGCCGGGAGCGCAAGTAGAACTCTGGAGGGAGGACACCAGAGTCCTTCTTAGACCTAGAGAGAAAGAGAGAAAAAGAAGTTTTATTTCAAAATAATAGCTGGGAGGGGATGGACTCTCTTCCAACTTGGGTCGCTCTGGGTTGCTCCAAGGGTTCACTGAATGCGCGCTAGCGACATCGGTTGGGCACTCACCTGAACCAGAATCCTCCTCCATCCTCCGCAGCTCCTCCGTCCTTCTCCCTCCTCCTTTTGGCGGACCTCTTCCTCAGGAGGGCACCAACTTGCTCATCCTGATAGCGAAAAAAACAAAGAAGAGAGAAAGCGAGTTATACCTACAAGAGCATCACCATCACTGCTGTCTTGTCCTCCTCCTTCTCCTCCTCCTCCTCCTCCTTCTCCTCCTTTCCTCCTCCTCCTCTTCATCATCATCATCATCATCTTATCCTCATCATCATCATCTTGATGAGGAGGAAGAAGAGGGAGGACCCAGGTTTGTACTGTATGCACATGTTTGCCAATATCATGGCAGATCCGTCCTCCTCCTCCTCCACGTGCTCACCCACCAGGATGTTCCTCCTCCGGTGCCTGAGCCAGAAGTTGGAGGCGGCGCTCTCCTCCTCCTCCTCCTCCGCGTCGCCGTTGTCCCTCTCCGGCTGGCGAAAGAGCGGGGCCTTCAGCACGTACGGGGGGGCGGACGGAAAGGGGGAGGGGGAGGAGGAGGAGGAGAGGGAGGAGGAACACTCCGGGAGGAGGAACGACGACGCTGAAGAAGAAGGAAGAAACACGTGAGAGATGCCAGATCAAAAAAAAAAAAAAAACCAAAATCACACACGTCAATTTGCCAAAATTAAGAACCAACTAATAGTTGCTTCTCTCTACCCATTCCGCCGACGCCCAAGAGGAACAGTTGGAGGAGGAGGACATTTGGTGGCATCTGGATGGATGCCTGAGTGATCCTGGCCAGGAGAGAGGGCGAGGAAGGGAGGAGGAACAACCTTTTATACTCAACTCCTCCTCCCTCCCCTGCAAGTGACGCAAGTGGATAGTTGTACGTACGTACGTACAAGCACGCAAAGGAGTTTGGAATAAAAAAAACAACCAAAAAACCAAGACTAGAAAGGTCACAGACCCAAAAATAAAACATGATTTTATAATTAATAAGAAGCAACAATGACAACTAGGACATTCATGTGCTTTGGAACCACTTCTCTCTCTCTTCCCCCCCCCCCTCCTCTCTCTCTCTCTCTCTCTCTCTGCCCCCTCTCCCTCCTCCCCTTCTGTTGACCCGGACATGACATGAAAAGAGCTTCTGCCAATCATCATTCATGTCCAACATGACTCGGGAGGAGGAGGAAAAACAAGCTATTCCAATGACGCCACCGGATCATCTCTTCCACCCAATTGGAGGAGGAGGAGGAGGAGGAGGACTTTTCTCCTCTCTTTTTCCTCACACTTAGGCATCACCTACCTGCCTGTCACTCTTTGGCTATTTTTGAGTGGAAGATACGCCAAATTGCATCGTCCATTCTACTCAAATGTCAGGAGTTGATCGCCACCTCCAATAAGTCGAAATTCCAAAATTCCCCCCCTCTCCCCCCCCCCTTTTTTCTCGTACTATGTTTCAGTGTTGAATGTTTCTAGACATTGAATTTCTTAAGTTTTCTCCGTCTTTCTTAAACTCTTGTTGTGCTCTACGCTATGCACGACATCCTGTTTTTTGCATTAAAAAAAACAGTGGGTTATTTTATCTTAATCCCACTCTAATTTCACATTATCTCCAAAAAAAACCACCTTTCAACCAGTTAGGAAAAGTATAGTCACTTCATAATGACTGTTTTTACTTTACTCTTTAAAGTAAACTTTTTACTTTACGTTGTGATGAAAGCTCTACTTTATTCTAACAAGAGAAAATAAGCTTTTTTCTCCATTAACCTGTGTCTCTCTCTCTCTCTCTCCTTCCTCCGCATTCTTCTCCTCCTCCTCCTCCCACCCAAAAGATGCTTTCCTCCCCCAAAGCTTTCTCCTCCCCCCCCCCAAGACACAGGTGGAGCAGTTGGGCAGCAGCAGCAGCCGCATTGTTGCCCAAAAGATCTTCTTCCTCTTTCTGCCTGCTCACCCTCAAGCCTGGAGCCAAGTTCAGGGCTGTTTCCAAGATAATATCTTTTAAAAAAAAATGTCAAGATAAATTTTTCGTCCACCTGCACGTGAGGCCGAGAAATGAGTCTTGTCACTCACTCACTCACCATGCACTTCTTGATCGTGATGTCCTCCTTCCGCGTCTCCCTCCTCCTCCTCCTCTTCCTGTCCGGCTCCTCCTCCTCCTCCTCCTCCTCCTCCAAGCTGATCGTGCCGGAGCTGGACTCGTCGCTGCTGCCGGAGTTCCTGTCTGACCACGAGCACGCCGTGGTGCTGTTCGTGCGCCCGGGCGGGCGCGGCGCCGACCCGAGGAGCGACCGGGCCCTGAGCAGGCTGCAGCAGGACACCGCCACCCCCGGGGGCCGGGGCGACGACGGCGGCGACAGGGTCCCCTTCGTCCGGGTGCCGGCGGACCCTGCGCTGGCCGCGGAGTTCGGCGCGCCGCCGGAGGGGATCCCGAGCGCCGTCCTCTTCCGCTCCGGCGTCCCGGACGTCTTCCCGGGCGACGTGCTGGACCCGCTGGAGCTGAGGGCGTGGGTGGCCCGGGAGGTGCGCGGCGGCGGCGGCGGCGGTGGCGGCGGCGGCGGCGACGCGGAGGAGGCCACCGTCGACGCCGCCGTCCTGCGCGCCGTGGCCAAGCGGGCGCCGGCGCTCCTGGCGGCCTTCGTGGACGACGACTCCGACCTCCCCGTCGCCGCCCTCGACGAGATGAGGTCGGTCTGCGACCACCTGGACGTCTCCCTGGCCGTGGTCGCGGGCAGGTCGGAGGCCGCCGTCTTCGGCATCAGCGCCGACCGGCTGCCGGCCGCCGCCTACTTCGAGCGCGGGGTGCCCTCCGTCTACGCCGGGGACCCGGGCGACGACCCCGGGGCGCTGGCCGAGTGGGTGGAGGACCAGAGGACGTCGGACACCGTCGAGGTGGTCACGGAGGAGATCCTGGCCTACCTGTCCCAGTCGGAGGAGTACCTGGCCGTCTTCTTCTCCGGCCCGTGCGACGAGCGGGCCAGGACGGACCAGGAGTGCAGGAGGGTGCTGGCCGACCTGGAGAAGATCGACGACGAGCTGGACTCGTACGGGGTCACCCTGGTCACCACCGGGGAGGTCAAGTACGCCGGCGCCCACCTCGGGGTCAGGACCTTCCCGTCCCTCGGGGTGTTCCGCAACGGGCGCTTCCTGGCCTACAACGGGTCTCTCCGGGACGGGAGGGACATGCTCACCTGGATGCTGGACAGGGACACCCTGGAGCTCAAGGGACACGTGGAGAAGGTGGGGAACACCATGCTGGGGAGGCTGGTGCGGGACGAGCCGCACGTCGTCGTCCTCTTCTGCCGGGAGGAGGAGGAGGAGGACAGAGAGACCTCCGAGGCGGTGGACAGGCTGTCGCACGTGGTGGTGCACAGGGCCGAGAAGGCCGGCATCCCCATGGTCAGGTCGACGGACGACGCCTTCGCCGCAGACGAGTTCGGGCTGATGCGCGGCGGCGGGGGCGGGGCGGAGGGCGGGGGAGGCCGGGCAGGGGCGGGGAGGAGGGCGTGGCCGCCGCCGCCGCCGCTCCTGGTCACCTTCGCCCACGGGGTGCCGGTGGCCTTTGACGGCAACATGTTGGACGCGCAGGAGGTGTTCGCCTGGATCAGCGAGGTGGTGGACAGGAGCGAGATGCCCATGGTGGAAACGACGGTAGGCGGGGCGGGGCGGGGCGGGGGCGGGGCGGGGCGGAGGCAGGACAGGACAGGGAAAAAAACCTTTCTGCTTCTGCAGCTGCTTCCAGTTGCAATTTCCAACTAGTATAGCAGATCCTGCCCGTGCTGTGCTTTGTAAGTTTTGAGTGTTTGCCAGTTGCCAAATAATTCTTTCTAAACATTTCATGGAACTTTTAAAGATTCCTGGAGCACTAAACGCATTCCAATACACTGGAAATTTAAATTAGCTTTTGAAGCATTTCTAAGACTTTGGTGAGACCTGGGACACTTCTGTGGCCTTAACAGTGACTTGTATTTAATGAAAATTCTGGGAAATCGAGGCGCCTAAAAAAAAAAATTCTGGTAGTGGCAACCCTACCTAGTTCACTGTAGGTGAAAAAGTGTCCTCTCTTTTCTCTTGTCTGTCCACTCCTCCTCCCCTCTCTCTCACTCTCACTCAGGTGCTGAAAAGATGCATCGATCGCCTGGACGACCTGGTGGTCGTCTTCTTCGACCCCGACAAGAAGAGGCACCAGGAGTTGGTGGGCGTCCTGGAGCTCATCGACGACGACGCGGAGAGGCTGGACGTCAACATGGTGAAGGCCAGCTCCAAGAAGAGCGGGAGGCACTTCGGGCTGACCCACCTGCCGGCCGTCGTCTACTTCGAGCGCGGGGTGCCCAACGTGTACGACGGCGACCTGACCCCGGACGACGTCCAGCACTGGATCCACGAGCACAAGACCGGGGCGCACGCAGTCATCGTCACGGGGGCGATGCTGGAAATGATCAAGGAGGAAAGTGATTCAACTTCATCCTACAGGGTGTTTTTTTCCCAAAAAAATCTATTCTCTAAAAATGTAGAATTATAGACCACTCCGTTTTCCGATTTTTTTTTTCACTTTGTTTCCCAAATTTTCAATTGTTTGTTTGCTCAGGGACGCTCAGAATGTCCCTGGTTTGTTCTAGACGTTGGGAAAAAGTGCTTTAATGGGTTTTTTCCCCACCCTTTTCCAAAAGAATTCAAGATGTAACTTATAATAGAGCTGAACTCCTTCCCTCCACTTCAGAAGGAGAACTTCATCGCCGCGCTGTTCGTGGACGAGTGCGACAGGGTCTCCCCCTCCGCCTGCGAGGAGCCCATCCTGAGGCTGGTGGCCCTCAGCGAGGACCTCAAGGAGCTGGGCATCCTCATGGTGCAGACGAGCGACCGGGAGCTGATCGCCAGGCTGAGGCTCCGGCTCCCCGGCCCCGGGGTCCTCCCGGCCCTGGGCTTCTACCGCAACGGGGACCTCCTCCCCTTCGCGGGGAACGTGGAGAGCGAGACCTCGGTCATGAAGTTCCTCACCGACCTGGACAACATCCTGCTGACTGGGGCCATCGAGAAGGTGGACACCAGGTGCCCAACCGACAACGCACTCTTAATAAACTTCGGACTGAGCTCCGATGCAGAAATTTTTGTTAGCAAGTGCCGAATGAGCATGCGAATCGGCGCCGTACGTCCACAAAAATGTGTCTGCAACGTGTACATATTTCCGACTGGGCTTCCATTTTGCATACCACCGTTGCTGGTTGGGTAGGAAAAACAAAAAATGTATATACCGGACTGCCGGTGTTTAATCAGATAAATTTATCCTTTTATTGATATCTGGATGCAGTTAAAAATTGGTACCTAACAATTGATCTGATTAGCCCTGTAATCAGGGTTAATTCAGGTGTAATCACCCTGTAATCAGGCGTAGTTCTGATCTTTTTTTTTCTTTCTTAATTTCCTCCCCTTGCAGAATGTTGCGCCACATCGCCAGGGAGAACAAGGAGGTGTTCGTGTTCCTGTACGCCGAGGACGACGGCCGGGCGCAGAAGGTACTCCGCAAGCTGGAGGCCATCAACGACAACCTGGAGAACGACAGGGTCCTCCTGGTGAGGTGCGCGGAGGAAGGGGTGGAGGACGAGTTCGGGGTGGGCTACCTGCCCAGGCTGGTGCACCTGGAGCGGGACGTGCCGGTGCCCTACGTCGGGGACCTCAGCAACGAGGGGGACGTGCTGCGCTGGATCGCCGACGTGCTCAGGGACACCTCCGTCAGGGAGGTGTCGGCACCCGTCCTGGACAGGCTGGTGGAGAAGCTGGACCACGTGGCGGTGGTCTTCTTCGACGCCGACGACTTCGCCGGGACCCTGCGGATGCTGGTGGAGCTGGAGGGGCAGCACGGCGCCATGGAGGAGGAGGAGGGCCTCACGGTGGTGAAGATCAGCACGGAGGAGCACGGGGAGGAGCTGGGCCTGGCCGACGACCTGCCTGCCCTGGTCCAGTTCAACGACGGGATACCCAACGTGTACTTCGGCCAGAGGGAGGACGGGAAAGCCATGCTCCGCTGGCTGGTGGAGGCGGCGGAAGGGGAGGTGGTGGAGGAGGTGACGGCGGAGATGGTTGCCATCCTGCGCGAGGAGCAGGAGTACCTGGGGATTCTCTTCAGCGGCGGCGACGACTGTGACAGCCAGGACTGCAGGGACCTGCAGGAGGTCCTCGCCTCGGTCAACGCGAGGCTGACCGCCGTCGGCATCAAGCTGGTCAGGACGAGGGACAAGGGATACCCCTTCCGCGAGCACGAGATCGAGGACCTGCCCGCCCTGGGCATGTACCGGAACGGGAGGTTCCTCCAGTACCGCGGGTCCTCCTGGGAAGCCGAGGAGGTGGAGAAGTGGTTCCTGGACGAGGACAACATCAAGATCGAGGGGAGGATCGAGGAGGTGAACGCCAGGATGCTGTCGTACCTGTACGAGATGGACGACGACATCGTCGTCCTCTTCTATGAGACCTCCGACCGGGACGTCGACGAGCTGCTGGACGGGCTGGAGACGGCGGACGACAGGCTGGACGGGATGAATGTCACCCTGGTAAAGATAGACGACGAGGGCGCGGAGGACCAGTTCGGGGTCACGGAGCTGCCGGCCCTCATCTACATCCAGAGCGGGATCCCCAACGTCTTCGCTGGGGACCTCTTCTCCCCGAAGGCCGTCCTGGGCTGGATCAGGCACGAGGCCAACACCACGAGGATCCACGAGGTCAGCGACATCGTCCTCTCCAGGCTGATCACCAAGTTCGACCACCTGGCGGCCATCTTCTACACCCGGGACAACGACCCCGTCGTGGAGGGTCTCCAGGGCATCGCCGACAAGAGCCTGGCCGAGAGCATCGCCATCGTCAAGCTGCACGACGAGGAGGAGGCCAGGAAGCTCGGCCTCGACGGCGACGGGACGGGGCCCAAGGAGGAGGAGGATGCTACGTCGGTCCACCTCGTGTTCTTCCAGCACTCTGTCCCCTCCCTGGTGGGCGCCGACCCGTCCCGCCCGCAGGCCGTGCTGGAGTGGCTGGTCAAGCACAAGCGGTACCCGACCATCGAGCAGGTGACGGACAGGATGCTGGAGATGCTGGTCACCAGCCACGAGTACGTCGCGGTCTTCTTCCAAGGGAGGCGCTGTGAAGAGGAGGAAGAGGAGCAGCAGGGGCGGCAGCAGCAGGATGAGGAAGGAGAAGCAGAAGAGGGGGGCCACCAGACAAGCGAAGAAGAAGGTGGTGATGCCCCAGCTGGGGCCAAGGAGTCGCCCGTGGACTGCGACCAGGTCCTCGCCGAGCTGGAGGGAATCGACGACGAGCTCGACGAGATCGGCATCCTCATCGTCACCACCAAGGACGACAGGGTGGCGGAAGACAATGGTGATGAAGTAGCTTGAGAAATGTGGACACGATGGTGGGCGGGGGACTTGACTAACTTTTTGCCGTCTGTCTTGTCCTCTCTGTTTCAGAGATTGTGACTCTCCCGGCCCTGGGTCTGTTCCGGAACGGCCACTTCAAGCAGTACGACGGGGACCTCAACGATGAGAAGGCCATCCTGGACTGGATGAGTGACGAGGAGACGCTCAAGATCATCGGCATCATCGACGAGGTCAACCTCCCCATGCTGGAGAACATCCTCAAGGACGAGGACCATGCCTTCGTCTTCTTCTACGAGGAGCATGACACAGAGGCCTTCACCGTCCTGGACGAGCTGGAGAGCATAGACGAGAAGCTGGACAAGCAGGACCTGACCATGGTTAAGATCTCTGACCGCGGGGCCAACGATGCCTTCGGGATCAGGGAGATGCCGGCCCTCGTCTACTTCGAGGACGGCGTCCCGGAGGTCTACGAGGGGGACCTGCTCAACGACAACCTCATCATGAAGTGGATGAAGGCGGAGCTGGTCAGGGACGAGATCAAGGCGGTGACGCTGACGGTGCTGGACAAGCTGGTGGAGAAGGGGAGGACGATGGCGGTGCTGTTCTACGATCCCGGCCAGGCGGATGACCTCAGGGTCCTGGAGGAGTTGGAGACCATAGACGACGAGTGCGCCGGCTTCGAGATCAGCTTCTTGAAGGTGTCCGACCTGGACAAGGCCCGGGCACTGGGAATCCACGACACCCCGGGCCTCGTCTACTTCGAGAACCGCATCCCCTCCATCTACGACGGCGACCTGACTGAGGAGGACCGGCTGCTGGAGTGGCTCGTGGAGCAGAAGACCACGGACACCATCGAGGTGGTGACGGACGAGATCCTGGCCGACCTGGCCGAGGAGGAGGAGTACTTGGCCGTCTTCTTCAGCGGCCCCTGCGAGGAGGATGACCCCTGCCACGCCATCCTGGAGACCCTCCAGGAGGCGGACAAGCGCGTCCGGGAGGTGGGCGTCATGCTCGTCACCACCGAGGAGAGGGAGCTAGGGAAGCAGCTCGAGGTCAGGGGCTTCCCTGCCTTCGGACTCTTCAGGAACGGAGAGTTCCTCCTCTACGAGGGCGAGCTGGACGATCCCATCGCCATCCTGGAGTGGATGACGGACAAGAAGAACCTGCAGCTGCCGGACGTCATCGAGGAAGTCAATCAGGTAAAAAAGAAGAAGAAGAAAAAAAGAGGCAGTTTGAACTTCTACTGTAAAAGCAAGAAGTAACAACTTGGTTGCTATTACAGGACATGTTGGACTACCTGGTGGACGTGGAGACGGACGTGGTGGCCTTCCTGTACCGCGAGGACAACCTGCAGGACCTCTCCCTGTTGGACGGTCTGGAGAAGATTGACGATGACCTGGACGAGCGCGGCATCCAGCTGGTCAAGTGCTCCGACCGCGGCGTGGAGCGGCACTACGGGCTCGGGGCCATCCCCGCCATTGTCCACTTCCGCCACGGCGTCCCCCTGGCCTTCGATGGCGGAGACTTGGAGGACGCGGCCGCCGTCCTGGCCTGGGTGGCGGGCGCTGGCACGGCCGCCGGCGCGGCCGCCGGCGCGGCCGCCACCAAGGAGGTCTCTGCCTCCGTGCTAGACGTGCTGGCGCGGAGGCACGGCAGCCTGGCCGCCCTCTTCTACGCGGACGGGGCCGAGCTGCCGGAGGACCCGAGCCCGCTGGAGCTGGCCTGCGAGAGGGATGCCGTCACCCTGGTGCGGATCCGTGACGAGGGCAAGGCCATGCAGCTCGGCCTGGAGAGGTCCAGGGCGCTCGTCTACTTCGAGGACGGGCTGCCCTCGCTCTACTCGGGCAGCCTTGACAACGCCACCGAGATGGCCGCTTGGGTCACCGCACAGAAGAAGACCCACGCCATGCCTGTCCTCACCGACGGCATCCTGGAGAACGTGGTCAAGGACTTTGACTACGTCGCCGTCTTCTTTCCAGGCTCCTCCTCCTGCAAGTCCTCCGACGCCCAGTGCAGGAAGGCGGTGGACGTGGCGGCCGAGAACGTGGAGGAGGTGGCAGACGCCATCAGGGAACTGGGGGTGGTGCTGGTCACCTGCGGGGAGAAGGTGCTGGCCGCCAGGGACTGCAACGTCACCTCCTTTCCGGCCTTGGTGCTCTTCCGCAACGGCCTCCCGGCCAGGTACCCGTTCCAGCTGGAGGAGGGGAGGACGGCGGCCAGGATCATCAGCTGGATGTCGGACACCGCCACGCTGGAGGTGCAGGGCAGGATCGAGAAGGTGAACGAGGCCATGCTGAGAAACATCGTGGACAGCGAGGACGCGGTGCTGGTCTTCTTCTGCGGGGAGGACGACAAGAACCTGGAGGACGTCATGGCGGAGCTGGAGACGGTGGACGACAACCTGGAGAGCGAGGGGGTGGAGTTCGTCTGGTGCTCCGACCCGGACGCCATCGACGAGTACGGCCTCAGGGTCTGGCCCTCGCTCGTCTACTTCGCCCGCGGTGTGCCCGTCGTCTTCGCCGGCAACCTGCGGAGCGACGACACCATCCTCGGGTGGATCACCAGGGAGCTGCAGGCGGAGGAGGAGATGCCGGAGGTGAGGCCCGCCGTCCTGGACTCGCTCCTGGACCGACTGGAGTTTGTGGCGGTGGTCTTCCACGACGGGGACCCAGAGGAGCGGGCCCTCCGCCAGCGGCGGGCGCTGGCGGAGGTGGCGGAGGAGGCCAAGATGCACGACATCGTCTTCGTGTCGTGCTCGGACCCCAGGCTGTTGGCCAGGCTGGGCGTGGACGGCGAGCTGCCGGCCCTCGTCTACTACGAGAACAACATCCCCTCCCTGTACCCGGGCAGGCTGGATGATGGGGGCGGCCTGCTGGCCTGGCTGGTGCGGCAGCGGAACATGGCCTTCATCGAGGAGGTGAGGGACCCCATGCTGGACGAGATCGTGGAGGAGAACGAGTTCGTGGCCGTCCTCTTCATGGGGCCCTGCTCGGAGGACGAAGAGGTGGAGGAGACCTGTGCCAGGGTCCTGGACAACCTGGAGGAGGTGGACTCCAGGCTGGACGAGTTCGGGATCGTGCTGGTGCGGACGCACGACCTGGGCAGGGCGCGCGAGCTGTGGATCTCCAGGTTCCCCGCCCTGGTCTACTTCCGCAACGGGGAGCACGTGCGCTTCCCCGGGAGGGTGGAGAACTCGCTGGCCGTCCTCAGGTGGCTCACCTCGGAGAAGACCATCAACGTGCCAGGAAGGATCCTCAAGGTCAACGCCCTCATGCTCGGCAAGATGTCCCGGAGGCTCAAGGACATGTTCGTGTTCTTCTACGAGGAGGGCGACATCCTGGCAGAGCGCATCCTCGGCGGACTGGAGGAGCTGGAGGACCAGCTGGCAGAGATGGGGGTGGACTTCGTCAAGGTCAGCGAGCACGGGGTGACGGACGAGTACGACCTGGCGGGGGAGCTCCCCGTCCTCGGGCACTTCAAGGGGGGCGCCCTCGCCGTCTACTTCGGGGACCTCAGGCAGAGGGACAAGGTGGCCGAGTGGGTGGAGGAGACCACCGGGGAGAGGAGGCAGCCAGAGGGAAAGGGAAAGGGCATCCACAGGAAGAGCAGCAGGGCGACAAAGAACTCA
>JAAUYM010068771.1_pt1:0-17500 | contig 18744 bp, 12 predicted proteins | sample 7278001 | NCBI WGS metagenome assembly JAAUYM01 (sample SAMN14350224, study PRJNA611818) | marine sediment metagenome | isolation source: surface marine sediment (1.8m) | place: French Polynesia: Moorea | collected 2018-08
CGGAACCGTAGTAGTAGTAGTACCCGCCCCCGCCCTTGCCGAATCCCATGAACATGAACGACTGGCCGTAGATGACGAGGTCAGACAAATAAATGGCGATATGTCGGGAGAGGTGCGCGTGAGACTGAAAGTTCCGTCGCTAAGTACACGAATTGGAAGACCTCGTCATCTACTGCCAGTCGGTCAAGTTCAAGGGATTCGGCAAGGGCGGGGGCGGGTACTACTACTACTACGGTTCCGGGTCCGGGTCCGGGTCCATGTACTCCACCCCTCCGCCCGCCATCCCGCCGGGAATCGCCTCCGCCTCCGCCTTCTCCTCCTTGGACGGCGGCGTCTCCTCGCTGCCGCCCTTGATGGGAGGAGGGAGCGCAGACTCGCCAGCGAACAGAAAGCGGCCCGAGCTCATGATGTCCATCTCCGTGGCATCCTCTACCGGCGGGGGCAGCGGCGGCGGCGGTGCTAGCGTCGGAGGTACCCCGAGTCACTCAGCCGCCGTCGTCGCCGCGCCTGCTGCGGTGCCAGCGGTTGCCTCCCTGCAGAGCAGTGGGAGGAGGACCGGCCTCAAGAGCCTGGAGAGCACGCCCAGCAGCAGCTCGGGGTCCCTAGCCAACGCTGGGTCCACTGCCAGCATCCACAACCCTCCCCTCGCCTCGTCGTCTTCTGGGCCCCACATGACGCGGGCGGCCACCATCACATCCGGCAGCAGCTCCGCGGCTGTGGTGGCCCTCCCACCCGCTGCCCCGCCAATGTTCCAAGTGGGGCCTCCGAGTGCACCGAGCAACTCCTTCAGCGTCACGTCTGTCCCAGCCGCCACCGGCGGCGGTGGAAACAGCAGCTTCGGCAGCGGCGGGTCGGGCTCGACTGCGGCCGCGGCTGCGACCGCCGCGGCCGTCGCCGGCGCCGTGGCCGACCTGAGCCACCCGATCTACCAGTGCTCGTCCATCCACGAGAACCGCGCCAAGACGCTCTGCCGGAAGCAGGCGCAGCGGGTGTTGGAGATGACGGAGACCCAACTGGTGCGGGTCTACCCGGCCGGCATGAGGATCGACTCGTCCAACTTCAACCCCATCCAGATGTGGTCCTGCGGGGTACAGATGGTGGCCATGAACTACCAGACGGCAGACTCCAACCTCCACCTGCACTCCGCCATGTTCGCCGGCAGCCGCGGCTACGTGCTAAAGCCGGAGGTGATGTGGAGCCCCTCTCACATCCTGTACCAGAAGTTCCTCCCCTCCAGCAAGACCCAGGAGGGTCTCCACACCACCCACATCTCACTGACGGTGGTGTCGGGACAGTATGTCTGTAGAGAGAACTACGGCGCATCACCCTTCGTGGAGATTGAGGTACAGTAGAATAATTTTAGTGTTGGTGCTTGCATTACGTACAGACGTACAGTGTACAGTGTATAGCTTCTACGTAATGAGATGTGATTCTCTGCAGTGGACATTATTTTGGGGCAAATTCGCGAAAGAAATGTACGTAGTCTCAGGAGAAAGAAAAAGAAAGAACTTTTTGCTTATAGTATCATTACTCTATAAGAGAAAGACCACACTACGTACAGCACGTTGCTGTGGATTCCAGGATAAAAAATGGTCATGACATTTCAGGTGACATTTCATTATTACCCGCGGCTTCTAATAGTACTAGTAGTACCACTATATATCACTAGCCGAGAAAGGGGAGGACGGGAGGTTAATTTTCGCCCTATACGTATGACCGTATGTTACCATTTATCTTTAATATTATAAATCTCCCCTTCCTCTCTCTTTGTAGGTTCTGGGCATCCCCCGCGACTGCTGCAAGTACAAGACCAAGATGATCTCTAGGAACGCGCTGAACCCCATCTGGGAGGAGACGTTCGAGGTGGAGGTGCACCTGCCCGAGCTGGCCTTCCTCCGCTTCTCCGTGGTGGACGTGGGGTCCAACTGCGTTACCGCGCAGCGGGTGGTGCCCGTGACCCGACTGCTGCCCGGCTACCGCCACCTCAGGCTGCACAACGAGCTGGACCTGCCGCTGCCCCTCTCCCAGCTCTTTCTCTGCACGCAGTTCATGGAGGGGGATCTCGTCGACGCCAGAGACCAGGTGAACGGGGAAGGGGAAATTTTCACGTTAGTGATGAAAGATCTTCGGCTTTCCGACGGCCTTGCGACCTCGCTTAAGAAAAATTGTAGATTTTTATGTGTAGAAATCTTCTTAAATCAGGTTATGCTGTATATTTATGTATAATTAAATTATAGGACAACTTCCTGGTCTCTAGAAACTCCCTTCCATGGGAGGGGCAAAAGTTCGTCGCTTTCTTTAATGTGACTTTCCTCCAATTCAGGGCGGCACTTCCGGCGCTAGCACTCCCAAGCCGAGGCTGGAGGCCGGTCGCAAGAGGATGTCCTTCCTGGTGGTGCACGACATCAGCGACCAGGCGCCCTACGCCATCCTCAAGGTGCCGGAGAGCGCCACCACGCGGGAGGTCATCAGGCAGGCGGTGGCCAAGGCCAAGGGAACCAACAACGTGGACGACGACGTGCACGAGTACGTCCTGCTGGAGGAGGTGGTGGCGCCCTCCTCAAACGGGGAAGACTTCTTGACGGCGCCGCCCACGCAGCAGCGGATGGTGGGCATGGACGAGTGCCCGCTTCACATCCGCAGCCGGTGGAAGACGGACTCCAAGTTCGTGCTGAAGAAGGTGGGCACAGACCCCAGCTGGAGGGCGAGGCTGGGAAACCTAATGATCAGCGGCCGCGGGGACAGGTCCAGGAGCGCCTCCTTCAGGGAGGGGAGCAGGAAGAACAGCTCTAGCCTGGACCTCCCGGAGGAGGATGAGGAGGACGCAGCGGCGGATGACGAGGTCGGCGAGCAGGCTAAGAAGGACGTGGACAATTTCCTGGTGTGCGTCTTCAACGTTTCCACCAAGGTGTCGTACACCATCCTGCAGGTGCCCAAGACCAGCACCTCTGCGGACGTCATCGGGTTGGCGCTGAGCAAGTCCCGGCGCGGTGAGGAAGGCGGCGCCGACGGCGGCGACGGCGGCGACGGTGAAGACGGCAAACTTCGTCCCGAGCGATTCGTTCTGGTGGAGGAGACGGACGCGCCGCCGCCTGGGACCGCCTTCGGGGGCCCGCCGCAGTTGTCATCGTCCTCCGGGAAGGGGGAGAAGGGGCAGAAGGGGACCAAGGGGCAGAAGAGGAGGCGGGCGCTGGACGCGGGGGAGAACGTGTACTTGGTGCAGCTGGCGTGGAAGGGCGCCGGCAGGCTGGTGTTGGAGGAGAGAGAGAAGCTGCTGAGGGAAGGACAGCTGCACCAGCTGGAGGTGCCGCAGCACCTCAACATCTGCGAGACGCACAGCGATCCGATGGGCGCACACGGGGGAGGAGGAGGCGGAAGTCACTTCGGACTGGCGGGGAAGATGTCGCCGAGGATCCGGAGATCCTCCAAGATTATCGCGTCGGGGGTCCGGAGGATCAGCAGGAGCTTCTACGGCAGCGACCACCACGAGCAGCAGCAGAAGCAGCAGTTCCAGCAGCACCAGCAGCACCACGGGGGCAGCCTCGGGGTCCCGGGAGCGGCGGCGGCGGGGATTCCGCAGCCGCCGCTGTCGCCGCAGCCACGAAGGCAGAAGCAGCGGCGGGTGACGACGGCCGCGGTGGCCCTGTCGTCGCCGACGGCGCCGACGGCGCTGACGGCGGCGGGGGCGGCGGGGGCCGCTGGGAGAGTGCCTCCTTCTTCCCTTCGCCACCCTCGTCCGCGCTCTGCCCCTCGTCACGGACGCAGCAGGTCCGCGAGAGAATCCTCCGTCGAGCACCACCTGTCCGACCAGGAGGAGCACGAGCGGAGGCGCCGCTCCGGCAGCGGCGAGCTGTTGGCCTCGGGGCACCACCCGACCGGAAACGGAAGCGCGGCGCGTCTTGAGGCGTCAGGAAGCACCGACTCTTCCTCCTCCTCCTCCAGGGCCGGGAGGAAGCTGTCCAAGGTCAACCTGAGGAAGCTGAAGATTTGGTGATAGGAAAGGACAAACGGGACAACTTTGGCCTTGATTTGAAACGAATACTGGCGATCTTTCTTTCCCATTCTACAAATTTTCTCTGTCTCATCAGATCCAAAAAAAAAAGAAAGAAACTACTATCATTATTATTATTATTGTACTGTTATGTACAACTACCACACTAGTACATCTTCGCGCGGCGATTTCGCATATTTTCTTCTCTCTGTCCGAAAGCGCAAATCCTTTTGCATCATATGACGACGATCACGTTCCAGATTCCAAACGGAAAAATCATTCATTTTTATTTTTTAAAAAAGGGTCAGAGGGCGATTTCGGATGCGGTATTGTGTTGTGAGATCCATTACCAGTATATTACATACTATATATTCCCCTCCCCATATCAAAGTACGACATAAAAGCGATATTTTTTTTTCTCCTCCCCATCTCTCTCCTCCCCCTACTGCTCGCAATTTGCATTTTATCAAACTATTGTGCTACTTACGTACACGTGATGTGTTTGCTGCAATTTATTCTTGTCAAGAACACGAAACAAATATACCTATTATTATTATTATTATTATTATTATTATTAGGGTATTATTATTATTATTGTACTATACGTAGAAGTAAACCATTTAGCTTGCAAGGTGATTTGATAGGACCTCTCACACCCATTAGATTTGAATCTGCCGTACAGGTACGCCTCTCTGTGATAGGGTTGTATGCCAGACGGTTGGACCAATCCTTACCAAAATTTGCATGGGGTGCTCTTTTGCAATGGGGAGGAATATAGAGGTGCCCAAAAGAGGTGCCTATTTAATGCCCACAACTAAAGAATGTCCATTTCAGGCAGAAGGAGGTGTCAAATCAATTTTTTTCATAAAGTAACAGGACTCCCAAATTGGAGGACCAGATAAGGTCAGATCTAACCTCTGAGGTCATTTGAGGCCAAAATCAAGGTTGCAACTTATTAGCTTTAAGGGGGTAAGAAAGGCAGAGGAAAATGGGGAAAAAAATTTGATGATTACACACACCTCTCATGCTAAGATTGAAATTTAGCTAGCGAGCGAAGTGAGCTCATGCACGATGAGCCGCACTGGGAGGTCGGTCTTTTAGTTAGCAAGCGAAGTCAGCTCAAGTATGACAAGTCTTACTGGCCGAAGGCCTCCCAGTTGTGGCGAGTCGTAACTTGGTCTTTTACCATTGCAAAATCTTACCCAGCAACGCGGGTAGCTTCAGGCTAGTTCCTCATTATGTCCCGGGGCCCTTTCGCATTTGGGTGAGTTGGCCGCGTTTTTTTTTTTTGCGTGAGAACTGCCTACATATAGGTACGTAAACAAATGAAAGGGTCTTTGCAAAAGGTTTGGTTTCTAAGGATACTGCATGGTTATTTTTTTTCTCATGACCTGTGGCAAGTGCAGTACAAACTAAGGCTTAAAATTTAGTCGTTTGGAGAAAAATATAGATTAAGATTAATTTTGGAGTCAGATCGACGACTAATCGAATAAAACCGAACATTTTTTTTTAGTAACATTAGTAAAAAATACGAGATGTATACTGACGGAGCATACATACTACACACACATAGTGTATACATGTATATACGGTACGTACATACATGCACATACCGGTACGTACATCAGGTAGGACATGGCATACTATAGTGTAAAATTAATCGAAATTAATCGCAATGAAAAAGAATGAACAATTTTAATCGTTATAAAAAATTGTTCAAAGATTGTTTGATTAATTCATTATTTAATTTTAATCGTTATAAGCCTTAATACAAACATGATTCACGGCTAACCCAAATCTAGCGATATCACTCAAAAAAGTGCAGTTTTGGAGACCCTTTTTGGGCAGATCCTACAAAAAAAATTGGGCTGCTATGCAACTTTTATTTTATGCAACTTTTTGTTTTCTGAGGCCTCCTTCAACCAGAATATGAAGTCTACAAGTTTGGGCATAAAATGGGCACCCCTTTTACGCACCCTACAAAAAAAATAAATAAGAAAATAAATAATTAAACTTATTTTATGCAACTTTTTGATCTAAAGCCTACTTCTGTTTTTTTACTTTGGGCATAAATTGGGCACCCGTACAGATAAAACATTTTTCTCCCTATGTCCGTCTCCATGCTAATGGAAAGATTGGTCCAATGGCCTGGCCTGTAACGAGAGAGGGGAAGAGAGGAAGAGAGAAAGAAAGAGAGAGAGTCACTCCGCCATAGTACTCCGTCACGACAATGACGGCGACAATGGCGGCGACGGTCTTGCTCCTGCTCCCCGCTCTGGTGGTAAGCGGCGACTCCGCCGGGGACAGGATCAGGCTGAGCCTATCCCGGTTCGTCCCCGGGAGGGGCTGCGGGACAATCACCGAGGTCACCGTGGTGAACGAGCTGTCCGAGGACATGTCGGAGAGTTGCGCCTTCGTCACCGACGAGGAGTACAAGAAGTACATGGACAGGAAGGCAGGTGAGCGGCGGGGGAAAGACAAGGAGGAGGAAGGCACTCTACTAGAAAGGAAAAGGCAGAGGACACAGACACTTAATAATAAAATTTTACTGGTGGTGAAATAAAAGTTAGTAATTTATCTTTGAGCAACTCCAAAATGAGAGACCAAGTGTTGAACAAAAAAAAACATATTTTTTCCATGCATTTATCAATGTTGTCTATGAAGGACATTGCTGTGAACTGTGTCCCTAACAGTGTTATTTTTTTCATTTCCCCCTTGTTCCTGTCAACTTTTTTGCTTCAAATTGATTTCAAATATCTCCCCCCCTCTTCCCCCCCTTTGCATGGCAGTGTTGCCATCTGGGCACCAGAGAAAGAGGGACATAAAAGAGGAAACAATTAACAGGGAATTCAAGCCAAAGGAAAGGAATTTGTATTGCTAATAGAAATGGGAGGAGAAGAGAAACTTTCCCTAAACTGGCAGGGGCAGGAAGGGAGAGAGAAGAGAGAGGAAGTCACATTGCTGCTCGAGCAGCGAATGGAGTACTAAAAAAATTATTGTCGCTTTATTATCGAGTTTGGTACATAGTAGTAGGTAAGGAGGAAGGAAGTTTACGTGTGCCATAAGATCAGAGGGCTCAGGTGTTGTTGGAGGAGGAGGAGAGAGAGAGAGAGATCAAGGGACGTTTGCGTTGCTCCCTTGATGATGATCTCCTCTCGTCTCCAAACTCCCAATTTCATTATTTGCAACTGAGATACGATTTCATTTCACAGGAAATTAGAGTCAATGTGGAAAAAAAGAGGGGAGGGAGAGGGGAATGGATATTACTCCCCATAAATTGTTTAATACGGGAAGGGCTGTTTGACGACATGGGTGATTAGCCTACACAGGTTGTTCGTCCAGCAGTAGTCCAGGACGAACCTTTCTTTGCTCGTGGCGGAGCTGCATTCGTTTTTGACCATGTTTGATTTAGGAGGCGACTTGTTTAATCTTTTTTTGGGGGGGGGGAGCTTGACTTTTTCTCTCTGTTTTTGGAATAACTTCAAGCAAGAAATTTTGATTCAGGCTTCTCCTAATCGAGCGTTGACTTCACTAGAACGGGTTGGTCTTTTAAAAATTGGACTTTTCTCCCCATGGACAATTTTTTCCCTCCTTCTGCTCCTCCATCCATCATCCACCTTTGTTCTTTTTCTTTTTCTCCTCTATGCATTGTGTTGTGTCCAAGCTCCATAATGCACCCCCTATTACACGCCAAAAAACAACAGGAGGGGGAAGGGAGGAGAAGGGCAGTGGTACTGCCCGTGACTACAGCAGCTTTTTCCCCCTCTGAGAGTTCATTTGGTTTTGCTGCCACAGTTGGAACTGAAAATTTTATTTCTCTTCTTACATAGCGTCACGGGGTTGAAACCAAATACGTACCTTTTTTTTAATTTTAGACTGTAGCTCTTTCACAGCTCGGGCCACGAGTTACAAGTGGAGTTTGGAGAATGAACGCATGAACTACGGTACAACTGTACAACTGTAACTATATGTCGCAGCAATGGCTCCTCCCACCTTGGAGTACCTTCCCCCGACTTGGTCTGACTGGTCGGCTTGCGGACCCCTGGCACCCGGCGACGCCTACCCGCACCCGGACCCGGCCTTCCCGGCGGCCGGTGACGCCTTCCACTCCGGAGACTACAGGTGGGTATAGTAATGAGACCCAAGTGAGGAGAAGAGACTTTAAGTTGACTCCGTGACTACCTTTAAGAGAGGTCAGACTGTAGTACCTAGTATTGTTGGCTGGGGGAAAAAAGTAAAGACTTTGTTGACAAAAGGATGAGGCTGATGGTGGACGTGTCGGACACCTCCTCGGGCGGGGAGGAGGTCGTCCTAGGAAGGTGGGACGCCTTCGACGGGACGGACGGCGGGGACGTGTTCACAAAGGTGCGTGGAAAAGAATCTTATGTACGTATTATGTGACGAAATGTTGTAGCAGTAACATAGCGCAAAGGAGCAGTCATGTTTTGCACTAGTATGCCTATCTATGATTGATGCGATGTTACGTTTCTCTACTGTACGGTACTACTATGTAGATGAGCTACCCGAACGGCGACGGCGGCGCCAGCGCCGTCGTGGCTGTCGAGTGCGGCCACGCGGACGCCCTCGTCTTCGTCGACGAGAGTCCCGCCGGCACATTCAACTTCGAGTTCCACTCGCCAGGAGCCTGCAAGAGGGTTTGTACAGTACATACCCGTAATGGTAGTACAGTAGAATCTGGAGTTTTGAGCGGTCTTACTTTTTGCAATATGTTGTACTACAGTACAGCATCTTAAACTCAATCTTTTGTAGTACTTATCAACACTTGAAACATTTTATTTTCGTTCAAGTATAGCACGCACCATAATATTTTTCTGTTATGGCAGTTTTTGCCATTTTTTTTTACGTGAGACGTTGACTTTTTTTCTCTCGTCCTGATCACGCTCTGCAGTACTGTGACTCCGGCACCAAGATGACTCGCACCAGAAGCTGTCCAGACCCGGTGCCTGAAGGATTCACCTGCTCCGACAGCAACAGCGCCAACGACGAGGACGCCTTCTGCGCGTATCCGTCGTGCAGCAACGGTGAGGATCGTTATAATTTTGTACCTACTGTACTACAGTCAGACTCGAAAAAATCGGGACAGGTTGGCAGATGGCAAATATTTTTTTTAATTGGTCGAGTTTCCCGTTTAACTGAGTGCATTTAGGTACTGTACAGTGTATATGCCAGCACAATAGAGCAGATCCTTAGTTACACTGACAATGAGAAAGCCAGTGGGGGAGTGGAAGGAGGATGGATCTCACTCAAAAGTGCCGTCCAAGTAGCAGCAGATAAACATTTGAAAAGCTCCAGGCAGGTCCCTACATAGGAAACCTTGGGTTAGCCAGGAAGTAATAAAATGGATAGAGGAGCATAGAAAGTGGAAAAGTAGCACAACAGCTGAAGGTAGAAAGAAGTACAGGATGCTGAACAATAGGATAAGGCATATTACAGAAAGGGCTAGGGAAGATTGGCTAGTAAAGCAGTGTCAGGAACTAGAGCAGTTGGATGCAGAAGATAATACCCAACAGCTCTATGAAGTGGTCCGTAGGTTTCACAAAGAAAGTAGACAAGCAATTCAGAATAAGTCCATACTGAGCAAAGAGGACAAGTTGTTGGTAGATCTATAAGAGATTGCAGGTAGATGGCAACAACATACTATATGTAGTGGAGCTCTACAGAGGAGAGGATAAGCCTCCAGAAGTCCCAGTAGGTTCCACACTACCGGTAGAAAGTCCAAGCATCCTAGAGGAGAAAATTGAGATAGCCGTGAAAGAATTGTTCATTGGCAAGGCAGTAGGCACAGATGAGATCCCAGCTGAGATCCTCAAAAGACTACGCCCAGTAGGTAAGAGGCATCTAGGCATAGTATGTAGTATGTAGGCATAGTATGTAGGGAAATCTTGGTGTTTGACCAAAGGACTTTACTCAGGTAAGAATGGTACCTCTTCCAAAGAATGCTAGGGCTAAGAAGTGTGGTGTCTATAGAACTCTGAGTGTCGTCAGTCATGCTTCCAAGGTGCTAATCAACTGACAGACTTAGGTGTTAAAGTAGGTGGTAGAACAGTCCCAGCTCTCAGATATGCCGATGACACAACACTGTTAGAGAAGGAAGAAGTAGGTCTCCAACAGTTGATAGATAGGGTGGTCCAGGTTGGTGACAGGTATGGCATGTGTCTAAATGTAGGGAAGACCAAGGTTATGAGAATAGGCAGACAGGTGAGAAGGGTCCACTTACAGTTCAAGTTTAGGGTAGAGTACTAGCAGAAGTAGATGAGTTTAAATACTTGGGAAGTATTGTCAACAAAGATGGTATATCAGACAAAGATGTGAGAATCAGGATAGGAATGGCAAAGGTAGCTTTCAGTAGGATGAAGCTTCTACAAGTCTAAGGGGTCAGTTTAGGCCTACGAAAAAGGCTCCTTAGAGCATATGTGTGGAGTGTAGTACTGTATGGGTCCGAAGCTTGGACACTGAGGAAGGTAGAGAGGGATAGGTTGCAAGCATTCGAGTAAGATGCCAAGATAAGAGATCCTGGAAAGATAAGGTCAGGTCTCTAATGCTTGTCTTAGAACAGATGAACCTTGTAGAATGCTTGTTGGTAGATACTAGTGTAGAGAGAAGGAAATCATAGTTGAAACAGGTCCACATTAGGAAAGAATCTCTAGTGTAACGTAAGTCATCATTGAAGGTGGAATGTTGGGTAAGAGAGGTCCAGGTAGGAAGCGTATCCATAGACTAGACTCTCTACTACAGGACTGTAGCTATACCGAATTGAAACATAAGATGATTGATGTAAAGGATTAGGAAGCTGGCTTAAAAACCACAAAACCTGCCAAGGTGGCAGAACACCCATTTTCTTTTTTTTTTTTTTTTTTTACCGAATAATGGGTTGTTTTAGGGTGTGCTGGCGCGGCAAGTTGCTGCGCGTCCGGCACCTGCAAGGAGTTGGAAGGTCCGTGTTCGGGGGATGGACAGTGCGCGGGGGTCTTGGTGTGCAGGACCGACAGTTGTGCGTTCGACTCCAACCAGGCAAGTAAAAAAATGAATAATTTTTGCGAAATGTAAAACATTTCGAGTTCTCGAGGCTGTTTCAAAAGCTATTTTGTTGCACTTTAAAAGTCAACAAGTTTACCATACCGCATTCTTGAATATGTTATTATTACGGACACCATTTGGTAAAATGAGGTACAGTATTATTTTTTTGTAGCATACATTTTTTTGTTGCATACAGTATAGCACGTACTATGTGACATTCGCAGTTCAAACAAGAAAAGCAAAGCAAACCTTGATTGCTTATCGTGACTTAATACACTTCCAAGCAGGACTGCTGCCAGTTTCCGTGCGACGGCGACTACGCCGGAGACAAGAACACCTGCTGCCAGGACATCCCTGGCAACGGTGGGTGTCGGGACGACGAGGGGCTGTGCTCGGACGACGGCGACTGCCAGGGGTCGCTCATCTGCGGCCTCAGCAGCTGCTCGTGGGACCCCCTCGGGTCGTGCTGCAGGGAGAGGTGCGACGGGTCCTACTCCGGGGCCCAGTCCACCTGCTGCGCGCACAACGGCGGCCAGCAGTGCGGCGAGGACGAGGGCGGCTGCACGGACGACGGAGAATGCCAGGGGTCCATGGTCTGCGGGGCCGGCGCGTGCACTTGGGACGGCGACGAGGACTGTTGCAGGGAGAGGTGAGAACCCCAACCAATACTGCTAGCGTGCATTTAGTAGCGATGGGTTGTCCTAACGCCAGAGCAGGTGTTAAAATAGTGAAAAAAAAGAATCTGTACAGCAACCTAGAGCAACCCAAATTTTAACCCCCCCCCCCCCATCACTGATTATCACTACGTAGTGGCGTAGCCGGTGGTACCAATATTGGTTGGGACTACAAGGACAGGAACGTTGTAAGGATGAGCCCGATTTCTTGTTTTTCAGTTGACTACATATTGTAATCTAACCCAAAAGTCTTAGAAAATTGATAAATTTCATGCACATACGGTAATGTTAGTTCTAAAAAAAACCATGTGCGGGTAGTGTAGGAAATTCGATACTATTTCTTAACAAAAAACAAATTAAATATTCATGCCTGCCCTTCCAGGTGCGATGACGCCTACTCCGGCAACGTGGCCACCTGCTGCCAGGACGTCGGTGGCAAGTGCAAGGAGGGCGAGGGCGAGTGCACCAGCGACGGCGACTGCGACGGAAGCCTGATCTGTGGAAATAACAACTGCCCCTGGGACACGAGCAAGCCTTGCTGCAGGGAGCTCTGTGACGCCTCCTACTCAGGTAGACTCGTATGTACATTGTACGACCTGGCAGATTGATCTACTAAAGCGAATGATCCACTTATTAGTTATAGAAAATAGTGTATAAATACACCTTCTAAATTTGTTCCAGCAAATTTGACATTATACTATCCAGCGGAAGTTGGATACTTGGGACAGGTATAAAGATGGTTCCAATTTTTAAATGTTCAATTTTACTCTTCCCAATTAACCAAGTTAACCGAGCATCACTGTAAGTTGAAGAGAACTCTCCTGGTTGCACCAATTTCATGACTGGCTCCTGCCCCCTGAAGGTGACAAGGACACCTGCTGTCCCGACAACGGAGCGTGCCTGGAGGGCGAGGGCTCTTGCTCCTCCGACTCCGACTGCGAGGGCAGCCTGATCTGCGGGGCCGGCGGCTGCGCCTGGGAGTCCGGGCGGGACTGCTGCAGGCAGTTCTGCGACGACCAGTACGACGGCGGTCAGGACAACTGCTGCTCCGATTTGCCCGGGGGCCTCTGCAGGGAGGGCGAGGGCGACTGCGACGACGACAGCGAGTGCGAGGGCGACCTGGTGTGCGGGGTGGACAACTGTCCTTGGGACACACCCTTTAGTGGACAAGACTGCTGCAGGCAGCTCTGCGACATGGTAGATGAAAAAGCAAAAAAAAAAATACAGTTTGCTTCATGCCTTTCAGTAAAAAGCTCTTTTTTTAATCGTCCAGAACTACACGGGTCACAAGGGCAGCTGCTGCACCAACGTGTACGACGTCCATGGCTACGCCAACTGTCGCGACAACGAGGGCGACTGCGACGAAGACTACGAGTGCGAGGGCTCGCTCAAGTGCGGGTCCTATAACTGCAACTGGCCCGACGGAAATCCCAGCAACGAGGACTGCTGCTACGAACCATGAGTCGAGTTTACTCGGATGTTGGAAAAAAAAACGTCGTCCGTCGTTTGCCCCCCCCCCCCCTTTTTTTTTGCTTAGCTCTTTTGGTTACTTTCACGTTTTTTTATCTCTCCGGGTAGTCGCCGTGGACATGGGAAGGGGGCAACTCGCATCCAACAACAGCAACAACGCAACAGAAACTGACAACAACCATAGTATTAGTTGAGAAGATGTGTGTTCGCAACATTACGGAGTTGCGTAGAAAAGGACTCTCGCATTTTCTCACAATCAATCAATCTGGCCAGAGTCTTGTCTTTAGTTTCTTGTCTTCTCCAGTAAACCTTCCCTTTTTGATAAGAGATTGACATTGATCTCTTGATCTTCACACTCTTAAACATGCCTCATATGAGCTGTCTGGGCATCTCCCAGTCTCTCTCCTACCCTGTTTTCAGCCAAACAAGGATGCTTTTTCGTACAGTCTACTGTACGTACTGTCTGCCTGAGGGTCTTAGAGTGGATGCTAGAGATCATCCCAGGATGAGCTCAAACCATCTCAAATCGCTTTGGGAAAGGTTTTCCTGTAGTCTCCAGATGTATAGGATAATCTATGTTAAATATTACTAAATTGCCAAGTATGTTACCAGACACTGATTTTTTCAAAAAGTGAAAGTTCTTTTCTATGCACTCTGTAGTTTGTACAAAGATTGTTCGAGACAAATTCGTTTATACTATAACTTTTAGCTGGTTGAAATTAAAAGTTGGACGGACCGAAATGTGTTCAGTGCTTGCGACGTAACTACAATGTACACATTAGTTGACAATGTTTTTCAACTACAGTACGTACATATTTTATTACCAAATACTATAGTTTTTTATGCTACTGTGTATTGGACGCGGATACTTCTACGTACACTGCCATGGTACTAGACTATACAGACGAAAACTAGGACGCAGGTGTGCACAAATCAAGAATTCATGTACTACTACCATACTAGTACATTTGTGCATATACTAGGGCGATCTAGGTACTAGGTACGTTCTCGCAGCACGATGAGAAAGTCTTTATTTTTCACGTCCCTCCCGCCTTACAGAACTGAACACCTGTTACTTTTCTTCCTCCCTCCTCCTCTTCCTCCTCTTCTTCCCCCCCCTCCCCCCGCCATCGCCATCTTTTATACGGGGCATATTTCATGATCGCAGCAGCTTCTCTCGAGCATCCTCCATGACACACCTATGCAGCAACCCGATGTGAGCGGCCTCGGAGGCCGACGAAAGCAAGAGCAAGAGGACGAAGAAGGAGGAGGAAAGGAGGAGGAGGACGACGAAGAGGTTCGCGTCGCCTTCATCGGGGACAGTGTCATAGTCGCTGGCGCAGGTGACTCATTGCGAATCGACCTGGTACTTTGGCAAGCCTCACCTCTGATGCCCTTGGTGTGTAAACCAGGACAAGACAGGAAGAGGAGCGCCATGATTCCCGTGGCCATCGCAGTGGTCGGCGGACATGGAGGCCGCGGGGTTCACGCGACACGTTACACGCCCTCCCCTCCCCCGGTGCCCCACGTTTTACAAACACAAAGTTCTTTTTTGTGTGTCGGATCCATGGAGGGGACAATTTTTAATTACCTAGTATACGAACTGGCTCTGGTTTCTAAGCAGGAGTAACAAAGAGCAGAAAGTCTAAAATTATAAGGTAAGATTCTCCAGAAGTCTATTCGACTTCAGGGATTTTTATTTCTCGTTCTCTTCGCATTTCAGAGTTGTCGGTCTTGGAAAAGCTGACATGGCTCAATAGTTAAAAAAAAATTGAAAATTAAATGTCCCAAACTCTATTACGTTTGTATAGTACAGTACATTTCAATTAACAAGTTCCATAGCCCACAAGACGCAAACGTAGCCATTCATAGCCAAAATGCCTACTTGACAACCCTGTCGCCCTTCTCCGTCGGGTGTGAATCCCTCCCTCCTCCTCCCTCCTTTTCCCGACGGGCCAAGACGGTGGCGCCGGCGCGGACGGCGGCAGGGGCGGCGGCGGCGGCCGCGGGGGCACGCGAAAGAGGGTCGAGACCGGACGTGGCGCGGCCGTGCTCATCGGGGGGATCGTCATATTCAGCCTGGCGTACTACTTCTCCAAGCCGTCGCCCTACGACATCAGGGTGGTCAGGTGGGTCGAGCCGGCGCTGGAAGCAGGGTTACCAGATGTTGGAAACGCTGGTGTGGTAGCCCGCATCCAGCACTAAATATTGCCCAACTGTAAACAAACCGACGTTTAAATACAGCCCAGGACCTGGCAAGAGGGGCCATGATTGCTTTTTTCTTTATCTAATAAATTTTGGAGAACCAAATGTAGAAAAAATTTTCCTACCGGGCGTTTCAAGTCACACCAGTGTGAAAATGAAACATCACAAAAATTGCTTTATCCTCCTCCTCCCCAGTTCGATCCCTTGGCGATACGAGTGCCGGGAAGATCGGTGCGTCCGCCTCCTAGCCACTGCCACCACCGCCTCCTCTTCGCCGCTGATGAGCGAGAGCCGCTGCCTGCTGACCTGCGGGTCGACGGAGCTGCCGACGCTCTGGCCGAGGCCGTCCGGGGTGGCCGCGGACGGAGGAGCAACGAACACCACAATACACTTCCTGCCAGGTTTGGCGCGGCGCAGCACCGATTTCGGAGCTTGAAGCAAGATAGGCGAAATTGCAGTACGTAGTACTTCTCCCCCATACCCGACCAGACATGCCCTTTGTCTCGTTGGTGCACGTCGGACATATTTCAAATATAATTCCTTGTTAAATACATAAAAACTTTTTTCTCTCACACATAAAAAAGCATTAATGTAGGAGAAATAAAGTTGACACACGCGGGCGCAGTAAAAAAAGGCATATATGCTTAGCTACTTAGGTTATACTGTAGTAGCATAACTACATCAAAAATGTTGCAAGTTTAGCATGATTTATCTGGTTACATGCACCTTTGCATTTGTTTTCTAGCACGCTATGTACAATTCCAAAGCTTATAATCATTCCAGACGACGTCTTCCTCCGCATCGAGTCTGGCGCCGGCGCCGACGACGCCGACGCCGCAGTGACGCCGAGCGAGGCCGTGAAGGAGATCTTCCAGCTCTTCAAGTGGAGGCTGAGGACGAAGCATCCCGGCTGGGAGCAGGCCCATGGGAGGAACAGCAGGGTGACGTCCCCCGACGAGGCCAGGGCGGACGCGGCAACGACGGCGGACTTCTCCCCGTTTCCGGCCGGCCGCTCCAAGGCCGCCGCCGTCGTTGTCAAGATCAGCGTGGACAGCCCGGAGGTCGGGCTCGCCCCGGGGGTGGACGAGAGCTACGACCTGTACCTCTCCTCTCCGGATGGGGGCGCCGCCGCCGACAACAACTCCTCCTCTTCTTCTTCGTCGACGGTGGTGCTGGTGGTGGCGGAGGTGAAGGCGCCCACCGTGTTAGGCGCGCGCCACGCGCTGGAGACGCTGGCGCAGCTGGTGGCGTTTGACGAGTTGCGCCAGGCGCTGGAGATGCCGACCAGGGCGTTCGTGAGGGACCGGCCGGCGCGCCCCCTCAGGGCAGTCGCGGTGGACGCCACGAGGAGGTTCTGGCACGGTCAGAGATGGAAGCTATGCTACCCAGCATGTTTTCCGCCATGCAAACATTGACAAAATCCTGATACACACACACCTTTTTTTTGCCCTCTCCACTATGTTTCTGCAGTTGACGATCTGAAGGACCTGATCGACTCCATGTCCTCCCTGAAGCTGAACTTGCTCCGCCTCCGCTTGGCAGGCGGCGATTCCTCCTCCTCCTTTCGCCTTTCGTCCCCCCGGGTCCCTGAGCTGTCTCTATTTGGCGCTCGCTCCCCTCGACACGAGACCTACTCTCCGGACGAGCTGAGGTCCCTGGTCCGGTTCGCCCTGTCGCGCGGTGTGGCCGTGTCGCCGGATCTCGGCCTGGCAGGGCCCGTCGGACCCGGATGGGAATTCGGACCATCCGGGATCGCCACCGAGCTGCCCAAGTGCGAAGGAGGAGGAGGAGGAAGAGGACAGGGTCAGCCGTGCAGACGTCGGATCAAGATGGTAATAAAAATGACAGTAATGAGCGACCTCTGACATTTGTTGCTGTTGTATGTATGTATTTTTCTCTCCGCAGCTCAACCCCTCCAACCCGTTCCTGCCGCACATCCTCCACGACCTCATGCAGGACTTGGCGGAAGCCTTCGGGACCAATTTTCTCCACCTGGGAGGCGACTTATTCAAGGTTAGATGGGGGCATTCACGCGAGGAAGAAGAACAAACCGTTTTAAGATTTCACGTTTGTAATGCAAGAGTGACGCCGACACCTGCGACGGCGACGACGACGGCCAACG
>JAAUYM010054452.1_pt1 | contig 18738 bp, 12 predicted proteins | sample 7278001 | NCBI WGS metagenome assembly JAAUYM01 (sample SAMN14350224, study PRJNA611818) | marine sediment metagenome | isolation source: surface marine sediment (1.8m) | place: French Polynesia: Moorea | collected 2018-08
AAGACAACAACCTGAGTCACCCTGTGCAGCCTGCAACACACCGCCACCGCGCCAAAATCGGAATGAAGAACAAATGGGCAGCAGAGGATACGTCTCGATCAGCAAAATCACCGACAAGAACAAAGGGGGAAAACAAGTAGTAAAGGGACGACGCGCTCTTATGTCTTCAAGGGCGGATAGATTTTTTTTAGAGGATTTGGAGAGAGAGAGAAAGGGGGGGAGGAGGAGGAGGAGGAATCCTCCAATCGAAGCTTGTTTTTTCTCGCTGCTCCTCCTGGTTCCTTCAAGAGGATAATTCTGGGTGCGGAAAAGGGAAGAAGAAGAAGACGAAAGAGGCAGCATAAATCACCTGCCTCCTCCTCCTCCTCCCCCACCATTCCTCATTCAAAACCATCGTCACTTCCTCAACTCGTAACTCGGCGTCGCCTTTTGGGAAGTGGTGGTGGTAGTTTTTTTCTCCCCTTACTTCTGGCTTTTTTTTTTGCTTCCATCTAGCCGAGGAGGCGGAAGACTTCCTTCATGCCACAAGAAGAAGAAGAAGAAGAAGAAAGTACTAAAAGAGGGGGGGAAATATTCTTTTTGCTACTCAGCGATCCTAGAGAATGATGAGCGATTAGGTGGCGACTCCAACCACGTTGCAGTGTACTACATGATCTCAAGGATAGAGAAGGAAGGAGGTGTGAAAGGGTCGACGGGACAGGAACTTTTTATTCATTCTCTTTTCTTTTTGGCCAGCGTTGCTTGGAGAAGGAAGAGGGCAGATCAGAACGTTTTTAACCCCTCCCAACCCCTCAAACAGGTGATTAATGGGGCACGATTCTTGTCTTTTTTTTTCGTAAAATGTTTTGACTGCTTTGCTCACCGGCTCCCCCCCCTCCTCCTCCTCCTCCTCCTCCCCCTCCCTCCATTGCTGGCTAAGTATATTATCAAAAATGTCTCGGCTGGAACGCGAAACGCAAGAAAAAAAAACCATTTTTTTGGTTGTGGGGGCGTCGACGGCGTTCCTTCTCTTCGTGGGACCCCTGGGTGTGTGTTTGGTGGTGGGTGCAGTACCGACTTTTTGGAGGAACGGGCACGGACGGTGGATGAAGGATCCACGTGTGGTGGAGCAAGAGGAGATCATCCATCAAGGAGGGAGCTGCAGTGCACGCCGAGAAGCCCCTCACCCCCCGCCCTCTGCTACGCTAAAAGGTCCTTCGTTATCATCCATTGGCGCTTTGTTTGAATTCTGTTTGAATATTATTGACTCTTGCTGAGCCGAGACGATCGTCAGGGTTGTTGGCCCATTGTTATTGTTACATACCTCTCTCTTTTCTTCTCATTTTCTTTTGAGGAAGAGAAGATGGTGGTGGTTGTGGAGAAATCCTTGCCTAATAACGGGAAATTCCTTTCGCTCATGCGCGCATTATGCCAAATTGCGCTCCAGAGGTCATGACATCCAAAAGGGAATGAAGAAAGGAAATGCAAAAGGGAAAAAAAGAGAGAAGAATCCTTTTCACACGTTTGCGAAATGGCACTATTTTCTCCTTCCTCCTCCTCAGGGACAAACGTCTCTCCTCCTCCTCCTCCTCCTCCTTTCATGCATGTTCGTACACCCACAGCTATTAATGGGCGTTTGTGAATAGGGAATTCACCCCCTTCTCTCTTTCTTCTGGAGACTCCATTTGGCTGCGCCAGCGATGAACGTTCGCCTAAAAAGTCTGCCAAGTCATCCATTCGGGGCAATTCAGAATCCTCCTCCTCCTCCTCCTCCTCCTACCTCTACCTCTTGCCATTGTGGCTCCTTCGTAGTACCTACTACTGAAGAGAGAGAGAGGGTGCCGCATTGTTACGGCATCATCATCGCGCGGTTTATGCGCGAAATCTGAGCACCAATTTGGGGATCACTTTCTGCATTCCTGGAAAGACGAAAATAGCGTCTATTCTCCTTCTCCTCATCCTCCCACGCCACGAATCCAATCACTGAATGGCATTTTCGTCTCCCTATTCTTCTTCCTCCTCCTATAATCTCGCAACAGTAAATTGCAGTTGCAGTGCCTTATAATACCAGTGCGTCCATTGTGGGTGATGCACTCAGTAATCCCTTCAAATATTCTCAAGAGAAAGGAAGGAAAGAAGAATGTGGAGGGTTTTTTTTCATTTGTTGGAAGAATAGGGGGCCATCTGTGGCCGCTGCCGTCGTCGTTGTAATCCGCGACTGAGAAATGCATCCAATTGTTTTGGGTCTTGGCAGAGAAAAGCTGTGAACGCAGCTGAGAGGGAATTTTTTTCAATTCCCGACTAACGCTGCCGAGGTATCGACGAGGCAGCATTCAGGCATTTGCCATTCCCCCTCTCCCCCCCTCCCATGGTAAGGTAAAATGCTGAGTTAGTAATCAAACAAAATTTAGACCAGAGCGACAATTACGCCTCATAATCCCCCAGCGATATCCCAGCGGTATTGGTGAGGTCGCCTATATTGGTCGGGTCATGATTTCAACGGTTTCAACGGGGGTGGGGGAGGGGAGCGAACGTAACGTGTGTCGCAAATCTGTCTAAAATACAAAATTACACATTGCAGCTCGACGAACATTCGTTGGAAGGGTTGGGAGGAGGAAAGAAAAAATGGTGTGAGAACTGCTTCCTTTCCGTTCTCTTGGCGGCTATCATCATCATCCACTTATCGTCCAGAAGAAGAAAAAGAGTTAACTGTTAGCCTTACTCCTTTCCTTCTCACCTTGGCTCGACCGCTATAAATAAACATTGCCAAGAAAGGAAAAGAGAGGAGGGGGGAAAAGAGTGTGCGACTTAAATGCCCCACTTGAGGAGATGGAATTTCAGCAAGAAGGGGGGGGATTTATTCAGAATCGTCTCGAGGGCAAAACGAAGAAAAGAGGGGGTGGTGGTGATGGAAAGGGGAAGGAGAAAAAGTGTTTACAGCAAAGTTTCGCTCCTGGCCGTTGTTTGCGCATCCAGTTCGGAGCCAGAAATCCGCGCGTCACCAGAGGTCGACAAGGTGAAGGAAGAAGAAGAAGAAGACTTGTTTATTTCGCCTCAGGAGCACCAAACCCTGTCCTCGCCCCCCCCTCCCCTTTGGAATGGACAAAGACCTTTTGGGAAGGAAAAAAAAAAGATGGCAGAAGAAACACGGCGGAAAAATTCTTCTTTAAAAAAATCAGTCCTAGAAAGACCTTCAATTTTTGAGGGATTCCTGGCACACACGCACACACACACTCACGTGAGGCGTAGGCAACTCCTCCAAAGTCCCGTCCCCATCAGATCCAACGGCTAGCAGAGGAGAGAAAAACTTGGCATTCGCGTCAATTATCTCTTTCTCTGCCCTCCTCCTCCTCCACCTCCCAAACTCTTAAAATCGGGAGATGGAAAAGGGAATTCCTGTCGTCCTCATCTCCTCAGGAGGAGGAAGAGGAGGAGGAAGAGGAGGTCAGCCTTTTTTCCCTATATTCTGGCGAGCATGACTGCCCGGTATTTTCCTTCTTCTCTTTCCGACTTCTCCTTTTTTCCGATTTCTGATCTTGCAACATCACCCTTCAAGATTCCCAAACCTGAAGAAGGCAAATAGTAAACACTTCCTCCTCCTCGCCCTCTTCCTCTTTCCCGCTCTCCTCTCCTCCACACTGGTCAGGCAAGTACACTGTACTACTACAAGGCAAGCAGAGGCTGCGTGTGATTGTTTTGGTGCAGGCAATCCGATCTTTTGCTTCCCCCTCCTCCTTCTCCTCTCACAATCTTGTGAAATCTGTCTGCAGAAATGGACCTGAATCCTTCTTTCGCCACCCTCCTTCTCCTTTCCAATCCGGTCCAGATGCCGACTTAGGAGAAAGAAGAAGTTTAATGGAGCCTATAGGGAGAAAGAGAGGGGAGGGCCTTAATGTTGTAGGAAGGCAATTATGGGAAAACCCCTCGAGCCTAAAATTTTAAGGCGCATATTTTTTTTTGGGGGGGGGAGGGGGGGAGAAGGGGGAGGAAAAAAGGTTTTTGATGAATTTCTCCTCATTTCTTACTTCACTCTCCTCAACTAAAACCCTCCACGTATTCAGCCGCGGTTGCTGGTGTTCTGGGAAAAGCTGAGGAGGAGGAGGATGGAATTTCACTTCCTTAATCGTCGGAAAAATTCATGCTGCATACTTTCTTTTCCTTCTTCCAATCTTGATGCTCCTCCCTCTGCCTTCGCCACCCCCTGATGGAGTTCCTTCTTCCTTCCTTCCTCCTTTCCCTGGATTTGTCAATCGTTTTCGTTAGTTGGCGCGCCCCTGCCTGCGCAAGCATGCAGCGATTAATGTGACAGGAGGAGGAAAGCTTTGTGCGATGAGGCAATGCCATTTTGCTCAACAGGAACCCGGAGGGGGGGGGGAGTCGGGGGGCTAAAGGCTGCTGACTGCACAGGTTGACATCGAAATTCCATCAGATGGAGACGAGGAGGAGAAGAGGAGGAGGTGGCATTTACTACGATGTGTCATAGTACCAAGAGGGCGATAAACTCACCTTTCTTTCTTTCCTTTTTATCTTGTTATCTTTACGGCGCAGTTCAAGAAGTCCCTTCAAGAAGAAGAAGCACTTCTTCTCCTCTCTCTTTCTGTCCATGCATCACATAGTACAGAGTAAATCGCAATCTTCTTCTGGTAATCGGAGTGCGCATTATTTATTTGGGAATTTGCGTGATGTGAGCGCACGAAGGAGGAAGGGCGTCAAGTCAGGGGAAAGGCCCGCGGGGGAGAAAATCTTCCTCTTCCTCCTTCCAAAAAAAAGGCTATTTTAGGTGGACGCAGACAGGGGGAAGAGGAGAGGGAAGGAGGAGGTGGCGAGGAGGGAAATTGTCCTCCCACTGCCTTCTTCGCGGTGTCTGCTCTGCTGCTGGCCAGTCAGAACAGGCGCAGTATGACCAAATTGTGATCGAAGTCGCAATCTTTGCTATTTTTGGCCCTCTCAGCTGATGTCCAACTTTTGGTTCTTGATTTACTCCAACTTTTGATAAATAAATTAAGAAGCTAATGCCAAATTGCTCTGGTATTAGATTCCTCATCATGCAAGAGAACACCAAAAACGCAATAAAAACCTTCATATCCCCAAGTTTAGGTCATATTTTGCGATTTTTGATTCTGACTCCGACTTAATTTTGCGACTTTGCTTCAGAACTTTTTGGTGACGCTGAACAGGTGTGAGAGGAGGAGGAGGATGAAGATTCCGACATCCTGCGAGGAGACAGGAGACAGTAGCGCACGCGCAGACACAGGTGCGCAGAGCCCCCCTCACGCGAAGACCAATCGTCCGAATCGTTACAAGCCACAAATTCATTAGCCTACTTTTTTTTGTTCAATCCCCAGTCTCCTCCCCTTCCCTCATCCTCAAAAAAAAATCCCACCAAGCATTTCGCGTGCGCCAACTCACCAGCACGCACATAACAGCTTAGTATGTACAGTATTTCTTGACTTAAATTTCTTAAAAATGTACCAGAACTTGAAAATTTTGGTTGTGCTCAAGTTTAGACACTTGAGTGGCTCATGCCCTTTGATTTGCGACAAATTGAAACCGGAAAGGAGGGGGTAAAACGTAAAAAAAAGTTTTATTGTTTTCCTCCCCCTTTCCGCTTCTGACAAAGAAGGCCTTCAGAAGTGAGAGCAGCTTCTGTAAACAATGAGGTTTCAACTTTTTTTGTTGTTGTTGCTGGTCGGGATTACTTCTCGGGCGGCGGTGGGTTCGACGGTTCTTCGACTCCATTCCACATATGCCTCCACATGTGTGTGTACGTATAGTAGTAGTATTAATACGCACCCAAACAATACCCTTGTGGGAGGTCTCAAACCTCCAAATGTTTTTTTTTTCGATTCACACCACGTTTGCCTTAACTACGGAAGGGGCGGGGGAAAGGGAGAAGAAGACAGAGAACATTTTTTGGAGGGGTGGTGGAGTGGGGCAAGGAGGAGGAGGAGGAGAAGACGGTGCCTCCGTCTCCTAGTGCATCATCCCGTTATTGTCGTTGATTCTGTTTTTGTGGAGGGCAACAATGACGGGAATGGATGCAACGTGGTATGTGCGTGTGTGTAGGGGAGGGGAAGGACCCCACCCATGTTCTGGGCACTGCCAGCCACCTTGGCCAGTATAGGTGTGGGGGTTCGAGGTGGTGCAGAGAATTGGCGACGCTAATGAACTTCCCGCGTTGTAAAACGAGACGAGCCTGGGGGAGGGGGAGAAAGGAAACAAGTGTTAAAGGTGCTCGTATGACGTTGTATTCAAAAGTCACATTTCCAAGCTAAACAGATTGCTCTCTGACAAAAGGGGGACGGGACAGAAAGATAAGAAAAGACTGTTTTTTTTGCGAACTTGCTTCTTTGAATGAGAGTTGGAAGGGAGGAAAAAAAAGAAAACGTCATTCTCTGAAAAAGAAAGGAAAAGAAAATCGGCTGCTTTATCCGTTTCTTCTCTCAGTCGTATTTTCTCCTTCTCTCTCTCTTTTTCTGTGTACTACGAAGATGACAATTTCACCATTGTTCCTTTCTTTTCTCCTCTCCTGTAGGAGTAGTATGTACATAGGTACAACAATCCCTCCCTTCTTCCTCTTCCCAAGGGTTCTTCAGGAGGATATTCAAAGGGTGGGTGGGGGAAAAGACTGGGCCAGATTCCACATCGCCTCCCCTCTCACGATCAAATGGGCAAATGGGGGAAAAACGAGAATTAATCTTCTCTTCATCTTGCAGTAAATTCTCTGTTAGGCATGTGAATGGGAGGAGGAGAAAGCGTTGGAATGGCGCATGCACCTCCCACCGCGCACCGAACGATGCCAAGTACCACTTTCTCTCCTTCTCTCCACTTCTCTTTTTTTTCTTTTCGTCAGAGTTGCGATTCTGGACTCACATCCAAATTGGTACTTCGGTCTCAAAAGGTAAGAGGTGGAGGAGGAGGAGGAGGAGGAGGAGGAGGAGGAGAAGGAGGAGGACCACCTGGGAAGAGACAAGAGGAGGAGGAGGGGGGCAAAGAAAGATGTTGGCGAGGGGAAGGGAGCAAGACGAGTTCGGAGTGCATGCCAGTCAAGTTCTTCTCGTTGATGACCTCTTTTAAACAGTCTGGCGAAGAAGGATATATGATAACTAACCTGCGTTGTTTCATTGCGCAATTCCTGCGCGCCTTGGAGCAGGGGTCCACAACCTTCTTCAGCTTCCGTACCACTTCCACCAGATAAGAAGAGTCTGGCCTACCATTTTAGTGCTTTAAAAAACCCACACCTTATCCATGACACAAGAAGCTCCCAAGCTGCCGCGTACCAGCATCAGTACGGGTACCATTCCATAGGTAGGTTTGTAACCGCTGCCTTAGAGCGTCGGGCAGAGACAAAGCGAATAGAAACCTCTGGTTTCCGCCCGCGTCGCACATTCAACCATGCCCATCCATCCACCCATCTATCCATGCAGACAAGAGGGACGCTTTTCCTCCTGCGACCTCTGACAAGCGGCGGCGGCGGCCTGTCTTGGAGGGAGGAGGAGGGAAATAATGTGTAGGGATGGCCTACTTGCTTGGATTTCTCCCGCCGACGACCAAGGGGGGGAAGAAGGAAGAGATAGGTAGAAAGAGACAGAGAGAGAGGAGAAATCTGCGTTGGGTTCCAGAGAAGGAGCAAGAGGAGGAGGAGGAGAAGGGAAAGGGGAACTCAGACGCACTTCAACGTTGGGGCTCTTCCACTCATCCTGATGCAGGAAGGAAGAGAGAGGAGGGGGAGGGGGGAGGAAGAAGCCGATGGCTGCCAAGGAATTTCTGCCCTACGGTCGTTTTCTCGGACCTCCGAGAGAAAACAATTTTTTAAAATATACCATGTAGTACTACGTACGGTATTACAGTTGGAATTTTTTAATATCTGGCCATCGCAATTTCGGACTAATTAAAGATGCTCTTTTGTCCGTTTCCTCCTCCGAGTATTTTTTTTTTGTCCATCTTGCCAATCGCCATGGGAGACAAAAAGTAGGAAGAGGAAGCTAGGAGGAAGGGGGAAGGACCACTAGAAGGAATTTACCTCCCTCCCTCGCACCCCTTCCCCTTCCCTCTCTCAGACAATTTCGTCTTACAACCTCCTCCCTCACTTCTCCACTCTTTCATTTTCTGCCGGCAGGAGTCCCTTTTTTCTACCCTTCTGAACGTGAGTAAAGTGGAGGAAGTTGAAATTCCTACAGCGATAAAAGGTTGAAAAAAAAAAGAGTTGAGAGCAAAAAGTGGCCTAATTTTTTTAATTCTTTCTCTGTCCCTGCATTCACATCGCGTCACAGGAGAAAAATTATGTATAAAAAGAGGAAACATTAAATTGGGAGAACGACGTCTATTTAAAAAAAATCACTAAGCACCTCAAAAAGACGCCCTCTCCCTTAAACTCCCCTCCCAAATTAATACCCCCACATCCCAAGATCGACATCTGCTTCTTCATCCTCCCCTATTCTTCTTCTCCACCACCACCACCAGGATAGATAGGTAGATAGCCGTAATTCCTCTCTCTCCCCTCTTCGTCCACCTACACATATCTCAACCTTGCCCTCCCTTCCCCAACTCGAAAATTTGAAACATCTCCCCTCCTCTTCTGCTCTTTTACACCGAGTAATTCCCTCTCCCCGTCCCTCCCCCTCCCCCCCCCTTTTTTTTAGAGACGACCTGCTAAGTGCCATCCTTCTCCTCCTCCGCGCCGACCCAACAAGGACCTAAAACAGTAAGACCAGGACACACTGTAGTACGCACAAATATACGTAAGAACTCTTCTCTCGCATTCTAGCACTTATTCCTCTTTCTTTGTTGAAAGGCACCAATTTGCGAGCGGAGTTCTGGCCGGAAGAAGAAGAAGAAACAACAGTGGATGAATTCCTTTTGAGTGCCAAACGCAGTCCAGCAAGGGACGACCCAAAGTTCTCTCTAACCTTTGCGAAACAAGCGCGATAATCCTTATTCTACAGGGTGACAAACCTTTTGTCTCTCTGCATCTACCACTTATAACATTTCAGCTTCCTCCTTCCTCATCTCATCTCTTCCACTCTCTCACGCACATATGCCTTTTCCCGCAGACATCAGATCTGACGCGCAGAAAGCCTTTTTTTGCCTCCTCTTCCTCCCTAGTATAAAATTTGCATGTTAATCGAGTGAAAACTGCCAACCAGATCTCCCTTCGCCTCCCATCCTGCCTTCGCCCGGACAAAAAAGAACATTGCTGGTAAATACGAAGTGCACTTAGTAGTGCAAGACGAATAATGTGCGTTATGGGAGACCACAAGACAAAGACAGCGAGCGGAAATACAATTTGAAGGTAGAGGGGGGCAAGGCTCTTTCCTTTTTCTTGGATGTAACCTCCTCCTCCTCCTCCTCCTCTTCCTTCCTCGTCGTCGTTTCCTGCGAGTGTATGTGAGAGTGGAAGCCACTCTTCAAGGTTGGTGACTCCTCCTCCTCCTCTTCCGTTTTTCTCTGGTTTTTTTTTTTCGCACTGTCCTTCCTCGCCCTCAATTGTTTCTCAAGCAATTTTTCTCCTGTAACAAAATTAGCACTTTGTCTTTATAACAGCTTAGCCTCTGTCACTTGTAGCACATCAGATTTATTTACTTACTTGCTAGTGTTCCAGACTACGCCACACGTTACGTACGCGTTGGCCCTGGACTGAGTTCAGGACGAATAACGTGTGTGTGTAATAGTACCAAACACTGACGAACAACACAAACAACAAAAACCTGTAAAAAAAAAGACAACATTGTTCCTCGGGGAAACAATGTAAGCCAGCTGTCTAACAAGAATTATCCTTCGTACAGCGCCAACCTAGAGTAGAACTTTTTTTTTCATGGCATGTATAATTATGAATAATGCTTGAATAATGTAAATACAGTGAAGGTGTCAAGTCAACGTGTCGTTATTTTTAGCGTCGCAAACTAACTACGTATAGTACTACATACTACCACGTTATTAATCCTGGAACCAAAGTTGATCTAATTTATTCCTTGCCCTTTAATTACTGTACTGCCTTACTGTTAGTATACAGTCCACTTCGGATTAGCCGGACGCCTTGGGAGCCAAGAAAAAATCCCTCTAATCCAAAAATCCTGCTAAAGCAAAGTTACTATTTCTCTAAATTGTTAATATTGTTTCAAAAAAATATCCCCCTAATCCGAAAATCCCGCTAATTTGAATCCCACTAATGTGAAGTCGACTGTAGTAGAATTTGAATTTGCCACCATTTTTGAGTCAAGTGTATCCAAAACAAACAAGGATTAGCAGACCGTTGGCAAAACAACACAACTTGGGTGCAAAATTTGGGGGTGGTCCAGGTCAAGGTCATGAACGGCCGACATCAAGATCCTATGCATGCTGAGGGAGTCTCGTAACCCACGAGATGTTCCTGCTGGGCCAGAAGACGAATCATCTCAATCATCTCGGCTCTTCCAGTGCGAAGTGCCTCTTTCCCCTGGGCACCCTCGCCTCCTCCTTCTTCTCGTCTTCCTCCGGCCAAGGCGCTTCCGGCTCCTCCTCCTGCCCCTACGAGATCCTGGGCCTCCCTCGGGGCGCCTCCCGGGAGGAGGTAAAGGCCGCCTATCTGTACCTGGTCAAGAGGCTCCACCCGGACGTCAATCCGGGCGACCAGGGGGCGGCCGACAGGTTCAGGGCAGTCAAGGAGGCCTACGACCTCCTGAGCAGCGAGACGAGGAAGGAGAAGTACGACCTCTCCACAGACAGGGACAGGGGGCGTCAGCATCCGCTCAGCAGACATTGGCACCAAGTGAGGAAACCGACTAGGTAAGAGAGAGAGAGAGATGAGAAATTGGAAGGAACTCTGGACATGATATAATGTGTAGGCTACAACCGACGTGTGTACAGTACGTACATCAATTTCGTCTTTGAGATCTGACGCCGAGCATGAAGCTCACCATCAATGGAGGGAAGAGCTGATTCGCCAGAGGAACCGCCGCCTCTACGAGGATATGCGGCAACAGCAATGGCAACAGCAGCAGGAGGATCCTTTCATCACACTATGGAAGAAGGTCTTCGGGTCCGGCCGGCAACATCGCCAGCGACACCCTCCTCCTCCTCCTCCTTCTCCTCCTCGCCAGGACTTCCGCTGGGACTGGGAGGAGAACCGCTCTTATGAGGGCGGCGATCGCCGCCAGCGCGAGCAGAAGCGGTCGCCAAGGAGCCGGGAGGAGATGGACTGGGAGGACTACAGGTACTACCAGCGGGGGTACCACGACAAGAAAAGGATCCAGGGCGTGTTCAATGCACAGCTCGCCGCCTACGTGGGGATGCCAGCCATCCTGATACTCCTCACTCTGATCCTCGGTCCGGACATGGGGCTGGAGGGTCGCAGGGGGGAAGGGGACATGTGGAGAAATCCGGAAAAATACATCCTGAAGGAAAAGAAGCCGCCGCAGGCGCTGGACAGGTCCAAAGAAAAACCTGAAGAGTAAACTGGTGCCCTCCTACTGTTGTCAGTTTTGGTAATACCAACATGCAGAGTTTGAACTGTAATCCAGTTAGTATATGGCCATCAAATGAAATCCGTATGACATGGTTGCTGCTTGGATTCTCAGTTTATTTGTGCAAATCGACGCGCTTCTTAAAAGGGGGTGCTACCAAAAACAACCTGCGCCTAAAGTTCCCATCCTGTGTACATGTAGTATACTGGGGCCTGGCTAAGGAATACGATGTGGGAGACAGAAGTATTTTGAAGGCACAGCCAGGCATCGTGGCTTTTGCAACTGCATAGAAACTAAAGTAAGAAAAAGTGGCAGCTTTGGTACTCTAGTAGTAGGCAGCGCTACAATTACATGGAAGCTTTGGTATGGTACAAGCGCAGAAAATGTACGTACTAAGGTAGGTGCACCAGTCAAGTTTTTCCCTGAAAAATTTCCTCATGACTCCCTGTCTTCGAACAAGATGTCGCTGTTGGTCTCCTTCCGCTTTCCACCCTTCTCAATCTTTTCCTCGGCCCTTTTCCCTTCCATGTCCTCCTCCTACTCTTCCTCCTCCCTCACTTCCGGAGCCCTCAGCTTGTCTCCGTACATGTCGAGGAAGTCCAGCACCACCCCGTTAGACCAGCCAAATCCCACCTGGACATCGTACTCGCCGCCGCCCCCGATCTTGCACACAGATGAGCTGTCGTACTTCTCGAACATGTGCTGCTTTGACCTGAAGTTGATGTAGGCGCCCCTCACGCGCTTCTCTGCGATCTGGAAAGCCAGCTCCTTGGCCTGCGGTAGCCCGGTCTTCTCCAGGCCCGACACCAGGATGTGCTCCAGGGGAGGCCAGCAGTTGGGCAGGTCCCATTGCTCCCCCGACCTGACATAGGTTGTAGGGACGCCACCGTCGAACCGGGACAGGTCCTGCCTGATGAGATACTGCACGGCTGCCGTTGCCCTCTCTGAGCGTGTGCCGGACACAAACGACTCTGTCCACAGTGGGGCCAGGTTGCTGGGGGTGAAATGGCGGCGCTGCTTCCTGTTCTGAAGGTCGTAGTCATACCAGACCCCGTCCTCCGGGCACCAGAGCAGCTCGTCCATGGCCTCGGCTATCTTCTCTGCCTGCCTGTCTAGGGACCGGGCCACCTCCAACCGGTCTGGGTAGACCCTGGCCGCGAAGCCGGCCAGGAGGCGAGCGTTCCGCTGGAGGTAGGCGTTCAGGTCCACTGGCACAATGGATCGGGCACGGGTGTCGCTCAGGTCACCGCGATTGGACCCGTCCGGGCAGATCATCCAGCGGGAGCTGTAGTCCCACCCTGTCTCCGCCCCGGTCTTCATCTCCCAATACAGCCGGGCTTTAGACTCCACGTCTGTCGTGTGGGCATTGGCCAACTATGGAAAAAGAGGGGAGAAAACATTCACGATAGGTTTTTTCCACATCAACTTGGGTTTTTCATTTTTTTTTTCTCAATGTACTGTTGGTGTCAGTCACCTCGTAGTCTTCAAAGTATGACTCTGGTCTGGGACCCGCGTCCTCACAGTTGAATCGGGCCAGTCTGAGTTTGCGAGGTGATCTTTCATGGCTCCCTTCTCCCTTGACCACCACAGTCACCATGTGGTGCTGCAGCCAGTAGTTAAACTCGGTCATGAGGTACTCCATGTTGTCTCGGACAAAGGAGAAGTCATTGGTTGCTTTAACGTACTCGTCCACCATCTGGATGAAAAGCGGGGGTTGAGATCTGAGGGAGAGGGAGAAAAGAAATGTTTTAATTTGTGTCAATCCCAAAGTTAGGATATGCTTGCCTGTTGAGGTAGTATGTCCTTCCTCCATTCGGGATCATTCCGTGGTCCTTTATGAGGTGCACAAAGTTGAGAAGCATCCCTTTGACGGTGTCATACATCCCACACAGCAGCAGCCCACGGATGATCCAGAAGGAGTCCCAATAGTAAATCTCCCTGAAACGCCAACACAGGTCGGATGTAAGTTAAGGGGGAAAAAACAAGATGATATATGCTATATGCACCATTAGCAATCATGAACAGCAGCAGCAGTAACAACAGCAGCAACAACAACAGCAGGATCCATGGCAACAACGACAATAGCGAGGTGATGGGTTTGCACCTAAACCTCCCTCCAGGCACGACAACTGGATGCGGCAAGTAAATGAGTGTGCAGAGGTCCGGCCTCAGTCTGACTTCTTCGGAGATCTTCCTGCTGAGCATCTTCCATCTGCTGTTGAGGTCATGGGCGAAGCCCAGGTACATCGGGTCCTTGATAGAGGCAAGGCGCTTGGGGAAGGGAACCCAGTCCTCAACAGGAAAACAAAAAAAATAGTAGATCATGTCCGTCAGATGATTCTTACAGAGTTTTAGGTTTCTCATTTCTTTTGCCCACACCTTCAAACCTCCTATGTCCGTAAGTCTTTCTTTAAGTTTTTTTTATAGGCTGTCTGCTCTCTTTCTCTTCGAAAACAAGGGAAAGAAAGCTCATTCAGCAGCTTTGCTTCAACATACGTATGTACTTTGTTGTTGAGAGAAAGGGAAGCTTTCTAAAAAATTGCGCAGTGTCTTTTTACCAACTCAAAGGTCATGCAGATTGAAGGAGAAGAAGAGGTTTTCTTTGAGAACGTTCCCTATGCCCAGTAGATCATTTTCCCTTCTTCATGCGTGTTGACCCCTCACCTCTGGCTCATGTCCCTCCATCTGGCTCTCCAAGGTAAAGTGCCTGTGCACGAACTGCATGACCTCCTCCCTAGGTGGCGCCCGCGGCGAGTGGCGCTCCAGCAGGTTGTCAAACTCGGCCTGGACGGCGTTGGGACATCCTCCGGACACCTTCATGTCCACAAAGGTCTTGGAGTCTGGGAAGAGGCGGGACATCTGGACCACGTGCAAGATGGAGGAGGAACCGCGGTCGGTGAACAGGCTGCTGGCGGTCAAGGCACAAGATGAGGTCATGTTAGACATCGCTGCGGCTCAAAAAAAAAAATCAAAAGATTTTTCGGACCAATCAGTTCAGTTGGGATGGCGGGTCGCGACTCGCGACTACCGTGAGAGAAGCTCGAGGGTCGAGAACAAAGATGAAAAGTGCCTCGGTTGACGCTTTGGCTTGGCTCCCACTTCCTCTTCCTTCCCCCTTTTCTCCCTCTTGTTTTTTTTTTGGTCAGCATTAAACAAAGTACGATCTTTGCAGACAAGGAGTAAGAGATGGCCGACTGGGCCTGGTGACAAGAGGGCCAGGGCGTGAGAAGGAGGTCTCCAAGAAAGTGTCTGCTATGTAAGCATGTCTCGTCTTGAGCTGCTTCATTTTTTCCTAAGAAAATATCTTATTATGTGCTAATTGAGTTTCTACTAGTAAATGAGGGCTTTCTCCTTGTTTAATGTTTTTTTTTAAATAGTACAGTTGGAGTGTCGTCACGTTGTGCTGTGTATGTAGTACAGTACTAGTACTTGGTTGTTGTTTTTCTCTCATCCTCACCTGTTGTTGAACCCGAATTGGCCATGGTGGACCTTCTTCTCTTCCGGGCTGGGCGGCAGCTCGACCAGGACCTCTCCCTCCCCGTCGCCGTCGTCACTGTGGCTGCTATTGCGGATGGGCAATTGCGCGCCACCCTTGATCATCATGACCACGTTCGGGCTCATCACGACGGTCGACCTCGTCGCTCGCCCCACCAGGGAAGCCAGGAATAACAGGGCGAAGACCACGAGAAGGAGGACCGGGAGGAGGTGTCGGGATGGCCTTCCAACCACCCTCTGCTGTCCTGATTTGACTGCTCCGAGCGGGATCTCTCTGGAGGGCGGTCTTTATAGCTGGAAAAATGCTCTCTGCGCAGGGGTTTGTTGATTTCCCTTGGCTAGGCGTCCGTTGTCGTTGACGGCGACACTACCAGCAACGCCGCCAACACGCGCACCCACGCATTCATGCTTCATGCGCGCAACGGACCCCACCTGACTTAGGAGGGGAGAGGAGGGGCCTAAACCTAAACGTCATCATCCGCTGTACTCCACCGCCAAGAAAGGCTGGGAAGGAGAGCGCGCGCGCCAATTTCATGGAGAAACCCTCTTATTTCGAGCAATATTTTTCAGGTCTAAATTCTACATATGTGTATGAAGATAAGTTAGCAACAGCGATGGCAGAGTGCTAATCAATATACCAATCAATACCAATATATTTTTTAATGCGTTGGTCTGGATTGAGTTAGCTTATCCTAAATGTGAATTCTGTAGTAGTCTCAGCTGAGCGAAGAGGAAGGAGGGAGCAGGAGCCTGGGGAAAGAGAAGAGGACGGTGGCCTTCTCTCCTCCCCTGGCTATGGGAGAGAGGAGGAGGGAGGGTGAAAGCGAAAGTCGGGAGGCAGGGAGAGAAAGAGCTATCCGCCTCCATATCTGGTTAGAACCGGTTGTACTATAACGCACTACAGTAGCACTACCTACAGCAAGGTCTGGAGGCTGGCGAAAGAGAAGGACACTGCTCTCGGCTCGCTCGTTCCACTTTATCCTTGGCTTTCATGACGACTACTACTACTACTATTACACAGGACGTACTTTACAGGGTTTTCTTCGCTGGTGTGTATTTTGACAATCTGCATTCCGTGGCCTGTGATGTTTATAGTAATCGCAGACCATCTAACTACATAGCACTACGTACTACCACTTACAGTACTGTGCATACTGTGGAGAAAAGACCAGAAGACAGAGGACAAGTGGGGGGGAAGGGGAAAAGACCTGTTGACGCCACTGCAGAGGGTGGTCGCCAACCGAGGATGATCTAAGTCTTCTCTCAGTGCTTTTGTCACGACATTATAGCGTAATAAATAGCTTAATGTGAATCCTTCGCTTAGAGGGTACCGATACAGTACTTAAATCATAAAAGATTGCCAACAGCTGGCACATTTGTCTTGTTTACTATACCGTACCATGTCCGACATTGGAGTGGTGTACGACAAGCAAAATCAGTCTTAGCACTGTAGTACGAGTAGTACGGTAGTACACCTACTACCACCACCTCCACAACACCGAATCGGGTTACTCAAGTCGCTCAGGTTGCCGTGGAGGAGTATTAATGTAGGTGAAGTGCAGCGCGAGGCTCTCCTTCCGTCCCCCCCCCCTCCTCTCTCTCGTTTCATTCTCCCAGTTTAAATGTCACCTGTGTTGTTGACTTCAGGAAAGAGACGGATCGCGATCGACCCGTACGCGGAGGGAGGCTGCTAAATTTGGCCCTTCGACCCGTCCCATCCCTCCTTCAGGAGAAATGTCGCTGTATTGCGGGCAAACACAACTACTACGTATATGTAACAGTCTGTACTAGTAGTATATTTTCTCAAGTGCAACTGAAGGATCAGTATTTCTTTGTACTTACTGAGTCTCCGACCGACCATCCACGTTACCCACTACTCCGGGAGCGACGAAGATCCACGCCGTCGTCTTTTCGACCTCGTGTGCTGCGGCGGCGGCAGTAGGGTAGGAGGAGGAGGAGTCTGCATGTTGTTCTGGCGCTTGGTGGCACTCCTTCTCCTCTTCCTCTTGGCCTTCTTGGCCCACCTCTTCCGGAAGAGGACCTTGGCACAGTCGTCGCAGTACCAGTTGCCCTCTGGGACGGCTGGCAGCGGGGGCTCAAGGCAGTGCGTGTGGTAGGCCAGGTTGCAGCTGTCGCAGAGCAGCAGGACGTCCTCGAACTGGCCGCTCATGCACCGCTCGCAGAGCATTGCCCCAAGCGCCGCCTCGGCATCGTCGGCAATGTCCTCAGCGTAGAGGTCCTCAGCATTGGCGTCCGCCACGACGATCCCGCTCCCTTTCTTGCCGCTGCCGCCACTGGCCAAGCTGCCGGTGCTGCTGTCAACACCGGGGACAATGTGGTGGAAGGAGATCCGGTCCACCGGGCACACATTGGCGGTGACTGACCAGTTGCGGATGCACTCCAGGCAGAATCGGTGCGAGCAGGAGTCCAGTCCGGCAACCAACGACTCGGCAATTTTGTCCAGACAGATGGGGCACTCAGGGGATGTCATTTTTCACTTTGAATTTTTGCTGTTCACTGAGACATCATGAGATTTGACATATTAAAAATAAAAAAATATGTATTAGTGTTGTGAGCAAGGAACCAAATGCATAAGTAGAACAGTAGGACTCCGATATTGCAAAGTCTGTGGTCGGCAGCAAAAGAAAACTGAACAGGGCTGTCTTTACTACAGTACAGCTGAGTTTATTAAAATGTCGGTATATCGGAGTTCACTGTACTTTGTATCAGGATGACTTTGAGGACAAGGGCGGCAGGGGCTCTCCTTCTCTCTCTGGAGTCAAATCGCCGGCTGCCGACGACGACGTTGTTGTTGAACCGCCCTTGCGGTGGTGGAGGCGGTGGCGGCGGCGGCGCGGTCGACATCGTCGTCAAGCGTGCCCTGGACGAGGACAAGGAGAAGGAGATCCTAGCCAGCCTGGAGGCCGGCAGTCTTGGGGAGCCTGACCCTGAGGGTAAGTAAGGGCGGCGCGGGCGGCGAGCCTGGCCCCGCCATCATGCGCATCTAGGTGAGCGACTGTTTGTTGCACTGTATCAGTGCGTATCCGACGTCCCAAAGGCGGAGGGCGATGGGGGGTGCAGCAAGCACCAAGCATCAGGCTCGGAGGCGATCGGAGGCCCGTGATGTCGATTAGAAGCGGCGGAGTGGAGGACGGAACGGGCCGAGAACGAGATGAGGACTGAGCCGCGCGGGCCCGACGAAGTAGGGGGCGGTCAGGGTCAGAAGAAGGAGACTCAGGGGGAAGTTCCCAGCGCAGGCCCCGGAAAAGGGAGGGAGGATACTGGAGGTCAGGAGGAGGCAGCAGGTGGGAGGCGAGAGGAAGGTGAGGAAAGTGGGGGGCCCGCGACCACGGACATGGTGAGATCACGCCCGTACGTGGCCATGGTCAGGCCCTGGAAGGGTGAGGTAGGTGGGACGGGGTGACAGACGTCGAAGAGTATCACAACAGTTCTCGCCTCACTGACGGTCGTTGCCTTCTCCTTCTTAATCCGCTCCCCTCTCTCGTCACGTGTGACCTGAATAATAATGACTTACGGTATTTTAACGGCAGCAATACAGTAAAAGTACCGTTTTTTTTAGCGGGTTAAAAAAATGGTATTTTAAACCGTAGCCGTTATGTTCCGTCAAAGCGTCTTGAAAAGTACCTGGGACGGTACCTCATTGGTTCTAACTAGTACGGTAGTATGACTAGAAAAAAAAGAGCTTTTGCCGTTGATCCACCGCTAACTACCAGTCGGGATCGTCACCTGCCAAAGCAGGAGGACTCCTGTTTCTTGGAAGTTTAGTGACACATTTATTTCTGTCTTCGACTAAAATCGACTG
>JAAUYM010134576.1_pt1 | contig 18728 bp, 13 predicted proteins | sample 7278001 | NCBI WGS metagenome assembly JAAUYM01 (sample SAMN14350224, study PRJNA611818) | marine sediment metagenome | isolation source: surface marine sediment (1.8m) | place: French Polynesia: Moorea | collected 2018-08
TGGAATGCTAAAGTGAGAGAAATGGCGACTCGGGAAGCTATTACGGTCCCCCCTCCCACCCCCACCCCTCATAATTTGCTCATATATGGGAAACAACGTACTGTTCATGGTTGCTGTTAATAAATGCTGGAAGTATGTACAGTAGTTGTACAATACACCTTCTCTTTGCAGTCCTCGTACTGGTTCGACTGCTCCTGCGTCGCCTGCGCCAACAATTGGCCAACTTACGACGGTCTCCCAAGAGAATACCTCAAGCTGTCGGGAAATCTATTCAGGTGAGTCTGTGCGGATTAAATATTAATGACCCCGGATCTGTTCTTCCTTTAGTAGTTTTTTTTTGTTCTGCTCTCGCCTTCCGCCCGCAGATACAAGCGTTGCGATCGCAAGGAGCTCCAGAAGGACATCGACAAGCTGCGGAAGCGAATCCATCACTGTATCCATCGCAGCGAGTATCTTGAAAAAAAAGGTCAGCAGCATCCGCATCCACACGACGTGAAGTCGGACATGGAGAATGCAAGGGAGCTGTTCAACCAGTGGGTCAGACTCCTCCACGAGCTGGTGCTGCCGCCCCACCAGGTGCTACATACGTGCAAGTAGTCAATCTACTTTTTGGCAATCACCCAGTGTCAAGTTCTTTCCCTCCACCGTCCTAGGACTACGTCAACGTCCGTCGCGGGATGAGGAACTGCCTCTGGCTCCAGTCTGAGAACAACATCTGCGAGGCCAGGGAGGACGAGGAGCTCAGGGCCAAGAAAGAGAAAGCTAGGGCAAAAAGGAAGTGAAGGAAAATGTGTGGGAGGCGACACCCAGAACTCAAAAACTCCATACTGTATAATTAATAGAAGTTATGAGTGGACTGTTAGCGTTGAGCTGTCAAATAAATATTTTTTTGCAGTATTATTTCCGAGTTGATGGCGCTCTTAATGAAAAGAAATTAAGGGAAAATTGAGAAAGATACCGCATCAAAAATTTTCCTACTACGTAGATACTGCATGAAGAAAATCAGATGAAACAAACATTATAGCTCTACTGTACTTTTTTGTATGAACCTACATAGTACATTGGTTTTATATACACTAATTTTTTTTAGAAAAATAAACATTCCTAAGTTTGGTAAATAATTGTTCCTTATTTCATACTTACAATAATAACTTACATTTAAAACAAGCTACTTCATTTAATTTGCCTCGAACACTGACTCAATCTTGTTCAAAAATCCATCTTGGACCTTATGTTGGTGTGGCTGGTTGGGAGGCAAGCAGGAACTCTTATTCTTGTCCTCGTCTCCACAAGTGGTACTATCTTGGTCAGGCACAACTGTTCCAGATTTATACTCCTTTTCTTCTTCTTCTTCTTCCACCCATTCAAAATCTGTGTCTCTTGGGTTAGAAAGTGACCCTCGGACAATGAGGTTCTTTTCAGGAGCTGACTTGCCCAGCAAGGGATCTGGATCTTCTTCTTTTACTGAAAGAGGTTTGATGACAGTGCAAGAACATTTAGGCCATTCCTTTTCTATGCACAATGCTCTATCCAGGATGTCTCCTTCCGCACCTGTTGTCTGGTCTCTTTTGCTTACAGCACTTTGCATTTGCTTGTCTTCAGGTGCAGAGGGAGTCCTCTCAGGAAGCTCTTGAGTTTCCTCCAATTGTTTACTAGGAGAAGCTTCTCTTTGCATCTCTAACACCCTCTGGTCCCGAAGGCAGTTTAGTTCAGACCTCAAGTCATCGATAATTCGAGAGGCAGAATGGCGGTGTGGCTCGAAACTACCGAGACATAGGGGGAATTTGAACCTGTATCCAAATGCCATAATGAGTATGAGTGTTATGGCAACAAAGACAAAGAGCAACACAGGGGTGGAAGACAACCATGACAGTTCTCCAAGGAGGGAGGAGAAAAAACGCCCCAGGTGCTTCCCGAGGTGTTCCAGGGGCAGCACTATAAACTGCACAATGGTCTCTGCCACCGCCATGGTGGGGGAGACCTCCCACAAGGGATCCACCAGCAGTGCATCATGGTAGTCATTGCACCTGTCTCTATGACTAAATACCTTGTGGTAGAAGAAGTAGCTCCAGCTCAACTCGTCTGGAAAGCATGCTGCTGGGATGCCCTTCTCCTTCACCAGAACAGTATGCTTTTTTGAGAGGGCCCTTTTGTACAAGTGCGTCCAGTGCCAGGCAGATGACAAGATGAGGAGCATGCTGAGCACCTTCCATATACTAAGAGCCCCTTGCCACAGCATCAGCAATGCTATGACTGTGGCACCAACCAGGATGGCACGCAGAAGTTCCTCCGGTCCAGGCATTTGCAGTGCCAAGCTCTGCATCAGGGACAGCTCTTCCTTGTCCTCAGAGAACTGGTGAGTCCTCTTGAACATCCCTGTCAGGATGCTATCCACGTCAGAGAGGCGCTGCTGCGTATTGGTCTTTGATGAAGCAAAACTGGCCAATATGGCCACCTCTGACGGTGAGAACTGTACCTCTGTGCGGAATTGGTGACTGTCACCATCCTCACCATGCAGGCCAAAGTGCCTGACCAGAAAATGGGTGTACCTGAAATGAGAATGTTTTATTTTTACTCTGCATGAGCAGAGAACTAGACATGCAAAAATTTGGAGGCCAAACGGATACCTTTTTAGGAAGAAAAATGCCTCGTTCTCTCTTTGATCTGCACAGATGCACTTCTCTGTGGTGCTGTTGGGCTGATTATCTCCTTGATCCAGATCATGCTCCAGCAGTTGGACCCTTTTCCTGCACCACTCCAGCTCTCTTTCCATATCGCCGCATTTTGCGATCTCGGCCAGTCGGACCTGCATCGACGGCAGGGAAGGATCATCGCCACCACCACCACCATGCTCTTCTTCTTCGTCATTGAGTTGCTGTTGCCTTGCCTTCTCCAGCACCTGGCTCGGTGAAAGAGGCCTGACACCCATATCGTGCGGGTTCACCCACCCCGTCTTGTCCACGGGATCGTCCAAGGATGATGGCACCCCAGACGACAACGGGGATGCAAATCCGAGGAGGGCAGCGACCAGAAAGTGTACTAGCCAGCAACCGCAGATCTTGTTGAACATGTCGCCGGTCTTTCTTTCCCTGCCGGGGTCCGGGTCTGCCACTTATTTAATCACCAGGGTGATCACGGTTGACGACAGTTCTTCCCTATGGTCTACGATGTCGGAGACGACAACGACGACAACGTTTCCGTCTCTTGTGATGTGTTATTATTCCCGCTGGTGCTGACGCGCAACTGCGTCTGCGCATGCGCACCGCGCAAATAACCTTTTGCATGTGCGTGATTAACTTGTGGCGCCAAGTATGAATTCGTGAAACAGTAGCCATTCCAAGGAAAGAATGCGAAGAAGAACTTGCATTGTGTTTGTCTACTGTTGTCGTCGCTTCTCCTTTATGCTAAGTACAGAATGTAAACCTGTTGGCGTAAAGGAAAAACTGACAAAAAGGGGGCTTTTCAATACAGTACATAGTTCAGCGAGTGGTAGTAAAATCTTGAAACAGAGTATCAGTTCCACTTCCAACTGCGCAGAAAACGCCCGTGTGGCAACTTAAATTCCTCCAAGACGGAGGGCCTCCCATTAAAATTCCAAAGCGATTTCCCTCCGTGCCCCTCCTACCTCCAGTTTCGCCAGGGTTAATGTCATGGTATGGTCAAGGGCAGATGGGGGAACTAGGAAAAAGGGACCGGTTGTCTTTTGTTTCCAGCAGGTGGGTAATTCAAAGTGTAGTACCGGTATATCACATAAAAAAATTAAGAACATAAAACTTTCGCAAACAGTAATTCAACAATCTGGCGGTGCGTCTCCTCCACTTCTCCTCTAGCAATCATTGTTGCCTTGCTTATGCTAATGCGCGCTTTTACTCGACCCCCCGCACTCCTCCCCTCCCCTGGACAGATACAGTATCAGAACGAGATAACCGCGCATTCCTTAAACTTGTAATCTGAGCCAAAAAGGGGGAGAAGGGGGAAGAAAGGTGTTGAAGTTGGAGAGGGAAAAGGGGAAGGGGGGAAACATAATTCTAGTATCTACGTACATTATTACTTGGCATACGGGAGTACGAGGGTGGTTTGACCAGCAGGAGATGCGGAGGGAGAAGGAGGAGACCAGGTGAACCTCCGGTCTGACCTGACATGTCGTCAGGTGGCACCAACAGGTCATCTTCCTCGTCGGCGGCGGCCCCCGGAGACGGGGACGGAGGAAAGGCTGCCGGGTCCAGGTTCTCGCTCCCCACTAACGGCCACGCCGCCAGGGAGAGCCGCCGCCAGCAGCAGCAGCAGCAGGAGGAGGAGAGAAAGGACAAGCGAGCGGGAGAACAAGGGGACAGGGGGAAGGAGGCGAAGAGGGAGGAGGCCCCGCTCCCGCCGAGGAAGGGAAAGGGGAATGTCATCATGAGGGCACTGAGGAAGCTGACCCCGCCCAAGATGTCACTCTCCAGGTCAGGCAAGCGCATTTCTCTTTCACTGCGTACTAGAATGTTATTCATAAAGCTGTGAGTATAAGCAACGTGTTGAACCTCGACGGCGGTGTGTGCTGTGTGAAACAGATCGTCTCCTGCGACGACGACTGGCAACGAGGACGACAACCGCACCACCACTTCCAGTCCAAACGGTCACGAGAAGAGGAAGAAGGGGGCCCCTCCTGCTGCCGGCAACTCCTTCGGGCCCTTCTCCTCCGGCAACGGGATGTCGGAGACCGACAGCAGCAACGACAAGGACCACGACAACAGCGGCAGCAACAACAGCGGCAGCGGCTCCACCGTCGAATCCGTCGAATCTCCTCCCGAGTTCTTCTGTCCGGCGCTCAACTGCCACCAGAAGCTGAGGATGCAGGACGTGGTGCCTCACGCGCAGGTATACTAGTACATAGTTCGCTCCTCGACCTCATAATTTCAAATTTCCTCTCCCCCCCCCTCCCCCCCCTAAAAAGGACGAGCATTCCCTGGTGGTGTCCGACTCCCCCGACTGCCACAGCAACTCCATCGAGGTGAGCGAGAGCGACATGTCGGGCGACGAGGGGTCTGCGGCGTGGGCGCCCACGCTGCTCTCCGCCTTTGGGACCAGCTTCTTCTTCGAGACCTGGAGGAACGCGCACGGCAAGTGGTGAGCAGGACAATTGGATTGGAAGATGACTCACCATATAACTTCCAGCTTCTGTAGTGAAGTAGTAGTTCTCACATTTTTTCCGGAAGTGCCAAATTTTTAATGTTCTTCTATGTGAGGGTACATGCAACCTGTAAAAAAAAATTTTTGCTAGCGTCAGTGCCAGGTGCTGTTCTAGAGTACAGCATACGTACGTAGAACTGACACATTATTGGCAGTTCTGTCATCGCCTGCACAAAATAGGAACAGACAGCGAGTGCTGTATGTAGATACATAGTACACGTATTACAAAAGACTTAGGCTATCAAGAAATGTGTGCAGGTTTATGTGGGTCTACCACCTGGGCCACGAGGCTCAGAGCGGCGACTTCGTGGCGGACCTGGAGGTCCACCGCGGACCAACGAGGCTGCTGCACTCGGGGCCGGTCCACAGCCTCGCCACCTCTCAAGTCAAGGTACTGACCGAGTAACTGTCAGAGAATCAGAGTCGCCAACTTGTTGGACAGACAATATTCCAAACTTCAGAAAATATGCCAGTTTAGTACTCAAAATCAAAACTCAGAATTTAAAAAGCTATTAAAAAAGAGCATTTTTAATACATGCCAGTTTCAATCTTGCAACTTTTATAGCAATTTGTGATGAAAATTGGCAACTCTGCTGCTGAGAATTCAGCAAAACTTTGTAAGCGCTTTTTTTTATATGATCCCACGCAAAGATAACGACATCTGGAGACTGTCTGCGCTTCTGCGACGGCCTGGCCCGCTTCATGCTTCAAACTCTGGAGGACGGGGTGGTCACTGGAATCTGCTACAATGTCAGGGTCAGGAGGACGGAGGCGGACGTGACAAAGTTTTAAGGAAGAGAGGGAAGAGATCCCATCAAATCAGAAATGCGCAAAGACCTTTAGTATTTTAATCATCGTCCATGCACTTAATATAAAAAAGTAATAAAAACAGCAATTTTTTCATTATCAATGTCTTGGTTGCATGATACTGGATAGCAGCAATCGAATGCGAGTACGGCACCGAGAAAAAGTTCGCAATATCTAACATCGCGTGCTTCTAAGTTGTTGCAAGACCCAATGGTAAATTGTCATGCAAAATATACTGAAACGGACTGGAAAGAACAGGACATGGCCTTCTTGGACAAAGTGTGTATGGAGCATGCACAAAAAAGGCAGCGAAGTATCAGTCAACCACACTTTCCAATTCGACTATGCACACTGCACACCCACACAGAGTTCATCTTTTGAAAATGCACAGTGTGCTTTCTACGTATGTAGTACGTGTGAAAGAGAGAGCAGGTTCGACCAACGCAGGTAAACTTTCTTAATAACTGCCGCTGTACTAGTACTGTATACCTTGTATACTAGGTAGCAAGCAGCCTTTTTACTCCCCGCCCCCCTTTAGTTCCAGTTGCTGTCACTTGAACTCCTCCTCCTCCTCTCTCCGTGAACGTGAGCGGGGTTTGCGTGGCTGATATCAATTAGACAGGGCGGCTGCCTGTTGCTCTGCTGCCCAATGGCAAGGGGGAGGGTTACCTTTCCCTGTAGTACGTTGTACTACATAGTATACAATGCCCAAACCCATGTAGAGAGGGCACTTTCACACGGTACGTACTCCTCGTCAAAACACCCTGTGTCATCGGACGCACACACACCCACACACACACCCACACACACAAGGAAGCTCTTGCGAGAGGAGACACCATCGATTTATCGATATCTTACCGCAAGTTTTACTCTATTAATGTGCGTGCGAGGAGGTCCTTCTTCTTCTCTTCCTTTGTGCATGGCCTTTTCCGAAAGGGGAAGGAGAAGAAGTAGGTGATCGATATGGCCCGGCGGTGGCGGCGGCGGCGGCGGCGATGATGGTGACCGCGCGTCAAAAGGAATTTGGAGAATGGCCAAAGCCGGGTTGGTGTTGAAGAGAAAGCCATATATTGGTGGAACTAATATGTGTCAAACTGCCCTCTTCAGAAGGCGCTGAAAAAAAAAAAAGGAGCAGGGTCATCTCGTGTTCAACAGCTGTAAAGTCGTCATCATGATCGGCCACTTTACGGACGACGACCGCCTGGACCCCATCGAGCCCCCCTCCCTCCCCATCGAGCGCCACAGGAAGGAGGAGACTATCAAGGTCACCTGCTGTCAGGGCACCGTCCTCTTCCTCGTCCTCTTCGTCATCTTCTTGGGCGTCATGTGCGCCAGCATCTACGTCGGCTTCTGGATCAACCTGCACGACGAGGACGAGTACGCCCTGGTGGTGACGGCTGGCAGCCCCAGCCTCAACTCGTCTTCCACGGTGTCCTCCACCTCCGCCGCCACCTTCCTGCTGCCGCTCCACGTGAAGACGTCCACCTGCTCCAGGCCTCCCCCGGCCCACCCGCTGAGCAACCTGGTGGGCGCCGTCGGTGCGGTGCTGGGGAAGCGCCTCAGGGTCTGCGGCGGGCGGCGCGAGGACTCGAACGAGACCCTGGCGGAGTGCAGGACCCTGGACAGGGACAAGTGGGTGGTCAAGCACGGGGGCGACTCCGGGCTCATCCGCATGACGACCGGCCGGGCCTTCGCCGCAGCCGCCGTCGTCACTGACGTGGGCTGGTGGGTGACGGGAGGGGTCGACGCCGCGGGAGGACTACTCAAGACCACGTCAGGGGAAAAGGAAAAGAAAAGGCGCTGTCGTCGTCGTCGTCCTCTTCCAATTAATGTTTATCTTTTCAGGGAGATTGTGGAATCCATCAGCATAGATCCGAAGTTCGAAGGCGGCCCTCTCCTGCCCGAGCCGACGTCCAAGCACTGCCTGGTTAGGATGTCACAATCAAGGGTAACGGGGAAAAAAACCTGTTAGGAAAAGAATGGCTGTCGTAGCAAATTACATCATTTTTCCCTGTCTTGTCTCTCCAGGTCCTGCTGATCGGCGGAAGCACAGATTCTGATGAATTTTCTTCACTGACTTGGGAATACGACTGGCAGGACAGGAAGGACAGGTGTGGGGACTCACCCGTCCCCTAATTAATTAATTAACCGTTTCAACTCCGCAAGTTGCTGTTCCAGGTGGCGCGCGGGGCCAAGACTGGGCCAGGGGAGACATTCGCACGCGTGCTTTGGGTATTATGACAGGGTAAAGTGAAAAAAATATAGATAGTGGAATATCATGCGGAGGAGGAGTACCAAATTCACTACGTGATACTAACCTACTACTGCAATTGATCTACTACTACGGTACTACTATAGGTGGTGGTGGCCGGTGGAGCACTGGCAGGGTGGGAGGACGGCAGCGACTCCGCAGAGGTCTACCGCAAGGAGGACGACATGTGGAAGGCCATCGCCGCGCTCCCGCACAGGTAACGTGACTCTCTGTGGCCTGCGCCTACTAAGATTTGCTCGTCACGTCATCATCTTATCAGGATGATGGGAGGTTTCGCCTTCTTCTGGGGAAAGGAACCGACTTTGGCGGGAGGAAGCGAGCACCTCAACTTGATCACGTACGTCCAAATGTCACAAAATTTTACCGACATGACTTTCCCATAACGAAAAATTTTTAAAAAATGTTTGATCCAGCTACAACGAGGACGACGGGTGGGTCAGCGAAAAGAAGAAGTTTCTCTCCGCCGTTCGATATCCAGTCTCCGTCACCACCAAGATGTCGTGGGTCTGTGTTTGAAGTTGAAGGCATGTCGTCGTTGTGTGCTCCATCACTTGTACTAGGTCCTACCGAAATACATTGCACACGTAACACTCGCATTTCATGCATGTTAAACCTGATTCTATTTTTCGTCTAAAAGCACTCTTTTTAGTACATACGTACAATTGCAGCCGCTTTTAGTCAAGAGCACAACACTTGAACAAACGTCCTTAAGTAAAGTGGGCAGGGACAAGAGCACCCGTCCACATTAAAGAAAGGAGTGGGCCGCAGTTAGTGTTAAGAGTAGGCAGGCTTCGCCCTGTGCGTCTCCAGGGATCTCTTGAGCTTGACCTCCAAGTCTTTCGACAGGTCTGCCGGGACGAGGTGCGCCACGAACACCGTCGTCTTGGGAGAAAGGGAGGTGCTGAAAGATAAAAAACAAGCAACAGTTGGAAAGGAACCTGAATTGAGGCAGAGAGAGACAACAACACATTACCGGAACACCATGTGTGGATGGTTGATGAGTGCGTTCCTGCTGCCGCTGAAGTCCAAATTGACGCTTACGTGATCAGAGGTCCTGTTCTGGATCACCCACGATGAACACAGGCTCGTCTCCTATCACGTGTTTTATTCCGTCATTCGATAAATTCGCATGATTTCAGCTGATGACAATACCTCCTTGTAGAGCACGACCTCTCCGTCCTTCTGCACGCCGCCGTCCAGCTTCTTGGCCTCCTGGATGATGGTCTTGATGGCGGCCTTGTCCAGCGCGCTTCCGCCGGTCTTGAGCCCGCACACCTCGAGAGAGAAGTCTCCTCCCTCCTCCCCACGCGCGGTCACCTCGAAGGTCGATGCCTCGTCCTGGCGCAACAGCGCGTTGTACCCCATGGCGTTCAGGGTGATCCACAGCTCGGCCGAGTCGCCGCCGTTGTCCTCGGCCTCCATCTGGTGTAGCTGCATGAACCCTTCCAGGCTCAGCTCTTCCTTCCCCTCCTCCTTTCCCTTCTCCTTCTCCTTGTCACGCGCGGCGGACATGGCGAAGTTCTCCCTGACCACCTGCCACTCCTCGTCCTGCACCTCCTCCCCCGAGGTGCGCCAGTTGAACAAGTTGAACTCCGTCCTGGAGAGCGTCCCGTTGCAATCCAGGTCCACCTGGGAGTAGATGGAGTGGAGCACGTGGCGAAAGGCGGGAGTTAGGGATACGGAACCACGAGAGTCTTGGGTCACCTGCGCCGGTAGAATGGAGAAGGATGCATGCACTTAAGAATCACGCAACATCACTTTAAACAACAGCAAAAAGAGCATCAACAGACAGACCACTTTGGGAACATGTGAAATAGATATACCGGTACTTATAGGTAGGCTAACAACAGCAGTAGCAGCATGACGATAATAGTACAAGATCAAAGCCACGTAGAAAAAAGATACTAATAATACTCACAAGCTCCACACTAGATTCAGGCTGCCCTCCTCGCTTTTTTAGCTTGCATCCAGTTGTGTTAGGAACCAACAGGTACGTGCCCTCCTCCAGATAACCCATCCTGAAACGCCAAATGTTTGAGCGAAATTAAATCTAGGCTTTTTCCAATCTAGGTACAAAAACATGAATTGACTCGGCTTTACCACACTGCATTTCCCTCCATCCTACGCAGGACTAGATCCGACCGGGCCACGAGGTCAAGGTCGAAGGAGGAGGAGGAGGCGTCGGCAGAGGCGGAGTCCGAAACCTTGAAGACGAAGAGCTGGCAGTCAGCTTGGCAAGAGGGGAAAGATCCACCCTTTTCCCCGCCGTGCTCCTCTTCCGTCGTCCCCGGCTGGATGCCCAGCTGGAACTTGGACCCCTTTCGCACCCTCAGCGCGTACTGGTGCGCGATCACGTTGTCCCCTTCGAAGTAGAAGGCGCCCTTCCGCCGCGCCAGCGTCCAGTCCTTCGTCGCCGTCTTCTGCGGGCTGGGCGGCCCGGGCTTCTTCTTCACCCTGTAGGTCTTCGTGTTCAGCTGGTGCGCCGTCCTCCTGGCGTCTGCGGCGTCTGCGGAGGAGGCGGCGAGGGAGGCGCTCGTCTCGAAGGCGGCGGCGCAGAAGGCGCGGTAGTCGAAGTGCGAGCCGCCGCGGTTCAGCGCCGGGTCGGCCAGGTATCGCCTCACCGCCTCAGGGTCCATCGGGCCGGCCAACCCGCCGGAGGAGGGAATGGAACCACCGCCGGTGCTGGTCAGGGCATCGAACAGAATCTGGTGCGGGATGAGGCCGGTGTCCTCCGGGTCCAGGCGTCTGATCGTGAGGAAGGAATTGTTGTCTACCTATAATCAACCTTCCTCTCCCGCTCCCCTCTTCTCCAGCTTACTTGAAATAGCTGATGAGGTCGATCTTTCTCGGCTTGGGCTCCGTCTGCATAAAGTGCTCAAACTGTTTGAACGAGAAACTCCTGGTTTCCTCCTGGCGCCAGTAGCGGCAGAGCAACTTCCGAGTCGGGTTGTAACCTGAGGAAACAGACCCAAAAAAGAGAGCGTTCAACTCGGAATCAGTTCTTCTGACAACTAACATCCTCTCCACATGCCCACCCGCCATGGTGAGCGCGGCAGCCAGCTCCTCCTCGCTCTCCAGGTCCTCCGCCAGAGACGCCTTGACGCAGAGGAAGGCGGCCTCCGCGGGAGAGGAGCGCGGCCGCCGGGAGGGAGAAGACGTGGCGGCGGCGGCGGAGGCAGGGGCCGGGGAGGAGGCCGCCGGGGACTTCCTGGGCGACCTGATCGGAGAGGCCACCCCGACGCGGGGAGGGTGGTGATTTGTCCGGCTGCTGGACATGGTTGGGATGGCCGAGGGCATCCTGTCGGAGGAGGAGGAGAGGTTGGCGTCCGCGTAGACGTCGGCGTCGGGCGAGAGAGAAGAAAAGAAGGGGAGGTCGAGTTTCATGACGACTTCGTGGACTTTAGCCGCGGTTGCTGACTTGTTAAGTGTGGTCTGATTGATCGATATATACCGTATATATACGTACTGTACTCCATACTACACGATCTATGCAGGCTCGGGAAGGAAAGGGAGAGACTGAAAGAAGGGCTGACTGGCTCACCTGGTCGTCATGGGGTCAGTGCCATGTGATCCACTTGATTGACATCTGGCCAATCTTTATGAACCCCTGGATTTCTTTTCTGCTTTGCAGATCCTGAGAACTGAGAAGAGTGGATGCAGCCGAAAATGCAGACAGCAAAACAACGCTGGCTGTCTCTGCCTCTGGTCTGCCCGCGGCTTTCCTCCGTCCACTGCGCATGCGCAGGAGGATCGAGCGGGAAAAATTCGAAAAGATAATGAGGGAGCCTCCACTTCGGGGAATAATAAGTAGATCGTTACGTTCACACACATGGGCACTGGAGGTGCGGGGTGAAGGAGTGGTGGTGGCTGACCTTTCTTCTCCTGAAACATTCAGCTGTCCAGAAATTGAAACGAGAGCGGAAATGGCCGAAACTAAGGAAGTGGAACAAGAAAAAGGTAACTACTGTGGAGGCCATTGGAGAGGACGTACTTCATTAACGTTGTTTCCACAAAGCAAATGCATTTTTCTTTCGCATTTATCATGTTTAGGAATTGTCTTTCGCATTGCGACTCTTCCATTGCCATCTACAGAAACACAACGGATCTTTTGTAGTAGGTCATTGAACTTTGAGTCTTCCCTTCCTGTGTCCCACTGTGCCTTTTTTTCTGTCTTCCTCCTGCTGCACCGGTTTCACGATTCCATTGTTTGCAATGCCAAAGGTCTGCCTATTGAGCGGTCGATTCTCGTCCAAAAGAACTTGCTCTGCACAGGAACAAGTTCTTTTTTTAATTCAATCTCTTATGATTTCGTGGTACTTCCTCATCAGATCCCTCTCCCTGTCCGAAGGGTAGAAGTGCCACCACTTGCAGGGGCCTCCGCGCTTCGGCGTGGGACTGCCCTGGTTGCAGTTGGTCCAGCCGAACCCGTAGAAGCAGGTTCCGCCGGGGTCCGCCGGGATGTCGTCAAGGTCGTCGTAGTCGTCGTCCTCCACGTTGAAGAGCAACTTTCCCACCATCTTGCCCAGCATTCTGCCGGTTGTCTTCTTTTTCTTTTTGCCTCCGGCCTTTTTGTTCTCCTCCTCCAGGGCCCTCATCTCTTTCCTGAACGCACTGTTTATGGCGTCCTCCTCCGTGATGTCCCCCAGCGTCTCCGGGTCCAGCCTGACCCGGTCCCACAGGCGACTCCTCGCCGGCACCGAGCACAGCCCGGACCTGAGCAGCACCCGGCTGAGGATGAGCTGGTCGTAACTCCAGCGGGAGCGGGAGTGCAGGCTGAGCTGACAGGCGTGCGCCCGTACGAGGTCCTCCGGCGTGGCCGCCGCGCACCCGCCACCACCGAGCACCCGTCGCCAGGTGCGGGCGCGCATGGCCACGAACGACATGCTGAAGGGGATCTCGTGCCGGAGAGTCTCCTCGTACTGGTACAGCCACACTTGCCGACTGCTGCTGCTGTTGCTGTTGCTCTCCACCGGGAGGTTGTCGAAGATGCCTCCGCGCATGACGAAAGCGTCGGCGTCGGCGACGACGATGAAGTCGCCCGGGGAGACCGACGGTACTCTTGAATAGAAGAAGATCAAGTTGGCAACGTGGCTTTTTTTTCTGGACTCGTACTACGTATAGTACAGGAGGGGTGGGGGGGCTGTCGCTCTTGCCTGAACGCCATCATTCTGACCAGCTGCGCCTTGAGTGCGCAGTCCATCCCTTCCGCGGGGACCGTCCTTACTACGGCGCCGTCGGAGGCCAGCGCGTCGACGAAGGACCGCAGCTCCGACGGGAGTCGGTCGGGGCTGCCGGAGTGGACCACATGCACCAGCGGGGTGAACGACGTCTTGGAGCGCCACAGCTTCACCGACAACCTGCGAGTACTGCGTATGGTTAATTTGGTGCACAGCACCTTTTCCAATTTTTTTTGGGGGGGGAAGGAGAGATTTGTACGTGTAGCAACCTGGACATGCACGACAATTACCTGGTGGCTAATCTGTATGGAAACGCCTCCTTGTGGTGCATCTGGGTGTTGGCGGACCAGCACACAGCAATGGAGATAAACACCCTACTCTTTTCCCTCCCTCCTGCTTCTGTTCCATTCTTGTCATCACCACGGACTGCCTCTTCTTCCCTCTCCTCCAGGCATTCCCCTCCTCCGCCAAGGCCGCTGTCACTTGTTTCCTCATCGCAGACCGGCAGACCCAACCCCGCCTCCTTTGCTGCTCGTGCAAGAGGGTCACCTGTTCCTCTCCCTCCTCCTCCTCCGACGGCGAAGACGCGGTTGCCGCGGCCGTTGCCGCCGCTGTTGACGATGACGCTGGTGGCGGCGAGAAAGATGACGGCGGCGACGGCCACGAGGACCCTCGGCGGGTGGAGGTCAGGAAGGAACTTGTGGACTTGCAAGAGAGGCATCGTGGCTCATCTTGGTCCGTCGCCGGCTCCTCATCTTTGTTTACAGGAGTCAGAAGAAAAAACCCGACCTACGTATAATGACGGATGGAGACAAAAAAAAAGACAGAAAGGAGAATTGCTTGCTGGTGAACAATATGGCGTTAAGCGTTTGTGAATTTGTCTTAAGCGCACGAAGCCACAACATAAAACGATAAAGGTTTCTGCATATGTTATTAATAACGCGTGACTACAACCCGTCATTTCAACGGATTGATGATTCTTGCCCTTGAAGCACTTACCCATATTTTTCCAAATATTCTCTTGCTTAACCATTTTTTGTAATTTCTCCCCACCTCTACTGGTGAATTTTCTCAGTTATGAGAAAGGGGAAGACAGAAGACGTCAAAAAATGTGAGATTTTGAGGACTAGACCCCCCACCATGCTATGGCTCAATCTCAAAGCAAGCTGACTAAAACATGCAGCAATGCTGCAGCAGTTTTTTATGTACTAAATCTGAAAAATTGTCGAACTTAATCGGTGGGAGCTAGGAGAGAGGAGGGGGGGGGGAGTCATGAAGGAGATTCTTGGTGCCAGATGGGGATAGCGGAGGTTTTCAAGGGCCCGCAAAACACCAAATGATATCACCACCACTCATGATGTACTACTATAACAGTACTAACCAGGTGACAGATTTTTCATGTTGGATGTACTACAGCACTCACTCTTTTTATTGTACTTCACGGAGAGCCAAAATTTCTCTTCCTCCTTCCTTCCTTCCTCTCCCTTCTGAGTCTTTCTACATACTACTGTACAGTCACTTTCTCCTTGATGTCAAGATGAAAAATGAGCTTCTCTTCAAACCGGACAAAAAAACACAACCAAATGAACTACTGCTGTTTTTTTTAATCCTGTCGGGCATCCAGGATGCAGAATTTTCAAGCGCCGAAAGAGAAATTGCACCACATACCTAGAACTAGTAGCACTTTCACCTTGCGATCTCCGGCTGCACGAAGTGTTAAATTAAAAATTGAACTTAAAGCATGCGAAAACCAATTGTTGTTACCTAACTCACCCTGCTTACTTGACGTACTGTACAAGGTAACAAGCTCAACTTCTCCGCGATCGACGACGACCTGCCTCCTTCCTCGATACCCTACACACGAATAAAAAAGCCAAAGAGGAGGAGGAGGAGGATACGACGTGGGATTGCAGAAGGTGCGTATAGAGGAAGGGAAAATACACTATCAAGAGAAGGAGGAGGAGAGATTGGTCTGTGCAGTGAGCGCGGACAAACGCGGGGCGGGGGGGGGAGGGAGGAGTCTTCACGATTCACCCCTACCACAAAGAATCGATTAAGAGGTGGTCCGAAGGCACGGGTCAAAATGGCTAAAATTAGCCAATTATCCACCGACTTTTCGGCGCAGACCTTACGTTTTTGAGTATGGGAGAGATTTTGGAACTTAAAAAGCCACCCAATTTATGTACATACATACACAACTTCATATACAAACGTTAGGTGCCAAAATGTGTGCTTAATCGGTGGCTATTTTTTTTTTTTTGAGCCCATGTATGCGCCGACTGAGCGCCGAAATATTGCCGATTTTTATACTGTTGAGAAGAGGTGATCGTTGGCTGGAAGATTGCACAAAATTGTCTATAAAATTTCGCAGTTTGGTCTCCGTCTACGATTAGTAATTGCAGCAGTCTGCACTAATACAAAAATGTGCCCCTTTTCCCCCCTGCAGTGCCCGACCACATAAAACTCCGTTTTCGCATATGAAAAGGAGGAACTTCGATTGAATGGCACTGACGGAAGGAAGTACAACAAAGGGGGGTTGGAGGAGGGGAAATGGACATGTACTAAAAAAAAAAAAAAATCCAAAATTTCAGTCCAGCTCGACAGGATGTCGGCCGTTTACATTTTTTTTCTTTTTAACGTGTTTCTTTTTTTTTTTTTTTTTTTTGGTGTGTGAAGCTTCTTCCTTCTTGAAAGCGGCCACCAAGGAAGAAGTCAAGGGCTTTGACTGCTGAAAGATTTTTCTTTCGCTCATGTGTACACAGAAAAGGAAAATGCAAACACTCAGACCGACAAGTAAAAAAAAAAGAAGAAGAAAGAAGTCTACAAACCATTCTGGGTTCATTGCTCAGAGAAGATAGAAAAGAAGAACGGACTTGAGATTTTAGAAAAGATACTTTTTAACTCCAGGGCCACCGTCACCTTTGTGAGAAAATGAATTTAAGTCACGTTGTCGTCAGTTTATTATACCGCACTCATTTTACGATAATATGGGTTATATGTACTAGTAGGTACAGTACTTCTGTCATACGGAAAGAAAAAAAAACTACTACCTGTACAATCTACCGTAGATGGCAATAAATGCGAACTAAATGCTGACAATACAGCTGGCTGCATAAAGATACCCGACAGGATTTTTGGGCCAAACTCCCAACGGGACTTTTAAACTTGCGAGCGTAACAAATTTAGCTTTAAACATGTAATGGAACATGTCATTAGAATACCACATCAATGTCACATTTTTTTCGCAAATTTGTTACGCTCGTAAGATTGAAAGTCCCGTCGGGGTAGTAATCCTGTAGGTGCTCCAATTTATATATGTGGCAAATCCCACTTTTTCTTGGGAGCGTAATGGTTTCGTCCAATCTGCATATCTTTTGGGGTGGAATTGCAACAGCTGATTTTAAATGTATCGCACCTGTTATCACACCTGGCATAATCCAGTATTTTAAATTGTATTCCATGATTTTCAACAGGCCCTTAGGAATCACACATCATAATTTCAGTGAAATCAAGGGGGTTACAAAATTAACCTAACACACACATAGCCTTTTGGGGACTGGCAGGGAAATAGATTTGGTGTAATTCTTTTTTTAAAAAAATCCTGTCGGGTATTTGTACCCGTAATAAAATGAAACTGTTTATAAATCGTTCTTAACAACAGTGTCATAACTTCTGGTAGGTACACAGGGCACATGTGCGGCACGTGAGTGTCGTACACATTTTGTGCGTACCTATGTCCTATCGATACAAAAAGTAGTATTTTTCAGACATGACGCGTAGTACTGAGTACTATGGCTGTACTCAGGCACAACTGTGATGATGCTTACTGTATATGCCTGAGAAAAAAACACCACTTGTAATAAAAGCTTTCCTTGTACTATTTCGTTAAGCCTGTGTACGTACTTTTCATGTCAGTTTTTTTTTACAAGGTCTGGGACAAGATAATAATATTTTAGCATACCTATCACGAGTTCTCATACTTTAAAACTTTTGAGATGAACGCGAGTCGGGTCGGGTCGGGTCCTCGGGTAGAATACACACCTACAGTATGCGCATATTAGATGGTAAAAAACCCCACCGACGTTTTATAACATTATCTTTATTTCATATCCAAGTAACACCCCATCTATGTTGTAGTACTACAAGCCCTCTTTACATTTTGGCATCGTCAATTCAAAATATGACTGAAAGCAAAATTTGTTTCCATTTTTTTTTGCCTCCAAGAAAAAAATCTGCCAACCCTGACTCCACTGTATCGTAAAAAGAAAAAAAACAGAGACTTATTTCATCCTTCATGACTGCTGGTTCTTTTTCTCTTCATATCCTTTCACAGTTCATCTGATGCTCCTGAGCCTGAAGTCGTCGTACTCGTCGTGGTGCCCGTCGTCGTCCCCGTCGTCCAGTGCCTGGTAGACGGACCTCGGCCTGCCCTCCCTCAGCTCGGTCCTGGAGTGGCACCGCTGTCTCCACTCGGAGGTCAGGTCGCGCAGGTTCAGGTAGCTGCCGCGCGTGGCCTGCTCCAGGTTCTGCATGGACCTGGTGGACCTGATCTTGCCCACGCCCTTGGAGAGGGACAGCGACGAGGACGACGCCGACGACCCGCCGAGTTTGCACGGGTCGGACAGCCCGGACGGCGTCGTGGCCTTCAGCCCGTCGGGCGAGGTGGAGACCTCTCCGTAGTGGACGTTGCTCCCGTTCTTGTAGGCGCGCCTCCTCCTCCCGAACAGCTGGCACTTGAGCTGCCTCCAGCCGTCCTTCTTCATCCGGAGGAAGCGCTCCTTGGCGCTCCCGCCGGAGGAGGAGGAAGAGGAGGACGACGACGACGCGGAGGAGGCCAGCGACCCGTAGGACGAGTCCGGCGCGCGGGAGGAGGCGACTGCGCCCTCCTCGAAGTGGCGCAGGTCCTCCCACTTGGCGCCCACGCTTTCGTCGCGCCGACCTTCGGAGGAGATGGACTTGGGCCCGGCGGTGGCGGAGGAGGAGGAGGAGGAGGTCAGGCCCGACAGCTTGGGCGCGTTCAGGTCGGCCAGGCGCTGGAAGGTGTCTAGGATGTTCCTCCTTCGGCTGCCGCTGCCGCCGCCCCCGTCGCTACCGAGCGACTCGCTCTTGTTGCTGGAGGAGTTTCTCATTGCTCGAAGCTGCGGTTCAACCGATGGCCCCTAAATGAAAAGAAAAAAAAAAAAAAAGAGTCCAGTAGAAGAAAAGGTTGAGACCATGGAGAGAGAGAGAGAGAGAGAAGGCATTGGAGATAGGCGCGCTTCTTGCTCTTGGTCGCGAAGGAAAGGGGGTGGATGGGGAAA
>JAAUYM010075636.1_pt1 | contig 18727 bp, 19 predicted proteins | sample 7278001 | NCBI WGS metagenome assembly JAAUYM01 (sample SAMN14350224, study PRJNA611818) | marine sediment metagenome | isolation source: surface marine sediment (1.8m) | place: French Polynesia: Moorea | collected 2018-08
AAGTGGGTGGAAGATCGTGTAATTAAAAGGATCTTGATGAGGGACACATTTTGGACATTCCTCCTTTGATCAAGAGGGTTTTAAGAAGAGGGGAAACTTGGCGACCCACTCAAGTAGCGTCTCTTCTTTTATAGTATAAGCACCTCCCTCCGTACGTTCTACTGTACCGGTGTCAACATACTATTTTTGTGCTTGTGGCGACTGACTCGCGCTTGGTTAGTGTTGGTGCTCTTGTCGGGTTGCCACATTTGCATTCTAATTGAAGCTGGTGACACTAATGAAGCCCTTCACAGATATTTTTTTTTCGAATAGCTCAAAAGTTCATCCAAAAAGTTGCAAGCCTCCCAAACTTACCACCTGAGTCTTTCAAATTAAGAGTATTTGTATTCATCCCTGTTATGCAAAACATTGGAACAGGTAATAATAAAAGGACACGAACAGCCGCCTCCATTTCTGTCTCCCCCTATCACAAAGGGGGAAAATTTTCTGCTACATATATGCATGGCATGCGTCGCCCTCGAGGTTGTTATGCCCTCCAGCGATAGACAGATAGAGAGAAAGAGAGAGAGAGAGGAGAGAGAGAAAGAGAGAAAGTTTCTGTCCGTGGAAGAAGGAGAAGAATAAAGTGGGGGGCGGCGTGGAAGAAAGACGAATAATGAAAGCCAACAGATTAAACGTGAGATTTGGGATGGCAATGGCAGTAAGTGTTCACTAAACCTTTTTACGAATATCCCCACAGGTACCTTAATTGGATTTATGAGCATCATAATGTGCGTGAAACAACAACAACAACAGCACCATCAGCAACAGTGCAAGGCTAAGGAGCGGCTTTCACTAGGCCGCCATTCTTCTGTACGTGTGGAGTACGTGTACGTACTCTCGCTTTTGAGATCTTCTACGCATGTGGTACATGCATGCACCCTTACAGTACACATTTATTGTTCTCCGTATCGTACTGTGTGAATGAAGTACACATGCACACATACAATCGTAGTGCACTTTCACGGTCGATTTTTTTTCTCCTCCCTCTCCCCCCCCCTTCAGTCACCTATTTGACGGTTTCCAAGCACCTTTCCAAGCACCTTTCCAAGCAAGCATCCGACGATTGAGAGCAGAGCATTCCCCAGATTTTCCATGAATGGCGGTGGAGAGGCAGCAGGAGAAAAAGGAGGACGCGCTAGGATGAATGAATGAGCAGAACCAGAGAGGCGAGAAAGGATAGAAGGAGGAGGAGGAAGAGAAGGCGGGGGGGAGGAGGAGGAGGAGGAGGGGGGGAGGAGGAGAAAGGGCTGGAAGAGCAGAACTCTCCTCTTCTTCCTTTCCATCTGTGTTACCCACCCACCCCTCTCGTCTCTTCCTCATCTCTCCGATTCCCCTTCTTGCCCGCGGAGAGAAACGGAGGAACTCCGTGAGGCCTTTTATGAGAAGGAAGTTGGAGAAAGTCGAAGAGAAAAGCTGGGCGTGGGTGGAGACGGTGGGAGGCTGTTGACAATGCAAATTGGATCGCTTTATCCGGAAAGGGGAGAGAGAACGAGATTATTCCCCATTCATGAATCGTCAGTCGTTTACGGACATATCACGAATCTCCAGAAGGTTTTTTTTTCCCTCTCGTCGTACTAGGAGCAAAGTAGTAGTTGCATGTATGTTCTCCTTTCTCTTGGGTGAATCCCATTGTACTACGGGTTCTTCACTACATTCATCATGGTGGCCTTGAGCATCCCGTACAAGCTCTGCAACCCTCTTGTCATCAACGGCACTATGATGGTACACCCTACTGTCATCGCAGTCTTTATGCTATACTACTTCATCTTTTCCAAGATGGACGTTCTCAAGACGAAAACGCGGGATTTAACTCACATTCGCTTCCTTCCTTCCTTTAGGACTTGAAATCAGCCGTTCCGACAACGCAGACTAGGCACAAGTTTTTCAGGAAAACCCAGTGGGACTCACGTTCTATTTCATTAAATAAGGCCAAAGTTGCTCACACCTCAAGAAAAAAAAGATGAAGTGTCTCAGAGCAACCAAACAACCATGCAGTACAGTACTGTACTGTACTGATGACGAAATTGAAGCAGACGTGGCAAATAGCACAATGAGCTGTTTTGAGGAAAATTGAGAAGTCTTTGGTGAAAGCAAAACTCACAAAATGCACCAAAGGCCAAAGGTCGAAAGGAGGAGGACAATAAAGGGGGAAAAGGTGGAGGAAGGGGGAGATAACAAAGAAGAGAAGGATGACAAGGCTGATGCCAGCGATGCCATCTGCTTCCGTAGTAGGTATACTGTACGTAGTATTCGCAAAGTTGACGAGGAAGGAAAAAAGCAAAGGAAAAAAAGAGGAAAAAAGAGATGAAATACAGGAAGATAGGGGGAGGAAGAGAAAGAAGAATGACTATGCAAAAGAGGAAGGAGCCCTGAAGTGCGATCGTGCACCACCTCTTCAGCCTCTGGTAGCGACTCAGCAGGCGGCTTCTTTGGAACTACGTACGAGTACTTCATGAACAACTGAAAAAAAATGACTCTTTTTTTATGCTACAAAATCCCACTTTTCCTTTTTGGGTTCTGCCCCTTCCTGCAGGTGGTCGCTCCAGACGTCGTGGACGGGGTGCTTGGCGCTGGAGCTGTTGGAGGTGACGCTGGTACTATAGTCTCCGGGATGTCTCCGTGGGCTGACAGAAATTCATCTCTATTCGACTCTTATCCCCACCCTTCCTGCACAACCGATGGATGATGAGTCGCTGACAATTTAATGCATCTCCGGCACACGTGGACACCGTGTCAACCAGACAATTTTTCTGGGGGAGGGGGGGAGCCCGACGGGACTTTTAAACTTACGAGCGTAACAAATTCAGCTATAAACATGTAGTGGAACATGTCATCACAATACCACAGGAATGTATTTGTTAATTTTAATTTTAAGTTGTAAGTTTAAAAGTCCCGTCGGGAGAGGGTAGGTACTAAATAGAAAATTCAAGGGAGGGGGCATCAGACCATCCTTCCCCTCCCCTTGCCCATGTGTGATCTTCAGCGCCTCATTTTGGTAGCACCTACAACAAAAGTGGGTTGCCGCATGTCCAAATGGCTGATCAAATCATTATCTTATCTGCTTCAACCAAAGCTGCTGGACTGCTACAAATCGCAATATTATAAGCTTTTTCCATGCTATCGTCATTTCTTCACTCTCACCTGCGCTCACCTCATCGTCAGCTGTAGCAAAATTCTTTATCGTCTTCAGCCACTGACTGTCCTTATTTTTTTTTTTCACCCACTTGACGTGGACTCATCTGGCGTTGTTTGCTCTTCCTGCGCATCAGCTGGCCCCACCTCTACGTATTCTGTCTGCTTCCGGATCCCGCTGCCTGACCCGACCTTCTTCAGGTTTTTCAGGTTCAGGTTCTTCAGGTTCAGGTTCTTCAGGTTCAGGCTTTTCAGGTTCAGGTTATGAAGGAGGAGGGGAGAAGAAGAATTGTTCCCCAACTTGCGATCTCTCTCATCAATTGAATAATTGCATAAAGTCGAATTTCTTGGAAGGATTTTTAACTTTTCATTTTTCATTTCCCAGTTATGCTTTTTTTAATGTTTTTACCTACTCTGAAAATCGCAAGAATTTTATTCGGAAATTGCAAGTCTCAAAATTGCAAACCTTTGGTCGCAAGTTTTGCGATAAATTGCAAGGTTTGGTAGTGATCTCACTTACTACCAACGTGGCCACAGCGTAAGATTCAAATTTTACAAGAAAGCTCTTAAAAATTGGCAAAATTTCGCGGAGTACATACAATCTTCTCAACCACGGAAGAAAACGCACGCACAAAAAAAGATTTTATGTAACGTAGCAAATGGTGATTATTGCAAATTTGAGCTAAAAAGGGAACGAAATTCCAACTACAGGGTAACCCATTCGTTATCTCTACGCTTCTCCTGCGGACAGCTATCTGGATTGCGCGGGATGGCCTCACCTCTTCTGAACATCTTTAATGGCAGGTGTACAAAGTGACAAAAAAACAGCCACCTTCTGATGTTGTGTACTATGTTAAAACTATCAATTATCTCCGGGCCAAGATTTAGTTTTAGTGCCTGCCCAGTAAAAGTAGCACTAAGAAAGAAAATAGCATGTGTGTTACAACAGCCTCTCCAAAGATTCTTCTCCAGATCAACTGGTGATTACGCCGCCAATTTTTTTTTTTCAGTGCATCATTGTTATGAGATAAGGGATCAAATAATGGCGTGTGCTGCACTTTTCAGGAGGTTTGAGTGCGTGTGCGCTACATGGTTAATTAGCTTTTTCTTTTTTCCACACAGCAGATCAAGTCAATCCTCTTGTGGAGGGCAAGTCCCCCGGCTACGTCACACACTAATTATAACGGTGTGCACGTCAGTGCATGCAGGGTTTGGAACTTCTCTCTTTCCACCCACCCCCTAAGCTTCACTTGCTTTCCCCTATTTTTCGTCCCTTCTCACTTTGTTAAGAACAATATTTTATTTTTTAAAAAATATTTTTTTTTCTTTACACATCTCCAATCTAACAAGGCAATTTTCTTGATATCAATGTAGCCTTAGTGTCCCTAAGGCGCAGCATGTGAGTGTTGCACAGAAGGAAACATCGGATGAGCTAATGTAAATACATCTACTGATCCGATTACATGGGTACGTGGTAGTAATTCGTGCATAAAGGCTCTCGGTGGGGAACAGCAGAGAGCAGCACAAAAATGCTTGGTTAACTCTCTATCCTATGGCATTCTGTGGCAACTCTACCCTGGAACCTGCAAAAGTGAAATCATGAATGTCTGTAAGTTCGCGTCTGGAGAGAAACCTTCTCCAATTCGTGAACCTTCAGATCCGCTTGGAAAAAGACGGCGAAAAAAAAATATCAATTAAGGACTTAACTGGCTGTAGCAGCCAGCCTGGAAAAAGAAAAATCTCTTTTATCGTCATCGATGTGGAACAAACTTTACTGTAGTAGTATGTATTGCCAGTTTTCTTTCATGTGACGCCCTTAACAACGCCGATCCAAAAATTGCACAGTTATTGTGCGGTCAGTAACACGTACTCACATTATCACCTCTGGAGGGCGAACAAGTATGAGGCAGGAGCAAATTACGCACCATGATAATCACAAACGCTGTCAAGGCTTCTGTAATAATAATTTGAGGGGAAAAAATGTAGGTAAAACTTTTTTTTCGGTGGCAAAAAGTTTTTTTTGGCTGCGGTTGCTGAGGCGTGATGTCTATATTGCTGATGGTGCACAGCTACAATTCTAATCTTTTTTTTTCTTTACTTTGACGGGATAAACAGGCCGACAAGCAATTCTATGTAGCAGTCGCAAACACCAACAAGACATCGAGGAAGGAAAGAACTGGAAATAACAGCCGGAAATGAGATCCAGATCTGCCACAAAGAGGAGAAAAAAAATCTCCCTTTTTTTAGGAGCGAGTAACATTGCATAGGTACCTAAATAAAAAGTTTTTGAGCATGTGGAATGTGACGAGGGAGGCTGGATGGGCAACTTGAAGGAAGCTATCTGGCCGCAGCCAAGGGATGGAAGACCGAGAAGGGGCCTCGAGATAACGTGGAGGCGGAGGGAAAAGACGGTCAGCAACCACAACCAGGTTTCCCTAAAAAAGTACAACAAAAAGATGGTAAAAGTATGCATGCATGAATCAATAAGGGAGATATATTGAATTGGATGCAAATAATACTGTACGAATATATGGCCAACTTGGTTGGGGTATTTTATAATAAGAGTTGGACAGTTGGGGGGGGGGTTCATTTCTGTCTTTCTTGAGAGGGGAGGAGGGAGAAGGTGCACTTTCAATTTTGTGTGGCCCTTGACAAAAAAAAGTGCACAAAGAGGTGGAAGAAGGGACGATATATACCAATGAGCGTTGCAGCTGTAAGACGAAGATTTACACCAAAAAAAAAAGATTCGAGAAAAAACACAATTTACTGATGCATCAGTGTGCCAACTTCATCCAGGGTTGATGACGCGGGAACACACACAGGAAAAAGAGAACCAGGAATATAGGTTCCCTCCACTCAATCACTTCTCATTCAGCATTTCATGCTCTCTTTCTCTCCCCTCTTTCTTGGTACTTTCTTTGATTTAGGCAACATCATTCGATTTTGGCAACTTACCGGACTTGGGACTTCCTCCCAACAAAAATGATCTTGAATGAAGCAAGCATTTGCTCGCTACGAAGCTTCTCCTCCTTTCTTCCAGGTGTTGCGTGCTTCACTTGTTGGGCATGCAAGAAACTCCTTTTTTTTTACTGGATAATGGCTTTTGGATTAATCGTACATAGGTGTGTGTGTGTGTGTGTGTGTGTTTTGCCCCGCAGGAGACGACGAAAGTGGTTGGCGCCAAAAAAAGTTTCATGGGAACTATACTTTTCTTCTATTTGCTGCGTCGTTTCATGCTCATGCTCAGCTCGTGGCTTCTTACTATGGAAAAATTTAACACTAGACTTCTTTATTAGAAAAAAAAATTGTACGTCCTACTAGTGCCACAGAGGATCATAAAGTGCCTCTGTTTTGTGGCGTCTTTTGGCCACCTTTTAAGCTACATCTGGCAGTTTTTTTTACTTGAAAAATAAAAACTGAAAGTAGTGCGCAATTCGCTCGCCGGCGGAAGATAAAGAAATCGACTGGGAGCAGTGTTGCCATACATGGCAAAATTTTGCAAATTGTGCAACTTTCAGACTCTTTATGCTACTTTTCAGCGCCCTTTTGAGATTTTTGAAAATTACCAGCGTTTATTACCAGCATTCGCTACATAAAAAAAAATTAATATCCTTGACTTCTTCTCCAGCTGGTAACCGATATCTTAGGAAAATTTTCAATTTACGAATTTTTGAAGAGCTTTCTTGCGAAGTTTGAAGCCACGCCGAAAACAGAGAAGACGACGTTACATTCCACCTCCACCACCAGTGTTGCCAACTGGCATTTTTAAATGCCAGATTTCACAAAATTGACATTTTTCTAAAGCGTTTGGCATTGAAAATTTTCAATTTTATTTACTGTTTGGCATTAAAAATTTAATCTACTGTATTTAATGTTTGGCATTTAAATTTTCTGGAGACAGTAAACAAAACTTCAAATTTGGCATTGGACCTGCGTGAAAACCTGGCAACACTGTCCACCACCACCAGTCGATGAAAGGAGAGACGACAGAGGAGATGCCGATGGACGACCTCGAGGAGCCCCTGGACCCCCTGCCCGTCGTCCAACAGAGGAAGATGGGCGACAGCAAGAAAGAGAGCGCGGTAAGGAAGTTGTTGGGACTCATTCCGTGCATTGTTGCACTGAGATGCCTCGTGTACCGGTAGGGTAGGTAGGTCCTTCGTGACAGGACAGAAGAGACCTCCCTCCTCCTCCTCCTCCTCCTCTTCCTCTTCTTAGATGGTTCTGGTTAAGAAAAGAGAGGCAGATTGCTCGAGACAGCACCTCTTTTCTCTCAGTTGGAGGGAGAACTTTGCAAAACTTTTGCTTGCTTGTTCGGATGCTTTCGAAGGAAAAGAAGGATGTCTTGTGTCGAAAAACTTTTCTTTTGGGTGGCGGTTAAAGATGGGGCATGGTTGCATCTTGGAAAGAATGAATCAATTTTTGCCTATCGCCTTGGGTGGAAACGGCAACAACGGGTTGAGCGACGAAGCCAGGAACCCTTTGTTTCTGGTGATAAATTTATGAAAGACTAACCGACAGATCCCGGCCTCCGCGACCGACATGACCGGGAGCAACGGTGTCGGTGTCGGCGTCGGCGTTGGCGTCGGCGACGGCGATGGCGCCGGCGACGGCGTCCTTTCCAACAGAGTCGACGACGGCAGCGGTGCCGTCGTCAACGTCGGCAACGATTGGTGGGAGTGCGCCATCTGCTACGACGTCCTGCTGCGCCCGACCCGCCTCTCCTGCGGCCACGTCACCTGCGAGGGCTGCTTCCAGGAGAACCTCGACTCCGTGGCTTCCCGCTGCCCGTTCTGCAGGAAGAGGATCGGCTCCTGGTGGCTCAGGAAGGCCAAGCGGGACGGCACACTGACGGACCGCACCCTGTGGGAGAAGGTGCTGGCGGAGCGTCCAGAAGAGGTGAAGAGGAGAGACCAACGCCAGGAGGAGGAGGAGGGGGGAGACCCCGAGGCCGTCGGCAGGGACAAGTTGGAGGAGACGGGTCCGCCGGCGTCCATGTCCACAGAGGAGAGGTTGCGCAAGGAGGAGGAAGAGCTGCGGAGACTGCGGCAGGTGCATGAGGACGAGATCCTGGCCAGGCGGATCAGCTGCCAGCTGATCAGGTCCGTCCAAGACCTCTCCTGGTCTGGCAAGGCAAAGAAAAGCAGACTGAGGAGCAAGCACTGAACTAATCAAGATTTTTTAAAACATTTTTTTCTCTGCTGAAGAACAAACAACATGTGTACTGCTATAGTACTACGTATAGTAAGCTACTCGAGCACAACTTTGAGATTAACTAAGAGAATTACTATGTCAGTACGTACGCTTGGACAGTTTTATTTTTTACAAATTATTTTTACACGCTGCTATGTAGAGCTCGACACGCATGTCGAAATAAAATCAGGAAAAAGACGTGAGTTTACTGAGGTTGCCTGATTTTTGAAATACGTCCGATATGTCCCGACGAGATAAGGGCATGTCTGGTTGGGTATAGTGGTTCCTGAACCCTGCCTGGGCTTCTTCCTTCCCGCTATCTCTCTCTCTCTCTCTTCGTAGGGAGAGAGAGCGCGGCGACGAAGTATTAACCCTCCGTGGCCACCCCACCCCTCCTTCATTCAGGGGCAAGCCGCCGTCGATTCCTCTTTGGCGAAGAGGAACCCCGAAACAGAGCAACAGTAGAGGTAAGAGGACAAGACGCATCAAAAGGAAAGAAAAAAATAACGCGTCACCAAACAATTACTGTATATTAGTGCAGCGGAAGCACTTTTTGTAATAATGTGCATATTAGTAATAATGTGCCCTAACTATACTACTAGTTTGTGCATATTATCGAGAGGTCACGTTATCCCGCACCACGTGGTGATGGTGGTGGGGGACCTAGACAAGCCATGTGCATGTCCATTAATCACATTAAGGTCCTTCCTCCCCTACGCACCCTTTTTCATCAGGAGCTTTTCATTTTTTTTCTGATGACGTAAGAAACGTGACGTATTAGGACTACTACTATTTGACTCGTGGCATGTGGACCCAGGGAGACCCGCATCTATTGGAGCTCTGTCTTAAAGGTCTTCCTCATATGGGATCAATTTGCTTTCCGTGCCAAACCATAAATCTCATCCCATCGACAGCCAACTACTGTATCAAATCAAGCAGTGTTTCGTGACCTTTGCGCTGTGCAAGATCAGGGACGTCTCGGACCTGGAAAGGAAACGAAAAGTTGGCCTGTTTTTGAATGATCTCTGTACCAGCTTAAAGGATACACTCTAAAAAAAGTTTGCTACATGTGAAGTTGACAACCATACAGTACATTTGTACAAATGTATCTAAAATGCATGAGTTGTAAAAGTATCCTTTAAGAAAATCATGTGTGTACTATGTACAGTATACAAATCAGACCAATTCTTCTCATATTTACTCCAATGACTTGAGTAAACTTTAAAGTCTAGTACTGACACTATTGCTCAGATATTAAAAAAATTTAATATGTTGTCCGATACGTTGCACAGCAAAATTTAAATTACTGTGAAGTTTTTTTGTAAGGTGTCTTGAATTGAATTGACCAATTTTTTTTCTCGCTTCCCTTCCAGTCTGAGAATTTCATGGCAGATTAACTCCGAATTGCATCTTGACAATATGTGTTTTTTTGTAACTTTCATAAGATTACCTTGCATTGGAGGTTTTTCGGAGGAGGAAAGCACAGTTGAAAGGTCTCGGCAATCCTGCGTGTGGAATTAAATTTGCGAGCTTCAATGTGACTTTCCTCAAGAGCAATAAGCAAGGCACGAGAATTGGGGGAGGAAATGTGGGGGGGGGGAGGGGGAGAGAAAAGGAGGCCAAGGGAAGAAGAAGAACCATGTCTCCCTCGAGAGACATTCAAGAGACTCTCCACTTGTCAATTTGTAACAGCCCTCTCAAGGCCCTTGTGCTTCGCTCTCCCTTTTTTTCCATATTTCAGCCTCCTTGAAGAACCTCTCCCTCTATTCTACTGTACAGTACAGCTGAGAAGTGGCTCCTCTCCGCACGTCCTATCGACATCCCGCATCGTCAGCACCACCGGAACAACATCGGGAAGAGGTGAACACAATGATGGTGGTGGACTAAGCGGCTTGGAACACTACATACAACACTTTTGTGTGGTTTGGGCGGGAAGGAGAAGAAGAGAGTCCACATGGGGGCTGGTTTGGGTGGAAACTAAGTGATCCCCACCGTGAAATGGGTCTTCTTCTTCCCGGGGAGCCACGGCGAGGAGGAGGAGGAGGAAGGCAAGTGTCGCAGCGAAGTCGTCGACACCCCAGGAGCCCCCGTCCCACTTTGCTGCTGGTCCTGCTCGTCTTGGCCTCCGCCGCCGCTGTCTCCGCCTCCGCCGCCCTGCATTACCGCTCAGACTATGGGGTCGGCGGAGGATACCGCTCAGGGGTGAGTGAGGAGGGGAAAGGAAACAAATTAATACGGGTAGTACCAAGCACAGTAGTTGTAGTACTACACCTATCCTTCATTGGTTGAAATGTGCCATTATATTACTTACCTACCACCAATCAATCAAACTTACGGGAAAAAAAAACTAGAAAAAAATATATTTATGGCGTCATCAGCTTGATTTCCCAGCGGAGCAACACACACACACACACTTACGCCCAAAAAAACCCTTTAGGTCTTTAATTGAGGGATTGCCACATTATCGAGCGGGAGAAAGAAAACTTTTTCCCCGGTGGCTGGAGCGAATCGGTCATTTTTTTTTCTTTCTTCTGTCTGCTTGTTTGACAGATGGTTGGCGGTTCCCGCCTGGCCCTGGGGAAGCGCAACGGGCCCGGGGTGTATCGCCGGCGCGGGGAGCAACACACAGCTGAGCGGAGGAACAAGGAGCAGGAGAAGGCCTTCTGGGAGGGGGAGAGGAAGGAGGTGGACGGTGAGGAGCTGTTTTCTCGTTGGCACTGCCCCGGACACCACAACCACAGCAGCCCTTTTTGTTCTATTTCTGTCGTCAGAATGCATGAAGATCGTGGCCGATCCGGGCAGCTACTACTTCCGCAGCCCCGGGGAGCCCGAGTCCGCCGCCACCTGCGGGATGTACGTGGTGGCGCCGGCCAACGCCGTCGTGCTGGTGGAGATGGAGGCCGTCGAGGTCACCTGCGGGGAGGGACTTGTCGTGGTAAGAAGGAAAGAAAAAAAAATGGAATTGTATGGTGACTCAGCATGCAAGGATGTACCGTACGTACCTAGGAACTACGTAGTACTTTCGGGGGGAAAGGTTTGACGCTCGTGTCGATCAAGGAAGGAGACGTAATTTTCTTCCCCCATTCACTTGAGCTAAATCGGGAGGAGACAGAGTTGATTAGTAGGTATGTACCTGGAAGCCCATGAATGCTTGATGTTAATAAGTTGGCTCTACATAGCCACTTTTGTGGGTTTTTTCTTCGCATACCATGTACGGTACGTGCGTAGTAGTACCCTGTAGTACTAGGAGTACGTACGTGTCTACCACATATCCAGCATCATGTCGATTCCTAGACCCCAATTTTCCCTTCTCTTGTCAACCCTCCCCCCCCCCCAAGTCTTACTCACCTCAGCCACTCTCCCCAATTTCCTGCCGCCCAAAGTGGCCTGCCCTCCATTCATGCCGGAAATCAAATCTGGTATAGCATCTCAGTCCCCGCCCCAAAAGTGATTCATCTCGATCGTTGCCACTAAGAAGAGAGAGAGGGGGGGAAGGGGGCAACTTTTTCTCCTCGATTCCTTCCTCTCCGTCATATCCTCCTCCGGCCATGGTGGTTTTTTTCCCTCTTCTGCTGAGGTCTCATCAATCATTTGTAAGCTATACAGCCCCTCAGTTCTGTCTACAGAAACTTTTTACTTTCTAAGGTTTAGGAATTCAATTGTCTTCTTTTTCGCCAAGGGTGGATCCTTAAATATTTGTCTGCGCTTTCTCTTTTTTTCTTCAAGTTCTTTGATGGTTGGGAAATGAACCGTCACGTGTTTCCGGACGCTAGAGACCACCACCTGCCCCTGCGGAGGAGGTCCACCGAGATGTGTGGAGGGGAACGAGGAAAGAGGTGCAGCACATGCCCACTACCCAGCTTTGAGATACAACTTCTGTTGAAAGGAAAAAGAGAGAGTCTAACAGCATCAAACTCTCTTCTTCTCCTCCCCAACTAGCTTTCTCTCTTCACAAAACGCTGCTATGCTACAGTACAGGGTGCCACGGAGGGGAGAAGGCTTTGCCCTCAACGTTAGATTTATCAACAACCCAAATCGTAAGTAAATTCTACGCAGGATTGTCATTTCATAATAATGATTACTTCATTCCCCCCTCTAAAAACAGCTTGCAACATCCTCATGTCTGAGGTGGAAGGCATCTTTACCCTGTCCAACCCGGGGGGCGTCGGCCCGCGCAACTGCTCCCTCACCACCCTCCTCTTCCCGGCCAACTTCCAGATGTTGGGACTGAAGGTGGGAGGGGCGGAGGAGGAGGACGAGAGACCAGAGGTGAGGAAAAACAGAGAAAGGAGACACAGAATGGCAGAGGAGAGAAAGGAGCGACATGGATATTGACAGAAAGGTGGGAGGGGGAAGCACAAGACCAAGAGTCAGAAAGACGACATGAAAGGAGGCCACCCACCACTCTCGCTGATGCCACTGACGATGAGATGTGTCAAGTAACGTACTACTACGTCCAGATGCTTTCCTGTGTAGTGCTCTTCAAAATTTACATTAAAAGGTCATATATCAGAGAAGAACTGCTGCCTTGGCCAGACATTTACTGCCCCCTGTCAGTCTTTCAGTTGTCAGTCTGTGCAATTTCCACAATAATGTGCAATTTCCACAATAATGTGCAATTTCCACAATAATGTTTAATTTCCACAATAATGTTTAATTTCCACAATAATGTTTAATTTTCACAATAATGTTCAATTTTCCCCATCTCCCTTCCCATCATTAGAGTTGCTGCGCAGAAGGCGCCGACTTTGTCGAACTTGGCGGCTCCTCCAGTTTGGATTCTAGAGACCTCCAGGCCAAGGAGACGTTCTGCGGATGCGACAAAGACAGAGCCAGGGAAAAGGTGGGGATAAGGGCACCGAGGACTGTTGCCAGCTGACATATTCTATGGCCACAGCCACGCCACAAATCTGGCATATTTTTATGTTTAGCATGCCAAAAGTCTTGGAATTGTGCATGTAGGTTTTGTTGGAGGATTTGGCACATGTTCCTCGCTCAGAGTTGGCATTATTAGCTGTGCATGTGCAGCATTTTTAAAATTTGTTTTTTTCCCAATATCTATGGCAACAGTCTACGACCGTGCTGTGCGAATCCTCCACCGTTCGCCTGGTCTCCTCCGGCCGCCACGCCAACGCCATCTCCGTCTACGCGCGCGCGGCCGACGCGGGAGACCTCGAGGCAGGAGGAGGGGGCGACCTCATCATCTGTCCGGACTTCATGAAGTGAAGGAGAGGGAGGAAGAAACAGAGGCCAGAGAAAATAATTTCGGCCGGGAAAAAGTAGATCCATCTATGTAATAATATTTCGGGGGAAAAAAAGATCCTCTCTCCATTCTGACGCCCAACCCCTTTTCCCTTCCTTTTTCTCATTAACTTTCTGCGGCCCAGCCAACCTTGGCTGGCCAGGCCTGTCTTCAACCTGCGTGTGTCACACTGCACCTTTAAGTTGTGGTTGTCCACCCCATGACAACCTACTTAATTAACCGTTTCATCCTTCCTTCTAACTGTTTGATCGAGACAATTGGACTCCTCGTCTCCTTTCCCCCCCCCCGCCGGGGGGCCTCTCTCCCCTTCACCACGGCCACCCATTATTTATTTTGAGCAATCGGTGATGGGCCCCTGATAATTATAGCCCCCCTTCCTTTCCTTCTGTACTAATACAGTAGTAGCACTGTGGGATTTTCGAAGCAGCGTGGCAGTTGTGCCGCTGGATCATGACAAAAAAAAGATAAAGACCCCCCCCCCCCCAAAAAAAAGAGTTCTTTAGTAGCAAAGAGAGACGCGTAAGCACAGCACTTAGTGAGCGGGAAGACCCTTTCCCGTGTCCTGTAATTTGCGTACAGTAAAGCTTGTGGTACATCCATGGAAAAAAAGGTGTATTTTGGTGAAATAAACATTACTCTCACCCACAACCGTGCGTTGCATTGTTGTTGTTGTCGCTCCTAGTTAGCTGCTAGTTAGGTGTAGCAGTCGATATTGGGCACATTGTCCTTGAAACTGATGCTCATATATGATGCCATCATCCTTTGTCGTCATTGTCACTCACTCGCAGTGGCCCTGCTGATGGTGATGACGAGTCTGATAACAAAGACACTGTGTCACGTAGAAATGAAGCAGACTAATGAATGAATGAATGCTCAACCAACCACACCATCTGATTCCTGGTATCGGTCACGACACATGGATGGTCGGCAGCACCGTCGAATTGGTACACGTTATTGGCAAAGAAAAGCTACTTTTTTTCCCACAAACATTACTTACTTAGTACTTGAGCTCCGTCTTGGCCAAATCAAACCTCTCAAGCCGGGAAAAGAGCAGGATGAGAAACTGAGAGGGAGAGTGACGTAAAACAGGCGACATCGAAGAAGCTTCTCTGCAAACTGTGGGGATTCCTTATTTCTGAGAAGACTCCCATCATCTGCGCTAAATATAGGAGGGATTGTTATGCCATGAATGTTTTTGCTTCGTCTAATGGATGACTGGGTATGGCTTTGGGTATGGTTTAGGTACAAAGCATTAATTAGCCAACGGCTCTGTGCACCTGAGAGCACCGTGAAATCTTCCAGAGATGCAAAAAAAAAAATAGACAAGTTTAAGGCAAAAACTACTTTATTCCTCATCATCGTAGTAGAAAAATATCTCGTTCAGTTGATTTGTGAAAGGCATAATTATTTCCATCATGTACACAGATACAATCCGATGCTGATTGTCGCAACTCGACAGTTCTACATATACAAAGTTCCATTCTCGCAAAAAAAAACCTGAGCATCTCATCATTCAAGAAAAGGCATACATTACTTTTTTTTGGAACGTGCGCTTTGAGGGGGAGAAAAGTCGTCAATATAAAAAAATAATGCATTGACAATTTGTGTGAACACAGTTTCGGGTGTGTTATTTGTTCGTGAAAAGAAGAGGAGCTTAATGTGGCTGGGTTTTTTTGCAGATTCAAACAAGTAGAAAAATTATGCTCGTTAAGGACTGAAGATTAATTTTTTTTTTGTTGTTACATCTCCTTTCTCCCCCACCCAGGCATTAACCATCATTGGGCAAGAACATGCTCAAGCCACTTGTAGTCTCTAGTCGCACAAAAAAACACATTACATCAAGGTTAGATGGGGGAAACCATCCCTACAGCACGTATGAATAAAAAATGGACTGTGCAAAAACTCGTCGTGTGTCAAAGTTTGTCTTGTCCGTCGCCCTTACAAGCTAAAGCACTGCAAATGCAAGCATTTCTGAGATGTTGGGATTCAGTGGCAAAGTTTTTTAAAGATGGTTATGCAACTCTGCAAACATTTGATATTCGTCTGAGGTATTTTTGAGAACTTTTTTTCATCATGCAATAATAAGAATTAAACTGCCTTATAAGCTAACAATTTTGGTCTTAATACTACTTGTGTCTTCTCGTCAGAGCAAAGGTTGCTTCAGTAAAAGGTTTGTCCGTTCCTTAACGCTAAGAGAAGTCTCTGTCTGTCTGGTCAGATCTTTCGTCTTGATCAAATCTGCCAATGGTGGAAAAGGCCTGGGAGGAGGAGAGGAAAGAGAGAAACTCCATCATCTCGTCTGTAAAAAGTGACTTTTTTTTGCTCAGGTTTGGTCTGATATGGAGCGGAATTGAGGAAAGAAGGAGTTGGGTATAGAAGCACTAATAGCATCTCTGCTTATAGAAAAAAGTTTCTTCAACAAGTAATGTGGTGACCACTCTTCTTCTGCTCATCTTCTTCCCTTCCTCACACACAAGTCTTTGAGACACTATGTAACATGTGTACGTGGGCTTTTCTGCTTCTTCTTCTTCATCTACTTTGTCTTCTTCTTCTACGTTCTCTCAATCTGGAACCTGGAACCTAGCCAACCTTGCCCAGCGATTTAGAAAAAAAAAGTTTGACATGAACAGTGGAGAGATTCTGTATCACTCAAAAAAAAATCCTTTCTTGTGTGGATGTAGTTAAGTGAGTGGGAGGAGAGTTCTTTCTTTCGTGGGAAAAAAATAACATTTTTGACTGGTTTGCCGCAGCGATATGCTTGTTTTCATCACAAGGAGAGAGAGATATTCACTCTCTCTCTCGGTAAGTATGCTGTGTTATATTTTTTTAACCAAAAAAGTAGGGTTACTTCTCGCTCTCTTCTCTCTCACACACACTGCTGAAAAGTTGAAAGGGGGCAGTTTTTTTTATCTTACTGTAGCTCATTTTTTAAAACGCCCGGCAAGGCATTCTGCTGCTGCTGCTGCTGCTTTAATTAAAGGGAGGGAAAGGTAGGGGGAGGGGCAATTTTGGGAAATCGTGGCAATTTTTTTCTCTCTCTCAGACCTCCGTGGACCTGATCGAGGCGGTGGAATCCTCATCCGACTGTTGCCGGTCCCCTCCCGCGTGCTCTCCGGGTCCGGCCGGGGTGGAGACGGCCATCGGGGGCGCCGAGGGGAGGCCCGGGTACAGCGGGGGAGGTGGGGGGCGAGCGGGTCGGCCTCCTCCGCTAGGGCGTGGTGGGTGGAGGGAGGAGGGAGAGGCGGAGGAAAGACGCAAGTTTTTTGAAGGCTCTCCGAGGAAGGGGGAGGATTCGCGGGGGCCAGCGTCGTCGTCGTCGTCGTCTTCAGCATCAGCATCTTCAGCCTAAGCAGAGACAGGTGGTGATGAAGAAAGCCTTGTAGGTATACTAGTACAGCGCGCCAATTTTAGATACTCGCTTTGCCACTTTTTCCAAGAAGCACAAAATGCCAAGTTGACTGTGACAGCCCATAAATCTCGCATGAAGGAGCTACGTGTTAGGCAGGCTCCTTGACGCCTTGAAAGCAGGATAGGAGATTCTCGCTAAAACACTCCCGACAGATTGGAAAGAACCGGCCATGAAGAACTGAATTCATCCTTCCTTTCCCTACACCCCCCACGTTGCTGTGATTGACAGGTCGTGCATTTTGAACAACAAGCAAGAGGGAGATGCTTTAAGATTCAATCTGGTTGAGTGCTCACAAAACTACGGCAACGAACATGTGAAGAGTACAGGTATTTTTAATTCTCCTCCCCTAAAGTTATTATCATGACAATATGGCCTGAATGAGACTGACCTGCAGCAGCACCTGGCTAGGTTCCATGTCCCAGATTAGCTCATCCTATGCATCCGTCTTCAGCTTGTCCGACAGCCTGATGATGAACTCCTTGAACAGGATGGAGTCCAGGTTCTTGGACAGCAGAAAGATGAGGAACCAGTCACCCATCTGGGCTTTCTTCATCAGAATTTCCATGCGGTCCTAAAAGTAGCACGTAATAGTAGTACGTACAACACAGGGCAAAGAAAATTTTGAAAGCAGTTTTCACACACACTCAATTGGCAAATGCGTAACATCGATGCGGTTAAAGCTCTTGTGCGCGGGAAAGTAAATATAGACGACATGACATTAAAACTCTTAGCATGTATGTATGTACATGGCAAGAATAGGGAGAGAGAGAGTGTGAGATTAGATCGGACCACACATAGGTTCCTTCTATCTAGTAGTGTACTACATCAAGGGAGACGAAGTAGGTCTATGTAGTGAGAAGGAAGAAGGCCTTTCGGGAATCGAGAAAGGTCTTGGGGGGCGGGGGCTTTTACCTGTAGGGTGAGACCACGGATTGGCTATAAAAGAGACGGTAAAACCTTCTTAAGGCGAGGAGGACTTTTTGTGCCTCTTCTTCTTTTCCCACGCAGTACCAGAAAAAGGACTCAAGAGCTGGCTAGAGAGATTTATTCGATTTCGTGAGACTTATCAGACTTTCCACGCGACCTAGAAGATGATTTATCCGTAATATCCTCGATTTGCTCCCAAAATAGGCATGGCATATCCCCCAGAATATAATCGAAAACGCTGTGCGTGTTAGAATATTGCTGTGCCCCCCCTCTCACCTTGAGATCTCCTTTGGCGTTCCTCTCCACCATGATCTTTCTCATGGAGGGCAGCGCGATGACGCTGAGGACGTAGAGGAAGTAGAGGGAGGTGAGGATGGCCAGGATGATGAACCAGAACCACAGGAAGACGTAGATCTTCTCGTTGATGATGTTGAGCGCCAGGACGCACATGGCGTCGTGCTTCTCGATGGTGCCGGAGGGACCGTATTTGTGGAAGTTGCACTTCGTCACCCTGCGAAGCAGGAATCGAGGAGGAAAAAATGTGAAAAAAGGTTTGACTTGATGAGCCATTTTTGGTCTTTCTTTTTTTCTTTGGAGAAGAGAAATCATTCAGCTGTGCCAGGATAGATAACAAAATCATCCTTTCCTTTCCCTCCCTTGGGGCAAACTATTCTCATGCATGGAAAACGTCCTCCTTTCTCCTTTTTAGTACGCCTTCCTACACTCCTACTCTTTCCGTCCCCCCCCCCCCCCATTTTTGT
>JAAUYM010082606.1_pt1 | contig 18727 bp, 23 predicted proteins | sample 7278001 | NCBI WGS metagenome assembly JAAUYM01 (sample SAMN14350224, study PRJNA611818) | marine sediment metagenome | isolation source: surface marine sediment (1.8m) | place: French Polynesia: Moorea | collected 2018-08
AAAGAAAAATATCAACCCACGTTACCTCGTTTAATCGTAGATTCAATACCATGTAGTGCGGCGTAAACAAGCAAGGATATCCCACAAAATGAAAAGCATGATACGTCGTACCAACGTGAGCATTATTGTGTGAAGGTGTACTGTATTATAACAAAACTGCCTTTGCACCTACCTAACTATATATGAAAATGTTTCTAGGGAAAAGAGTCAGTGTTGTGTACAGTTGCTACACGAGAGATTTATGGATACGGAATGAGGACCAATCACGTTATGCCCTGGTAACGCAGCATCATTCTCCTCTCCCCCCCCCCCCAAAAAAAACCCCACCTTTTTATATTATGTAGACAAGGTAGCCAACTGAGGGAGTGGGGGTGTATTGCAAGTGATCTTATCCAATTAAACGGGGGGGCTGGTTGACACAGTCAAAGTCGATCAGTCTGTAGTGTACCTGCTTCAGTTTGCTGGGTGCGAAGTCGATCTGTACCCCGATGCGGCGGACGTTCTCCAGGATGTTGGATATGGTCGAGTTGGGGTCGTCAAATTCCTATCAATTATATCAAGCAGGTCCTCCTGTGCATGTTCTCAGTGGGGAGGATTGCCTGGCGTTCTTCACCTGCGGCTGGTCGAAGGGGACCCCGGCCTTCCTGATGAGCCAGGCCGAGAGCGAGGTGAACAGGTAGAACTGCTCGCCGGGGTTGGTCTGCATCACGAAGTAGTGGCGGTTCAGGGGACGCATGCGGAGGTCCTTCACGAAGTCCTGAAGAGGGATAAGGGGGGAGAAAAAAAATCAAGGAAATCTTTTTTTTTTTAGGTGGACTAACCGACTTGCAGATGGGAGAAGAGAACTTCCAGACCTATTCGAGCTATTCATCTTGAGAAAACTGGAGTTAAAGTTTTAATTTGGGTAGACTTTAAGCCGTCGGTCTCTTCCTCTCTCTCTCCACTCTCCCTATCTTCTTCTTTCATTAATTGAAGAGTTTTCTTGTTTGTGAAAAGGACAAGCAGGTTAAAGAAGGAGAGCCCCAGTAGCATCATTCATCAGACATTATTATAAAAAAATCTTCAACTGAGCACTCAACAACCTCAAAACTACAGTAGCAACGGCCACCAACAGCAACCTCAACGTAGTAGTCCCTCACCTCCTCATAGTTGAGAAGCTTCAGCTTGTCCAGGAGGTCCTCCATGACGACGAAGGGCATGTAGGTGAGCCCTGGCCCGCCGTCCGCCACCCCGCCGGCGTCGTCCTCCGCCGTCTCCCCCATGGTCGCCTAGAGGCTCACCGAGGCATTGGCACAAAACTGGCTTCTGACAGGGTGGTGGGGTGGGGTGGTGGTGGTGGTGATGGGGGTCCTGTACGTAGCATGCAGCCTGTGTCAGCAAGCGAGTTGCTTGCTTTCTCTTGTCCATTTCTTGTACCTGGCCAGCAATTTTCACGGAAAGGCATGTTGGCGTCATCAGGTAGTGTCACTGGCTGTCCAGGTTGCGGGAATCAATAGTCGTAGTAAGTACAGTACCGGGAATAGAGAAACGAGAAACTTGCACTTGCATAGAATTCCCAGGCGGCCTTTGCTGAAAATCCCAGGCCCTTTTTTATTTATGGCATATGCATTTTGGGACCTATTTTGGCCTTTTTAGATTAGCAACTCTCTTCTGCCTGAATACATAACTTCCCTAACACAGTTAAAAAAAGCAACAATGTAAAACTTTTTAAGTATTGTTTTTTTGCCCATGTTTGACATTTTTCGAAGGTAACAGAACAGTAGTACAGAACAAAAGTCTGACAATACTACGTAAAGAACCAGCATTAACACTGGTTTTTTTTAGTATTTTTTCCAAAAGTATTAGCATAATTTTGACAATTCTGCACATAGAAATGCAATGACAAGTACGAGTATATTTTTAAGAACATACTAGTACGTATGTTGGGCTGGCCCTTTTTGTCTGCCAGAGACTCCAACGCTATACTGTATTTGCATTCCATTTGCAACTTGTTCAGAGGTGTCCCAGTTACAGCTTACAATGAATTTCTCATGTAAGCCTGGTTTTGACATAACACGTTTACTTCACTGGCTGCAATGCTCAAAACAAAATGGCATTTATACTGTATAGTAGTCACACATCTATTTATGAGCAAATTAACACTGCTGCATTATTATTATTTTTAAAATCCTTACTGTCAAGATTACAGTTTTGCGGAAGCGCCAGCTTGAGGCTTCAATTGTGTTAGGTTGCTGCAAGAGCAATGGATTTTAATGTTCCGACTCAAGAAGAAGAGGAAGAAAACATTACAAGGTGAACTGGTGGCCTGGGTCGGTTGGATGATGGCATAGGATACACTACGGCTACGGGGACTAGGACGGGGACGGACTATGTAGTAGTACGGTTCATACTACTAGTACACTCTCCTTGGGCTGCTTAGTCGGTGATTATGAACTGATCAAAGTGTGCTGTACGGGGCACTTGTAAAGAAAAAAAAACTTAATCTTTGATCGCTGGTCACGACTACGTGACGTGTCTTGGAGACTCTTACCATGTCCATGATCCTGCGTGGGCTGTCGCGGCGGCCGCTGCTGCGCTCATGCTGGAAGCCCAGCAGCCTGCGCCCTCCCGCCGCTCCCCGAGGGAGGGCCCCTGCTCCTGCTCCACCTCCTGGCCTCTCCCGGACCGTTGGCTCTTCTTTGTCGAACTCGGCGGCAAAGGGCTCCTCCTCCTCTTCTAGGGTGTCCGAGCTGGGCAGGTTGCTGCGCTTCTGGAGACCTGAACGATGGCGTCTGGCAGGTCAAGCTTGGAGCAACGATTTCACCTTTGTGATTTTGCTGTTCTACTTCAATTGCCATTTTCTCTCTCTCTCTCTCTCTTTTTAGCCGCTGTTGGACTCTTGTGCGTGTCCAGCGGTGTGACCATGTCCGTCCCCTTTGCCCTCGGCAGGATCATCGACCTCATCTACAAGATCGACCAGACCAAGAGCGAGGAGGAGCAGAAGAAGAAGATTGAGGAGAATCTCAAAAAGTAGACGCACGACCTGCTTTAGTTAAGGCTTTTTTGCCTGAATTGAGTGCGCGCTTTCTCCCCCCCCTTCCTCCCCAGGTTCTGCTTGGCTCTGACCGGCGTCTTCTTGCTCGGTGGCCTCTGCAACTTCGGCCGCGTCTACCTCATCCGCGTCTCCGCCCAGAACATCACCGCGCGCATCAGGCAGCTCTTCTACTCCTCCGTGATGCGGAGGGAGGTGGCCTTCTTCGACCGGAACAAGACCGGCGAGCTGGTCAACAGGTTGTCCGCGGACTCGCAGCTCGTCAGCCAGACCGTCACGCAGCAGGTGTCGGACGGGCTCAGGTCGTCCGTCATGACGATGGCGGGAGTCGGTCAGTCCATGCAGAGAGTTAGTTGAGGGGTTCCTCCGCCACGTAACTTGCAGTTGCTTGTCCCCTCCCATCCAGGGATGATGTTCTTCATGTCCCCGCAGCTGGCGATGGTGGGTCTCGGCGTGGTGCCGCCGGCCGCTGCGCTGGCCGTGGTCACCGGGCGCAAGGTGCGGCGCGCCAGCCGCGAGGTGCAGGACTCGATGGCGCGCGCCACCGACCTGGCGGAGGAGCGCATCTCCAACGTGCGCACCGTCTGCGCCTTCGCCCGCCAGCCAGCGGAGGTGGAGGACTTCGCCGCGCGCATGCGCGAGGTGCTCCGCGTCTCGGCCACGGAGGCGCGGATACACGCAAGGTTCTACGGGATGGTAAGCGATGGTGGCAAATCAATTAATACATAGTATCTACCTTTTTTTTTTTCCTTCAGAATGTAGTACAGTACCTATGTAGGTGGTGTATTTCTATACCACGAACGTGTAGTTGTAGACGACCGCGAGCAGGCTGAGCATGCCGGCAATCCCGGCCACAAAGTACCGGGAGTGCCCCTGGTTCTTCAGGTGGTACCTGAAGGCGTCGTAGAAGTTGGCGTCCTTGTGAATGTCGTTGAACAGGATGAAGATGAGGACGCTCCCTCCCAGCGTGTAGGTGACGGCCTGGCCCAGAGGAGTCGAGATGAAGAAGTGAAAGTCTTGGTGCTGCAGGATCTCGTACACTCCGATGGCAATGGCCGTTAAACTCGCAGTGAAGATCATGGCTCCAATTATCGGCCCAAAGTATTCCAATGCCATTATTGTAGCGATTCACACATACGGTACTCTCACACGGTGTACTTTTCACTTTTAATTTTTATGCTCATTGCAGTTTGCCAAATTGTATCACATGTTTGATTGAACAAAGTTGCAGGTTCAAGCTGCGCGTTTAGAGTGAATACATATTAATTAGTGATGGGTTAGGGCTGAGCCCGAGGTGGGCCACAAAGCCCGAAGTTGTGACCCGAAATTTTGACGAAATTTACTGTTTTTCTGGCCTGAAAATTGGAGCTAAAGAAAAGTCTGAGCCCGACCCATCAGTTCTATTACGAATTATCGTAGTTATCTAAGTGCTTAAAGGTAGTTTAAAATAATTGGTAGACAATGTCACTGAAAGACACTCTCATGAAATCGTATGCTTAGAAATAGAGATACAGTGAAAGGTTCACATTTTTTGCAATTTCATTGAGAACAAAACAGAACGCCAGATACTAAAAATTCTAAATTTTACAGATTTTTGCCTAAATTTTCGCAAGTTTTGTAGGCACCTTATACTGTACATTGGATATAAACAGAAATATCCAGTATGTTTCTCTTAGTTGCTTCAGCATCATCTTACATTTTTGTAATTTTTTTAGTGAAATATCTTTGTGTGTCGTAATTTGGATTAAACTTGAGCAAAGTAGCTACGTACTTTTTTCGCTTGCTTTTGCTATATGCATCAAAGAATTGAATTAATTATTTAATGCAATTTTTTGCCACTTTTTCCAACAGAGTTTAGCCATGAAAAAGTGTTTTTTTAACGACGAGGTTGAAAAACAGCGTACCGTTGCAAGAAAATAGCTTCTGTAGACTCTTTAATAACTCAAAAAAATATAAAAATTATTTAAAACTAAATTTGCGAAAACGCAGTCAGTGGAATCACAATTTTCCTCTGGCCGGATTGTTTGCCACTGGCCTCTAAAAAAAATTATGCAGAAAAATGTGGTCGTGTCAGCGCTGGTGTCCCTCACCTACCTATTCCTCGCCTCCCAGCGAAAGGAGGAGGAGCCCACGAGGCGAACGTTCGTCGCGTCGCTCGGCCAGCTCCTGACTTCCCTCGCCGAGTACGTCCTCCTTCTGAGCGGCGGGATGTGCTGCCTCTACTGGGCGCACCGCAGCTACAGGAAGCACGCCAGGTGGGCCGCAGAAGCAGCGATGGCCGTCCCCATCTCGCCGCCCCTGGAGACGGGGGGCGACGTCCGGCTGAGCTCGCCGCCATGCGCGGAGAAGGAGGAGGAGGAGGAGCCACCTCACTGGGGGGAGCTTCAACGGGAAGGACGTGGGGAAGAAGAAGAGGCCAATGATCTCGTGGCAGAGCGTGAGGAGGAGGCTCCGGCAGGTATCGGTGGACAGGAGGCGGACGGGCACGTCGGGTCGGACGACATCGACCACGGCGGCGACGACGACCCGTGGCGAAGGGCAAAGGAGGAGACGGAGAGGGAGACGGAGACGGAGACGGAGGTGAGTGCAGCTGGCATCCACCTCCTCCGCCAAGACGAGGAATCAGAGGTCCTCGCCAATGGGAGGAGGGACGGCGATTTTGAGGGCGACTTTGGAGGCGAAATGCGACCGGCGGCAAGGCGCACCAGGTCGTCGGAGTCGTCCGGACGGGGTCAGGTCCGCCATGAGGGGCCGGTGGGGGCGGGGACCCCTCCTCCCTCGCCGACGATGTCCTTTGGCGACGTCCTCCTCCCCCGGCGTCGCCCCGCCAGTGCCGGCGACGAGACCTTCGAGGAGGCCGCTCAGGTTCTGCTGGTAGCTGGCGGCGAGGCTGGGCCGTCCTTCCGCGAGGCCAGGAGGAAGTTCGAAAGCTTCGACGGCAGCGATGCCTCCTTCAGGGCCCCTCCTCGGCGCCAGCAGCAGCAGCAGCAGAAGCAGCAGCCTCCACCTAGGAGGGTGACACCGATCTCGTCCACGGGAGACAGCGTCACCGGGGAGCTTAAGTCCAGCTGCGACTTGACCACGGGCGGTGGATCTGCTGGAGAGACCACCACGGCATCCAACGGAGAGACCCCGACCAACATGCCCAAGAGGCGGCTGAAGAAGAAGCTGCGCATGAGCGAGGAGAAAATTCTGTTGCAGAAAATAATGAAGGAGCAAGACAAGTACCTCAAAAGGAATCCCCTGCTGCAGGACAAGCCTCTCATTAAGCTCGTCATTGGCAGACTTATTGACGCTGGAGTGAAGCTCTGAGCAATTTTTGTTTTTAAGGCTACTAAATTATGCTCTAGAAAGATTCAATATAGCAACAGTAACAAGGTTTTTGCAAAGTAGTTTAGCTAGTACCAAGCAATGTTTCGACAAAGCCTTTGATCGCAATTGCCCACCTCTTATTCTTTTTTTTTTCCAGACTGGCCTGAGCGGAAACATGATCATTTTGTCAGTGCTCTACTATGGCGGCTCCTTGGTGACCTCCGACGTCATCACTGTGGGCAACCTGGCCTCTTTCGTCCTCTACGCCGCCTATGTGGGCATCGGCCTCAGCGGAGTTTCCACTTTTTACGCCGAGGTCATGAAGGGGTTGGGTGCCAGCTCTCGCATCTTTGAGATCATCGACGGCGCCCCCGCCGCGGAAGACCGGGTGACTAGAGTCATGGCTTCTTCACACCTGCTCCTCCAAGGAAAAAGGCCTGCTCCCTCACTGGCCCCGGAGGAATCTCTGGACCTTGCCAAGGACATCGAACTCAAGGATGTCTCTTTTAGCTACCCAACCAGGCCCGACTTTACTGTTCTCCAGGACCTGAGTCTCACGGTGCCTGCCAACAGCGTCCTTGCCGTCGTGGGAAGCAGTGGTTCAGGTAAAAAGAGAGCTACTAGAGATACCAAGCAATCTAGGAGTTAAAAGTTCATTTGCTGAAAAAAAAACTAGATACAGTTACCGTTACTTTGGTCAAACAGTAACTAGTTAACGATGCAGTTACATTTCTACAAAAAAAACACCTTACCATTGTCAATAACGTAAAAATCTTCAACACGTAAAAAAAAGTCTTAATGGTTTTTTATTTATTGCATTTTCCAGTCTATTTTGAGCATTTTAATTTGAGCAGCATTCGTACTTTGAGCTCTCTCTCTCTATTGTCACAGTTAGAGTAAAAGTTACTTTTACTAGCAAGGTAACTAGTATGCGCTTAATTGGCTACTTTTTCCGAAGCTCAACAATTTTTGCTTCTTTCTTGTCACGAAATGGCCAATATACTCGTAGTAGTAATTGCAACTGTAACTAATCAGTAATACTACTGTAGTATTACTGATTAGTTACAGTTGCATCGCGTTACTTTTTATCCAGTTAATTTCAATCCCTACATAGTACGCACTGCACTGCTGTGTTTATAGTACTACTATACACCACATACCTTCTACGTAACTACTGTACATATACCTATAATTCTTTATTTCAGGCAAGAGTACGCTGGCTTCCCTCATTCTACGATTTTACGACCCCAGCCAGGGGAGCATTTGCATAGGAGGTACAGACATAAGGGACATGGACGTCTTTCTCTTGAGACAGAGAGTCGGAACTGTTTCTCAGGTAGAATTTTATTATTTTTAGTGGTGTTCCATGTTCAATTGTGTAGCATCTCTGCATGGACTGCCAACCCAGGAACCCGTTCTGTTCTCGTCCTCCATCCGCGACAACATCCTGTACGGCAGCGTGGACCCGTCGTCGATGTCCCACGCCGTCGTGGAGGAGGCGGCGCGGGAGGCTAACGCGCACGAGTTTGTGACCGCCTTCCCTGACGGCTACGACACCCTGGTGGGGGAGCGCGGCGTCCTCCTCTCCGGCGGGCAGAAGCAGCGCATCGCCATCGCCAGGGCCATCGTCAGGAACCCGCAGATCCTTCTGTTGGACGAGGCCACCAGCGCGTTGGACGCGGCCAGCGAGCACCAGGTCAAGGAGGCTCTCTACAGGGTGATGCAGGGCAGGACCGTCATTACCATCGCGCATCGCCTCTCCACTATTCTCAATGCAGGTACGCCGTCGGTTTCAGTACCAGCGGAAACTGATCGAATTGATTATTATTAGGAAAATTACCCGTTATCATGTGTTTTCAGACAAAATTGTGGTGCTGAAAGACGGGAAGATAGTAGAAGAAGGAACTTATGATCAGTTGGCTTCCATGGAGGACGGACATTTCAAGCAGCTCATAACCAAGCAAACAGTGAGATCAAGATGACCCCAAGTCTACCCGAAACATGGGTGTGTCAGATGAAGCAAAAAAAATCGTACTTACGGTATATTTCTCAATATATTTTGTATTGAACTGACAATCCTCATTACATTAGTTTTGGACACGCATCTGCTGTACGTAACCCTTTTTTTATCATATGAACTGTGAGACTTGCTCCCTGAAGGTGATCTTCAGCAAGTTGGCAATCCTGTTCTTCTGGCTGTCCACTATTGCCTCTCCCATAGTGTTGATGACCATGTTGGCGGCAGAGCCCACCACGCCGCCACCCATTAGGTTCTGGAAGTTAAACTTGACGTCGGTGTAGTCGACGCTGACCTCCAGCTCTTTGATGACAAGCCTCTCCTCCCCAGCCTTCTCGTCAGCATCTAGGTGGATGAAGGAGATGGCGGACAGCGAGCAGCCCTTCAGGTCAATGTTGAAGTTGCCATCGCCCGTGACAGGGAGGAAGCTGAGTGCCTGGCCCTCAAGGCTATAGCGACCTTTGATCTTCATGTCAGCCCCCAGGCGCAAATTCACCTTGATGTCCCGCAGCTAGTACGGCAAGAGGGAGTCAGCGCAAAGTTTCGGAAGAAGAAAAATAGTTCACTAATATGCGTAACTCTACATGTACATAATACCCCGTAATGCCTGATGACCCTGATATAGGTGAGCTTGAGCTTATGAAAGCCATGGATCATCATGTGGTCCGCCCTCAGGTGGATGTCGAAGAGAGAGGACTTCTTTTTGGTGTTGATCCCCTCCCTCAGGAACATGGGGTCTTGGAGGAGCTTCAGGATTAGAGAGAGAAGACGACGAAAGTGATTGACCAGCGGGCAGACTCAATCCTGATGGCATGATCACAGCCCAACTCCTCCCCCCCCCCCCGTCGGTGCTGCACCTGGTGGCCGAAACGCTCCTGGTGGCGGACGCGCTCCATAAATCGGGAGAAGATGCGCTGTCCTGTCTTCTCCACCACTAGGTCCCTGAACACGAGGAAGAAGAATTGGGGAAATTGGGTTTGGTCAAGAGCAACGTGCAACAACACTAGCATGTGTTCTTTCCTGAATGCGATCGGCCTCCCGTTCGCCTTGTCCCCGTTGGCGCCGCCGCCGCCGCCGCCCTCCGTGCCCGTTGCCCCGAGCTTCGGCTCCTTCTCCCGCGTCCACACCACCGACGTGATCGGGCGGTTCTTCGGATCCGACACCGGGTCCCAGACCTTTTTCTTCCTCTTCTTCCCTTGCTTAGCACCTTCCCCCTTAAGGTCATCTTTCTTTCTCTCCTCCCCCTCCTCGTCGTCTTCCTTCCTCTTTAACGTCGTCATCATTCTCTCCCAATCCTCTTTCACCACCTCCTTGGGCTTTGCCTCTTCCTTCTTCTTAGCCTTTTCCTTCTCCTCCTCCTCGTCAATATTTTCGATGAGTTTTGTCTTGACCATTTCCAGCACTTTTTTGACGTCGTCCTTGCCACCAGGATGATCCTTTATCTCCTCCTTCACCTTCTCCTCTTTCTCCCTGACATTATCCCCATCACTGATCTCACGCAAGGGGAGGCTGCCCGACTGAACCTCCATTGGCAACAAGACCATTGTCATCCCCGTGGAGGCGACCAGCAGCGGGAGGACCCACATGCCCATGGGTATTCACCTCCTCGCCAGAAGTGGCCTCAAATCACGCTCATCCTCTTCCCAAGCCGTCTCCTCTCCTGTGCTGTCATTCAGAGATTCCTTCTTCTTCTAGCATATGGACGGCCAACAGGTCTTTGCGTCATTTGATACTTGCATGAAGGAGTCTTTGTCACCTTATTTAAGTGTGTGTGTGTGTGTGTGTGCAGTGGGTTAGCTTCTTTATTCACACTGACTAGAATTTCAAAAGAAATGCAGCAAATGACTGTCTTTTCCCTGCCTTCCTTTAGAGACAACAAAGATATTCTTAATTGTTACTATATCACCTGTTTATGGTCGAGTGGCAGAGCGGGCAGTTCTGCCTTAAGGTGATGTCCTGTTCATACGCATTACGCGCGATGGTGGCAGAAGTTGCAGGTCCAGACGGAGGAGAGGTCCATCAGGTCTAGGCATTGACCATGCAAAAAAAACCAATTTTTTTCAAGTACGTAGATTGCAGTCATCATGCCAAAAAAAGTAAATAAAATAAAATAGCACGGTACATAGGTACAGTACATTGTACATACCAGTCAGGAGTAATTGTTTCACAACATTCAGCCCTGTTGCTCCTAGAGTTCTTGGGCGCCTGCTTGATGAAGATGTCCATGGCCAGCTCCTGGTACTCTTCCCTCTGCTCCCGACTGAGCTCCTCAAGCGACTCCAGGCCTACCTGGGTCTACTTTACCTTGTCATACATGTTGATGATTGTTGTTTGTCTTACTATACTACCTTGTTTTTCATTTGTCATTATCAGAGTCAACAACGACAATTGGAGGCGCCCGAAAAACAAAGGTTGGGTCGGCAGCAACAGCATCGACATGGTTGACAACAGCAAGAACGGCGTCAGACGTGGCGAGGCCTTATGTTATCACATTCTTACTTTCTGCTGAGTGTGTATTAATTTCGTCAAGTGAGAACGCTACATTAATACTTGGCACCATTTTCATTATGTGTTCTTCATCACAGATATTCCTCAGGACAAGTCTCCCAGCAGCATCTTGGACTTCTCCTTCTCGCTCCTGCCTGACCCCGCGTTGGCGCCGTCTCCGCCGCCCGCGCCGCCCACCCCTCCTCCGCCGCCGCCCCCGCCGATGACGCTCACCCTCTTGGTGCTCCTCCTGCGCGCCAGCACCGACAGCGTCAGCTTCTTCTTGATGGCCTGCGAGAGAAGCGAGTCCTTCGTCTGCGACTTCACGGCCATCAGGAAGTCCAGCCACGTCCAAGTCACGTTGTGGTACTCCAACATCGGAACCTGCAGCACAAAGTTTTCCACGTCCAGGATCTTGCTGGAGCGGCTCCCTCCTCCTCCTCCTCCTCCTCCTCCAGCACCGGCGCCTCCGCCACCCCCTCCTTTGCGCGTCTTGTCGCCCCTGAAGGAGACACAGATGGGCACTGCCGGAATCTTAATGTAGGTGAAGAGCTTGTTCAGCTTTGCCCGCTCCCTCATCTGCTCCACATCGTCAGACGGCAGTACCATCGCCCCGCCTACCACGACCTCTTTGATGCTCTTCTCCTCCGACAACCTGGAGGAGTCCTCCTCTTCGTCGTCGTCGGCACTGCCTGCCAAGGGCTCCTCAGGGAAGAGGAACTCCATGATCTTATTGTAGAAGCTCTGGGTGACACCAATAGACAGAGGAACGACGTTCACCTCGAAGTGATCCTTCACGGAGATGCCTCCGACTGGGGGACGCTCTCTGCCAAAGGAAAAAAAGACACAATAACTTTGGCTAAATTAGTTATAAAGGAAAAGCCATAAACGACGCACCTGCAGAAAATTCTGATTGTCCTCTGGTGGTCCAGAGGTGCGTTCCTTAGCTGCGTGGGGAAGAGGACGTCGACGTAAGCCTGGTTCTTGAGGAGGTTCTTCACGGAGAGGTTGCTCATTTCAAGAAGGTGCTCCGTGGAGTCGTCGCGCATGACGCTCTTGGAGTAGGACAGGTTGTCGATGGCGACGTCGGCGATCCCGAGCTGCCCGTCGCACTCGGTCAGGCGCCACTCCGCGCGGGAGAAGTTGAGCGTCCACCGCTTCCACAGCTCGTCCCTCTTCCTCGTCAGCGGCATCTGCTGCGGCGGCGCGGCGGACCTCTGGCCCAGGTAGCTCTCCTCGTGGAAGCAGCTGACGTGGACGCTGAGCTCGTTGGCTTTGGCGGATAAATGGCTGCTGAGCCGCTGCACCTCGCGGCCGAGCTCGGCCTCCGTCAGCTCCTGGGAATCGTCAAGCTCCCCTGTCCTCGTCTGCTGCAGCAGTTTCTCCTTTACGCGGAGCTCGTGCATGAGTTGTCTAGAAGAAGGGAAAAAATTGGTAGTGTAAAGGGACTGGATGAAGCTGAACAGACTTTTTTCAACAAAGCAGTCTTAATTTGTTGGGCTACTTGATGGAGTGCTGCAGCTGCACGATGGGCTTCTTGAGATCCTTGGGGTTGGACAACATGAGCTTGTACTTGAGCCTGAAGTAGCTCTCAGAGCGACTGAAGGACATTGGCTCCACGAAGAGGAGGAGATTGTTGAGCACGTCCAGAATGACAGAGTACTGGACGGAGTTGGTGCTCACGTACAGGTCCTGGTGCATCAGGGCAAAGGTGTTCACCAGCTGGGAGTCCGCATTCTGGTACGTGGAAGAGAAACGTTAGCAAAACTTCAACCGATGTAGCCATATCACCTTTTAATCCCACTCTAACCCCGACTAACCTCGAACAGAGCCGCGGCTGTTTTCTCATCCTCCTCCGTCTTGTCAAAGACCACCTTGATCCTGTCGTCGGGCAACTCGTCCTCGTCGTACGAGAGGTAGTAGAAGTCGCACCTGCAGCGGCTGACGATCCTCTGCAGCCCTGTCTGCGCCGACACCGCGCCGCCCACGGAGTCGCTCAGGTCGGTGCAGCCAGTGGGTACAAAGTACAGGGGGACGTCCACGACGTCGCCGCCTACATCGGCGGCCTCCGCCGTATCGTCGGAAGCGTCTGCAGTATCAACCACGTTGTAAGGGAGGAGGCTCCCCTCGCCACCGCCTCCGCCTCCGCCTCCGCCTCCGCCTCCGCCTCCGCCGCCTCCGCCTCCGCCTCCACCGCCGCCGCCACCGCCGCCGCCGCCGCAGCTGGCGTGGCTGGTCTGGGTGGTGAACTGCGGCGAGACGGTGGCGAAGTACTGCAGGTCCGTCATGGTGCCGGTCCAGGAAGTCTTCCTGAGGGCGGTGTCCCCGCTCCACTGAGGCCGGTGAAGGTTGCGCCGCACCTCGGCGCGCGGAGAGCAAAAGATGACGTGGCCGCAGGACTCGTCGCGACCCTTCAGCAGGACCTGGCAGTTCTCGAACTTGATGATCCAACTCTCGAAGATGACGTCGTCAAAGACGGATCCCTTGAGCAGCTGCTGCCGCTTCCGCTGTCCTTCTCCGGGCAGGTGGAGGCTACCGCTGTCCTCAGGGACGTAACTCAACTGGTCGACCTCCATGACCACCTCTCCCCTGCGCCAGTCGTTGATGGCCGACCAACTGAGTTCCCCAACCTATAGCATTTCCAAGTTATTCAATAATTATCTCGTACCTATCTATGTATCTACTACCTACATTTCAATATTAGTCCTACTTACGTTCGCCCCCTTCCGCACCGGCCTCCTCCCCTCTGCCGCCACCTTCCTGGTCAGTTCCGTCTGCTGCTGCTGCTCGTCGTCGTCCTTGACCAGCAGAACGTCCCTGGAGAGTTGCTCCCGCAGCTTCTGGTCCCGCCACCAGTCCTCGTACAGGGAGAAGGCGAGGTCTCGGGTGGGGATTGTCCAAGCACAGTTGGCACCTTAGAGAGACAGAGACGATCTAGTACGTAGGAACAACACACCTTCACCCACGTCATGACGTGTTGTGCACACCTGTGACTATGAAGATGTACTGCGGCATCGGCTTCCTCAGGTGCTCGTTGCTCTTCAGCTGCATCCTGAAGTGCACCTTGTCGATGGACAGAAAGAAGTGTTTCTTGATCCTCTTGCTCTCGCCTCCCCAGGACTTCTGCAGCCTCACCACGGCCTTGCTCAGAGAACACTCGCTGGATTCGTTCATCCACTGGATGGACGGCCTGCACAGAAAAGTGGGGAAATGTTTCAGAACTCGCTACGCTGGAGCATTATTCTCATCTCCCATTCACCATCCCATCCATCCCATCCATCCACCCCCGCTCACCTTCGAATGAGTGATTCTTTGGGCATGGCCCTGCGCCGCGAAAAGTAGGAGGCCTTGAAGTCGAAACCCTCTTCGACGCGGGCCTGGATGCCCTCAGCGTGGAGGATGGACGTCCAGTAGTTGAGCTCCAGCCGGTGGATGGAGAAGGTCTCCACGCGGACGCGGCTCAGGTGCCTGAACAGCGTCTTCTTCTTCCATCCCTCGTCACAGCCGAACAGCCGACCCTTCCTGATCGGAGGGGAGGTGCTGGAGAGGACGGAGCTCCTCAACAGCTCCTCCACCCACTTCACCGTGGAGCTCAGCATCTCAACCGCGACGTACTCGTCACCGCCGTCCTCTGGGGCAGAGACGTCGGGGCCCTCAAAGGTCTTGACACCGACGTTCATCTCGAACCCAGTTGATCTAAACTCGGCATACGAGTCTGTCCTCTTGTGAGAGGACCTCTGGTTGGTGAGCCTAACGGCGAAGTGCTGCCTCGGGTCGCTCCCGCCCAACGTCTGCCAGATGAGAACCAGCCTGAGGCGGAGCCTAGGCACGTGGAGGGGGGTGCAGTCCTCGTATTCCGACGTCGTCCTGATGCGAAGGTCCAGGTCGGTGCAGTCCAACCCAATCTCCTCCGTCTGGTTCAGGGAGACGTCGAAGCGGTGGCAGAAGAGTTCGACGCGCTCCCCGGTGTTGTACGGGTCCATGGTGGTCAGGAAGCAAAAGGTGCAGCTCTGGAGGTGCGCGGAGGCGCGCCCGTGCAAGAAGAACCTAAGCTTGTCCCACCAGGGGAGCGGGAGAGAGGGGTCCCTGGAGCGGCGACCGAGCAGGTACGACAGCGCGATCGTCACCTGGCCGAGGACGGGATCCAGGCAGGGCCCCAGGCAGGCGGACAGGGAGAGGCAGGAGAAACTGAGATCGGAGTACACCTTCAGGGACTTCAGGCTCCTCAGCACCTTCCAGGGGCCGTCCGCAAACGCGGTGGGCATGGTTTGCGAGTACCTCTCCTGCTCGGTGGCCTCCTCCTCCGCCACCAGCATCGGCCCCCACACCCGGAAGTCGTGGACCTCCAGCAGGGGGAGGTCAAAGTCCCTTAGCGCCAGCACGGCGGACTCGGCCTGCAGTCGCGTCCAGCGGTAGATGTGTGTGGACAAGGACAGGTCTCTGGGGATGGCGGGCTTCGGATCCGCTTCCTGGGGAAAAGTGCACAAGATTGCCATAGCGTTAGGTGCAGGTTTAACCATTTTGCACAGGGACTAAACTCACCTGCATGAAGCTAACGGCAGAATCCATGCTCTCCAAAGACAGGTCGGAGAGGAGAAAGAGCTTCACGTTGCTGACGGTGACGGAGACCAGCGCCTCCACCGCCTCCCGCGGCTTCGCCTTGAGTCCTCTTGCCCTCTTGGTGTACAGCTCGGCGTCCCGCTTCTTCAGGGTGGAATAGAGCTCCTCGACCTTGGCGCTGGAGAGGAAGGAGGAGTGCGACTGCCTCAGTTCCTCGATCTTCCTCTGCAGGCACTCCCTCCGCTTCTGAGACTCTTGGAACTCGTCCTCCATCAGCCGATAATTCTCCCTCAGTCGCACCTCGAACTCGTCGTCCTCCACCTTGCAGACCAGTCTCCTCACGTACAGTGCCATGTCCGGGAGGCAGGTGCGCGCCTCCTCCCCCCGCCTCGACCTCCTCCGGTCGCCCAGGTGGATCTGCTTCAGCCACTTGAAGTATCCCGCGACGTCCACCAGGAGGGCCCGGTGGAGGTCGACCTGGAAGGGGACAAACAGGGAGCAGGAATCGGCCGAGAGGCTCAGGCAGGGGTTGGACTCCTTCTGGAGCCACCGCACGCCGGCGCCAGCGCGCATCTCGGAGGTGACTCCGCTGTACGAGGCCATGAACAAGTGGACGAGCAGGACCTCCTTGGCGGTGGCCACCGGGCCCTCCAGTCCCGCCTGCAGCGTGGTCGCCTTCAGGTAGCACTCGTTTGAGGCCGGCGCCAGAAATAGCACGGCCTCGGTGAACCTCAGCGAGGCCACGGTGCAATCACAGTGAAAGCTGGTCGACAGTTCAGACACCAGCAGTGAGAATGAGTGCGGCGGAGAGGAAGAGGGAGAGGACGCTTGCTCCTCCCTGCGGTCAGCCAGCATCTGCTGCGCACTCTCCCACAGGGACAGGTGCAGGTCTGGGTTCCAGTGAAGCCTGGCGGGGCTTCGGAGGACGACCTGCACGCTGGCGCCCTTGTCGCCTTCCGCCGACGCGTGCAGCAGGATCACCTTCATGGCGTCTATCTTCTCCAGGATGTCCATGTCCTTGGGCACTTCGGTCCGCAACGCGCAGTCGGAGAGGACAACCTTGGACCTCCTCTGCTGGCGAGCCTGCCACTTGGACTCGGCGAAGGCTCCCTCACATTTCAGGCACATCACCAACCGGTGCTTCTCGCCGACCTGCAGCCTCCCGCTGATGTCCTGCACCCTGACAGACACGGTGTTGGCCTGGGCGGCGACCGCCCTGGCCTTGTTCGCGCCGCCACTCCTCGCCTTCCTTATCCGATCTCTCAGGTGCGACAGCGCGGCGATGTCCAGGCAAGTGAGGTCGGCCCTGACCTCGACCACTTCGGTGCTGGCGTTCCTGTTGGGGTCCAGGTTGTAGCAGAGCTTGCTGAGTCCGAAGATGGGTTTCTCTCCCTCCGTGGCCAGGACGTCCTTCTTCACCACCGCCAGCTTGTCCATCTGCACGTTTCCCACCCGGAGCCGGCCGAGGTCGTCGCTGTCGTCCTCGACAAGAATGGCGATGCTCTCCATGCTGACGGAAAATCTTGGCCCGGTCATGGAGGAGGAGGCATGGAGGACGACGCCGCCCCTCCTCTTCGCGTTCAGCCTAAGCTTGGACAGCTGTGAAAGGACCTTTCCACTGTCAGCCTGCATGAAGACCACTGACCCGAAGTCCAGCGAAAAGACGCCCTCCTTGGCCAGGCAGACGTCGGAGGCCTCAGCTAACCACGGGCCGTCGTCGTCCTTCCTGGCCAGCCTGAACCCAGAGAGTCCGAGCTCGTACTCCCCGGCACCGGACCACTCCATCAGCGTTCCCCCGGCCTCCGCGGACACAGACACCTTGTCCGAAGCGACCCCTTCCCCGGAGAAGTCCACCTCCAGCACAGGGCACCTAAGCGACCTAAGAAGCATGGACTCGTCCTCCCTCCAGGTCCTGGGTCTCAGCCTGGCGTCCACGCAGCGCATCCTGACCCTGTCAGCACCGGGTACCTTGGAGAGCGAGATGACGGCCGCTGTCAGCACCGAGCTGGCCTCGCCCGCCCAGAACTCCGCCTGCCTGACCTCCAGGGCCACCGCCGCGGCCACCTTGTTCAGGAAGAACTTTTCTACCACCCTGACGATCTTGGCAAGGATGCTGTCCACCACTCGCCCGAGCTCTCTCCTCTTCCGCTTGGGCACGCCTCCTCCTCCTCCAGGGTCAAACCCGGTGGTCTCTCCCGGGTCCCTCCTGAGCCTGACCCCCTGCAGGGTAAGGAGGAAGATGCCCTCCCTGCTCCCGAAGTTGCTATTGACCTTGAGTGCAACCTCGTCCACTGTGGCGCCCCACCCGCGCCCGGAGTCCATCTCTACCCGGAGGAACTTCATGTGCAGCAGCCTGAAGTGCGACCTGACCACCTTGAGCCCCATCCCGCTGTGCAGGGCAGTAGACAGGAGTCGGGGCAGGAACAGCTTCACCAGGACGAGGACGGAGGCCGTCAGGCTCAGCAGAAGGACCAGCATTGTGACCCTTTTTTCCTCCTCCACCTAGCACTCCATGATCAAAATTCAACACGCTTGCTCTCTCTGTCCGCTCCGGCGACCCCTGTCTGCGCTGGAATACCTCGAGTTCAACCAGGGTGATGTGATGATGAGGGAGGGAGAAAGGGAGACAGATAAGAAAGGGAGCTGGAGACACTCCACTCCACTCCCTGTCCAGTCCCCACCTTCCCCAGCCCCAGCCCCAGGAAAAAAAACAAAACAAAACAGCTGTTTGCAATGTCGGTAATATGCTTGCGGTTGCGAGAGGGTTGGTGAGTAATGCTGCCTGTATAACATATTTTTTTATTGTGTGTGTGTTGCTGTCACTGTGTAAATTAATTGCATTTTTGGCATAGAACTACATCACCATAAATCTTGATTTTTTAAAATGTATATTTTACCCTTTTTCTGGCGTGCATTTAATAGTACAGAGATACATTATTAAATATAAAAGGACACATTAAAAAGTAATTGAGGAATGTTGATAGTAACAGGAACACTAAGCTTGCATAAGTCATTCGCGAACTCTGTTGAGTTTTTCTTTCTCTCTTTTCTCCTCCTCCTTCCTCCTTCTCACTCCTTGATGATCTCCTGGACGGCCTTGACGATGGCACCGGCACCGATTCCGTACTTGTCAATCAAGACCTGCATTAACACAAAAGAAAAACTCAATAAAGTTTTCAAATGCAAAAAAAAACAAGAAAAAAACAACTTCAATAGAGATTTGAAAACCACCAAGACGACATTTTTGTGACCCACCCACCTTAGGCGGTCCGGACCTGGGCACCTCCCTGACGGCAAGCTTCTTGAGGACGATGTTCCTC
>JAAUYM010062963.1_pt1 | contig 18725 bp, 21 predicted proteins | sample 7278001 | NCBI WGS metagenome assembly JAAUYM01 (sample SAMN14350224, study PRJNA611818) | marine sediment metagenome | isolation source: surface marine sediment (1.8m) | place: French Polynesia: Moorea | collected 2018-08
CCCCTCCCCCGGAGCAGTGCCTTGATCCCTCCCCTTTTTCTTCCCCCCATCCAGTGCTACTACTACTGGTGTGAGGCCATTCTTTTTCGGACCTCTTTTCCTACAAGATCTTGGTCACTTCTTCCCCCTCTTTTACTATACTGTACCTATTGATACACAAAGAAAGAGAGATTGATTCAAATGAGGAGTTGAAGCCTGCGCGTAAAAAAGGGGAAATAGGCTGAATCATTCAAAGGAGCCTTGTCTCATCTCTCTCTCTATCTTACTGACACTACACAGTACTGATGACAAAGCACCTTTTCCTGACAGAGCTAGAGGTGACCTCTTCCTTTCCTCCCTTCCCCTACAAAGAGAAGATGATGCTACGCTGTCTCACCTTACTCTCCTGACTCCGCAGTTTATCTCATCCTGAGAGCCTCTTTAGCCATCTCCACCGCGGCCTAAACCGCCCTTTGTTTAGGGGAGAGAGGAGAGTGGAGGGACTCAAAGTGATTTCCCCTCGGAATCTGGCCTTGGATTTTCGTTGGAAGAGGAAAAGGAAAGGGAGGATATATATTCCGGCGGGAATCCAACAGCTATCCTCCTCCCCCTCCCCCCTCCCCCTAAGCTCTCCTGCCGCCTTTCTTTCCCAAAAAAAATCAAATTATAGATTTTTTTCTCCTCTTCTTTTCCCGAGAGTTTATGGATGCAGACAAGTCAGCTCTGGAGGAGGCAAGGAAAATATCGTTGTACCAGTAACAACGGATCCAAATGCACTGCTGTGAGCTGCACCTACGTTACTCGCACGTCTTCAAATACCAAATGGTAGCAGTCCTAGGAGTAGGGAGGATTTTTCGTTCTTCCCCCCCCCTCCTTCTCCAAGTTTTGCAGTTCCCTCCAGCGCCAAAAGAAAAAAAGTTTGTGCAAATCCTGAAAGTTCGTTAGCCTTTGTTGGGAGGAGGGGCTCTTTCTCTCTGCTCCCTTCTCTTTTCTCCCTGTGTGAAATGAGAAGTCTCTGCACAAAAAAAGCAGCAGCAGGTAGGCAGTCGTGACGAGAGAGTTTGAAGACCTCCTCTTCCTCCTTCCTCTTCATCCTGCTGCTGCTTTCTTCTCTAGGAGATGAGTCCACACCAACCGGCCTTAAACATTTTTATTGCTCTCATTATTTCTTCTCCTCCTTCTCTTCATCCACTCTCTTCTTCTTCTTCTTCTTCTTCTTTTTCTTCTTCTTCTCCTTCTTCTAATCCTTGCGCTACACTCTTCTCCCCCCTTTCTCGCCAAAAACTTTCTTGGATCGATCGATTGCTACATCGGGAAAACAAAGGTGTGTGCAAATCCTGGAGAAACTTTCTTTTAAAAAGGCTTCCAACTATGGATGCTCCGCTTTTTCCCCAAAAAAGGACAGTTTTTAATCTTCTTTGAACTGCGTAATTTTTTTTTCAGTATGAGAACGAAAATTACGTCTCTTTTTCGTTCCTCCTTTCGTTTTTTACAAAAAGAAGAACCCATTTTTATGCGTTTCTCTTTTGTCGTCGTGGGAGATGGGGGGGTTCCTTTTACTCGATTTCCTTCTCCTCCTTTTTCCTCCGCCTCATTTGTTACCTCGATCTTCGCTGGAAGACGATGAAAGGAATACCGCTGGCATGGAAAAGAGGAAAGGGGAGGAGGAGAGGAGGTAAGAGGAGAGGATAGAATGGGAGGAATTCGGAGGTAAGAAATCATCTCTCTCTCTCTTCTTTTCATAATCGTCCTCGCTTTCCAGAGACATAAATGTTCCCCACTTCCCCCCCCCCATCTTTTCTCCTTTCCCATTCTGAGACGTTGTAATTCCCCATTCGCAAACAAGAAATCATTTCGCTTTTTTTTTTTTACATCCTCCTTCCTTCCTTTAATAAATACCTTCCTTATCACCAATTAGTCTGTACGTATCGTACAAGGGCAGAGATGGGAGAAAGAGGCTGATAAGTAACAAAAAACTCTGACGTCAGTTTGCACATTTCAGGCCCTCCCCACAGCAGCTGCTGCTGCGCTAAATATCGATAACGGACAAGGATGCTCGGTTGAGAATTTTTTCTTCGAAACTATTTTACGGGAAATCGAGTGCTTTCAACGATGAGGTGGCCGTGGAAGTCAAAGAAGCAGGACGACGATGAGCGCCCGGTCATCCCGGAGGAGCCGGTGTCGGCGGCCGACTACTACCACCCCACCGGGATGGGGGTCAGCCACCAGAGGGAAAGGGAGGAGGACGACTTCAAGAAGGAGAAGAAGAGGCGGCTGTTCGGGCTCTCCATCAAGGGGAAGAAGGGGAGGAACGCGTCCATCGACGAGGAGAGGAAGCTCTTCCCGGAGGTGCACGAGTACAGGAAGCCAAGAAGTGAGTGGGGACGGCACACAAGCAGAAAAGTGCCACATTTTCCCCGGGGTTGAAGGTCCCTTTTTTTTGTTGGCAGCATAGTCCAAACAGATATTCCGCGGGTTGCTTGTGTGTGTGTGTGTGTGTGTATGAGGGGAGGGTAGAGTAGGGTAGGGGGAGCGCCGGGTGTTGGGTATCGCCTCCTTTCAAGTTCTGGCGGGCGCTCCCCCCCCTCCCCTCGTGTTGGTGCTGGCGCCAATCCAATATCCACCATTCCCCCCCCCCCCGTCCTCCCCTCCTTCCAAGAAAGAAAGAAGGCAGTTTGCCGACTTGCCAGCAGTCGTGGAGATAGAATAAGGTCTCTCTCTCTGCCGCAGCCAACACGCCACCACCCATCCCAGAAATTTAATTACATTCAGTTTCCTCCTCCCGTTCCCCTCTCCTTTGTTTCCACGGTGGCCCCAGATTGTTTTTGTTCCGGCGGGAGGAGGAGGAAGAGAGGGAGGAGGGGGAGGAGGAGGAAAGGCCGTTCGTCTTTCTCTCTCACTCACTTTTCTCTCCCCAATATAACTAATATAATGCTGAGGTCTCCTCCTTCCACCCCGACTCCACCCAGAATTTGCATGAAACCCAACCAAGCGAGCGAGAAGGAGAGAGAGAGCTGGGTACTACCAGTACAAGTAGTGCGCTCAACCACCAGTGCTTTTTGGAACCTCTTTCTCTTCTCTTCTCTTCTTGATTTAGAATCAAGCACTGCCAGCAGACTCTCTTCTTTCTTCTCCGCAATGAATTCGTTATCAAGAGAAGAAGGAAAGAGTTGAAGTTTCAGTGGTTGAGAGAAAGAGAGAATTGGATGGAGAAGAGGAGGGGGGAGGGGTTGGCAGAAGAAGAAAGAAGATGTGATGTGCTGCCACCTCCTTCTCCTCCTTTCATTCTCCTTTCCTCTCTCTTTCACCTCACCTATTTTTTTCATCGAAAGGAGAGGATGGAAACTTGAAGCAGGGAGAAATTAGACAGCACCTACCTCCTGAAGGAGTGAAGAGAAGGGGAAAAAAGGTTCCTTTTCCTTCTGTACAAGATGGTCGATTTCAAAGTCGAGACGGGGGACCTAATTTCTGTGAGACTTTCAAGTTCTCAATTCTATAGACTAGTATAGTTACTAGTACAACATATAGAGAAAGATTGTATCACTGGTTCAGAAGGGAGATTAAGTAAAAAAATTGGATAACAATACCTAGGTAGGTAATAGTTTTTCCCTATGTATACCTACCTATACTATACCTACCTATATCCGCATGATCTTTCTGCCCTCTCTTCTGACGACCTTTGAAAGAAGCTCCCCTCTGACAGAGAAGGAAGAGGGAGAGAGGGGGAAAAAACGATACAAGAGGTGAATTTGTTCACCCTCTCCCTTCTGTGTGTAGTCGGTGGTGGTAGCTACCAGTCAATCCATCCTGCGATAATGTACTGTAGTACTACACACACACACACACGTGGTACCTAGTATGTGGTAGGTTGGATTAAAAAAAAATAGGTCGACAGGAGAAAGAAGACCAAAATATGGGAAAGCAGGAGAGGAGAAAAGAGGGGAAAAAATACACCCGCCACAGCGCTCCTCCTCTTTCCATGTCTACCTACTACATACGAGAGAAGGAGGAGGAGGGGGGAAAAGAAACGTCCATTTTTCGCTGTCTCTTTACTTTTTTCTTCTTGCCTCAGCATACCGCCGCCAGAGAAGAGATTGGAGGATTAGAGAGCGGTTAGGTCAGAGAGAGAGAGAGAAAGAGGGGAAGAGGCTTGCTTCCCAATACCCCACCAACCCCAAAAGAGAAATATGGTCGGTCCAAAGATTTCTCCTCCTCCTCTTTTTTCTCCTCGTCCTCGTCCTCTTCCTCCTCCTCCTCCTCCTCCTTTCCTGCACAAGCCATCGTTTTCCACCCCTCCCCAGCCATTTTGCTCGTTACGCTGTTTTTTTTTGCCCATGTCAGAAAATTTCCTTTCCCTCTTTCCTTTCACAGAAAACCAGCTTAACCAAGAAAGATTATACTAGTAGTCCGTACCATGAACATCTTTTAATGCAATGTGTTGGATAGTCCTCCCATCCCCCCAAAAACTAGTAGGGGGTTGTGTGTCCTTTCTTCCTCCTCTGGACGACACTTCACGCATACCCAAAAAACGAGACGAGAATTTCACCTGAAGCTGAGCTGGGAGGGCGGTTGAGACCAGCTTCTTTCTCATTTCTCTCTCGATTCTTGACTCTCCTACTACTATTACCGCCTGGAGGGGAGAAGAAAAAAAAAGGAGAAAGAAAGGAAGGGAGGAAGAGGGAAGGAGGAAGACTGGTCGTTCATCTTGTGAGTTTTTATTTCACGTCGGCTTTCTCCCTTCCCCTCCACCCCCCAAACGAACTTTCCTTAGAGCAGTGGTTTTCAACCCATGGATCGCTGAGAGGTTGAAGTTAAATTGTACTTTAAATATTGTTTTAGCACAATGATTGTGTACTACTTGCAGTATTCTAGTACGTAATAAAGTGAGCCGAAAAAAAAACTCTGAGAGTCTTGAAGTTAGTGCGAAGAGGTTGGGAACCTCTACCTTAGAGAAACACCGAAAAGGCTGATAAGGCTGCTAAGGAGGAAGAAGAGGAGGAGTAAAAGATAGCTGATATTTCCCAGAGTGTTTCTCTACTAGCCTCCTGGCAGTTGAAACCAAGGTAAAAAGTTTTTTTTTTTACTTCTTTATATTATGCACACATGTACATAGTAGTAGAGTCGGAGCAGTTTCTATTTCCCTCTTCAAAGGTGATAAAAGATTTCCTTATTCAGGTCGTTTTCCATCTTTTTCTACTCCGCTCATCATCATATCCTCTCTTTTCCCAATCTTTCCTCTCCCCCTCCCCCCCAAAAAACCTCTCGTCGTCGCAAAAAAAAATCTCTTCGATTTCCCTATCCCACAGACTGGAAATGGAGAGGAGAGAGGGTGGGGTGGATGGGACAAATGGTCTCAGACGCCAAATCGATTCCCCAACTTTTTCATCCCGACGACGACGAATAAGGGATGATGGCGCCTACCCCAGTTTTTTTTCTAAAAAAGAGAGAGAGAGAGAGAGAAAAGAGAGTCAGTTCCGTCTCCGTCTTTCTAGATCGGTGGACTTTGGCTCCAGAACTGACGTTGGGAGGAAGCTTTTCCCCGATTTTCATCCCTCTCTTCTCTATTTTCGAGTGGGAGGGACTGCCAAAAAAAATAGACCCCACCCTCTTCTTGATGGGATGTCTCTTTAACGCACAAGTCTCTCCTCTCTATCTCCAACTCACAAAGTTTTTTGTTGGATTAATATTGGCAAGGAAAGATGGTGGAAAAAGAGAGAAACTTTGAATTGTCGCTCCGGAGAGCGGAAAGAGACACTTACTGAGAAGGAGCTTGGGAAATGGCTTGAATTCCCCTAAAACCTTTGCCAAAAAAATCTCTCTTTCTTACTGGAAGGAGGACACAGAAAGATGCTAGCACCTTTAAAAGCAGTGTTTTGGAGGGTAAACCCAGGGAAGTGGAAAGGGTGCTTGGACGCAGATTCTCCCTCTCCTTTTCCCCCCTCCAAGACATACACGCGGCCTCACTGCTCTCTTACTAAGCAAGATAAATACCACGTGTTTTGGATCCCATCCCGAAAATTAATGTCCGGAAAAAGGGCAGGTAAGTAGTAGAGAGAGGGGAGAAAAGGAAAGAAAGGGAGGTGGGAGGGCTACTCTGGCGCAGTCGTTTTCCCAAATGAAAGTCGGAAATGGGGGAGGGAGGGAGAAGGGAGGATCGATGGACACATTATGCGAAAAAGAGTCATTCGCAAGTCCCTCACCGGGTTGAGATAAAAATGAAAATCTTCTGGCGGGGAAAGAAAAGAAGAGAGGGTGGATGCGAAGACAACGACCATTTTATCGAAATATTATTGAGCCTCTTCTTCTTCTTCCTCTTCCTCCTCTCCTCCTCTCCCGTTTGCGGGGAGAAGATGGCGGGAAAAGGAAGAGGAGGAGATTTGATATCGTGGAAGAAAGTGGACCCATTCGCCTTAAAAAATGAAGGAGAAAGGAAGGAAGAAGGAGAGAGAGAAAGGGCACTTAATCATGAAAAAAGTTTTTGTCGGGAGCTTCTCTCAAAGAGGCTGGGATTTTGGGGCTCCCTCTTCTTTCCTCCGTCTCTCTTTTTTTTTTTTTTCAAGAGGATCCTTTGTTCTCTCTTCTCGGCTTGCGTTATATTTTTTTTCTCCCGGCAAAGTTTCTTCTTTCTGCGCTACTTTTCCCCTTTTATTTTCAAAAAGCTTAAAAAAGTTTTTCTTGGGGCTGGGGTGAGGGGAGGAGAGCAATTTCTGAAGAGTTCGCAGAGAAAGATGCATGGCAGCGGCTAAAGTCGTGAATTTTTGCTTAAAAAGTTTTGCCTACTTTAACACATTTTTTTTTACCTATAAGAAATTAATTGTAATTTTTGTCTACTGTAGTATGTTTGGGAAATTGTTTCTCTCCTCTTGCAGCGGTGCGCGTGTGCGAGTTCCTGGTGTACTCCATGTGGATGCGCTTTCTGTACCTGTTCCTGCTGCTGGTGACGATCGGCTTCGTGATCCCGCTGCTGGTGCTGGAGTTTGCCTTTGAAGACGCGGAGGATGGGCAGGGGCACCTGGTGGCCGGCACCTGCCACATCGAGGCCGGGGTCAGGAGCAACTGCATGCCCGAGTCGGAGAACATCAACGAGGTAGGGGCACAAACAGCAACCTAGAGATAAGCTTCTAATTCTGAATTCTTAACTTTGTGTTTGAAAACATTTTTGATGTTAGTGACTGTGTTTGGAGGTTGCGGGTTATAAAATTTGTTAATAAAAATGCACTAACATCCCACTTTTCCTATTGTTTGGAGCTACCTTTAAATTTTGTTACGTCCGCCTACTTGGACTTTTTCAGCTTTCTACCTCAGTCCTGCCAACTCCTGTTTCAGAACGATTGCGAGTTGCGCGGCTGCTGCTTCCAGTCGCTGGGTACCGAGCTGGGTGCGCCGCTCTGCCACCACACCATCCCTTCAATGCACATGCTCAACGTGTCAGACGGGGGAGGACTGCAGGCGAGAGAAAGAGAGAGAGAGAGAGAGAGAGAGAGGAGAGAGAGAGAGAAATTAGCACGACAGTCGGTTTCCCAATTATTTAATTTCCCCATTTTACAAATCATAGGATGGGATCGCCGGTCTGTACGTGGCCTACCCGGAGAGCAGCTTCCCGGAGACTTTTCCCCAGTACGCCAACCCCAGGCTGAAGATCAGCAAGATGGCGGAGGGACACATCAGGTGACTTTTTTTTGTTTCTTCCCGAAAAAAAAATACAAAGAACAAACTAGGGAATTGATGCGTTGTCTCCACGCAGGCTGATGCTGTACGACAACGGCGAGATCCCCGACGACATCGACGAGGGAGAGGCGTGGGAGGACGGGGACGAGAGGGAGTACGGCCTGGCCATCCAGACAATCAGCCCGGAGACAGACTTGGAAGACCCCGACGACAGGTTCGATCGCCAACTTTACTTGCAGAAAAAAGCCACCATAAAATTTTAATGGGAAATTACACACGGGTGACAGGTTCCGCCTGATGCTGAGTCGCTACCCGTCGGGCGCCCTCCTGTTCGACTGCTCCTACGGGTCCACCATCCTCGGCTCGGCCATGTCCGAGGTGTCCCTCTTCCTCCCGAGGGCGCAGGTCTACGGGCTGTCCGGGATGGACGTCTCCTTCTCTGGCGACACGGACTTCGACTCGAAGGCCATGTACGGCCTGGACCCGTACGCCATGTCCGGGCAGCAGCACCTCCACCCGTCATTTTTCGCCGTGGACCTCGAGAGGAACTACTTCGGGGTGAGGGCCGCCGCTGACACCCCCATGGCCGTGGAGGTCATGCCCGGGGTCAACACCACCACCAAGAGCCAGCCAATGGTGCTATTCAGGTCAAGCAACGCTACAGTGAAACCTGATTAAGCGAGAATAGTCGGAAGCAGGAAAACTTTCCCACTGAACAAAATTATAGTATGTTAGTAGTACTACAATTACTCCTACTGCTTGTCTAAAAAAGTCACACTTAGGGGGGATTTTTCCACTTATCCGACTCTCACTTAAGAAGGTTTAACTGTAACTGCACCTCATATTTAGAGAAGTGTGGGAAATTGGAATCCTTGATTTTTCTTTTAATGTGCGAAATAAAACTTCGCCTCCGTTAGGTCTATGGGGGGAGCGCTGAGGCTACACGTGTTCCTGGGTCCGACCCCTGGCGACGTCTCCCGGCAGCTCTCCCTCTCCCACGTGGGCATCCCGCGAGTCCCCCCGCGCTGGGCCATGGGCTACCACCTGTGTCGGCGCGCCGCCACCTACCTCGCCTTCAACCTGTCGACGGAGGCCATGTGGGACACCCCTTACGACTCGGACTGCGTGGACGAGCGGCTGGCCACCTTCGCCTTCGAGCTGGACGACAGGGAGACGATGAACCTGGAGTTGGCACTGGAGGAGCTGGCGGTGAGGGGGAAGAGGCTCATGCTCCACCTCCCGCCGCAGACAAGGGTCGGGTCGGGGCCGTATCAAGACTGTCAGAACTGCTACGTCAAGTTCAACCTCACGGCGGAGATGACCGGTCAGAATTAATATAACTATACCTACAGTAGTATGCAGTGAATCTTATTCGATTTCTCATATTTCTCTATTCTCCTCTAATAATTATTTAATTTATGGGGGGAAAAAGGCGTGTTTGAGGACGAGACGGTGGCGCTGCCGGACTTCACCCTCCCGGAGACCCAGAGCTGGTGGCGCGCGCAGCTGGCTAACTTCACCCTGACGAGCGGGATGGCGAGCGCCCTGGGGGGCATCGCCCTGACCAGGAACAGCCCTTACTTCGCGCAGGCCACCTGCTCCAACCTGACGTCCGAGGACGACGCCTTCCCGTACGTGCCCGCGGACGTCAGGGACCTGTTCCTGTCGGAATCCAACGCGCGCACAGCCTGTCCGGACGCAACCCACGACGGCGGGATCCACTACGCGCTGCACAATGACTACGCCCTCCGGCAGCTGACGGAGACGGCGGCGGCGGCTCCGGAGGTCGTCGGCGCTGACTTCTACTTCACGAAGCACTCGAGGTGCCGACGCAAGGAATCAAACATAGTCGATTAAAATAAATTTGGAGAATGGCGCGTGTTTAAATCATCACAATTCCCAGTCCTGGAGTGTCCACGATGGGCGGCGTCTACTCCAGCGACCTCGAGCCTGACTGGGAGAACCTGAGGAGAAGCCTGAGGGAAGTGCTGGAGCTGGGGCTGGCCGGGGTGCCCATGGTTTCCATGAGTGGCTGCGGGGTCTACACGTAAGTGGTGAGGGGAAGGGATAACTTCCTGAAATTGCATTTTTCAATAAGGTTTGGTTTTGTGTGCACGATTTAGTCAAGCCCAGTTGAACACGAGCCTGATTGTGGACGAACTCTGCCTGCGGTGGTACATGGTGGCCTCGGCCATGCCCGCCATGCACAGCTTCTACGGGACGGAGAGTAACACCAGAATGCCGTACGACCTAGCTGGAGCATACAGGTGGGATACTACGTACTACAGTCAAAATTCAGTTTTTGGGAAAGATCCATCGGTTCTGGAAATTGATTCGACTCTGTCTACACTTTTTAAGAAAGGAACTACGTATGAAAGTTACGTTCGATTTTGGAAAGAACTTTGATTTCTTAAACTTTCTTGCGCATTGAGCAACTTGACAAAAATCAAAATTCGACATGTAATTAATTGGAGAAACTGAAAGATGGGTACAAACAATGCGTACCAAAGTACCATATGCACTATTGGTTGGATATTCAGGGACTGGATCCGTCGAGCGATCGAACACCGCTACCGCCTCATCCCTTACCTGCACACGATCATGTACGAGGCGGCTGAGACCGGCGCGCCACCCATCAGGCCAATCTTCTTCGAGTTCCCGGACGAGCAGGTTGGGGGGGGACGGTCGCACACTTTAATTTCCCACATCTTTAAAAGAAAGAAAAAAGAAAAAAAACCTCTTTTTTCGTTCCAGGCTACCTTTAACATCTCTGAGCAGTTCATGATGGGCGACGCGCTGCTCTTCTCCCCCGTCGTCGACGTCCTCTCGTCCGGACAGTTCCCAGCGTACTTCCCATACGGAAGTTGGTAAGGATACGTGTAACAGACTTTTTTTCTTCTTCCGAAACTTGAAAGACTGTCTTTTTTGCAGGTTCGAGCTGTGGTCCGGACTGAGGCTGGAAGGGTCGTCCGGGTACCAGATGATCGAGGACATTCCCTACCAGATCCCCGTGCACCTCAGGGCAGGAAGGACCATACCGATCTTGGTAGGTGCCGGCGTCATATATATCCGATTTTTTTCTTCCAATTTTCCACTTGTGGGAAAACGCCGCACGTTAAAAATTAAACTAACCCTTTCCAGGCCACGTCCAACATGACGGTGGACAGCTCGTTCTCCTCCTCGTCCTACACCCTGTTTGTGGCGCTGGACTGCGACCTCCAGCCTCGCCTCTCCTGGCTGCCCTTCGACTTCTTCCGCCAGTCGCCCACCTGCTCCTCCTCGGGGTCGATCAGAATGCCGACGGAGCAGCTGTCGACCGAGACCGACCCAGAGGTCACCTTCACGGCCTACTCGGATGCCACCGGCGGGGAGGTCGTCATCGGGGGAGAGGCCACGGAGGAGACGGAAGAAACGGTACGACGGGTATCCAGTAGTATAGGAGCCCGTGATATGCAAAGGCGCATATATACCTATGGAAGCAATTGTAGTTACTGTATAATGCAATGACTTTTCCAAAAGAAGATTATAAAACTCCTGGCATTGCCCTAAAATAATGAAAAATTCCTTCTCCCCTCCCCCCCCTTCCCCCACCCCAGTTTTCGTGGTGCCAGAGCCACGGCCGGTCGGAGAACACCCAGGTGACCGGACTGGTGGTCTACGGGCTGTCCGAGAAGCCGGCGAACCTGACGGTCCCCTGGCAGGAGGAGCCCATCCCGGTAACGGAGGACTTTGCCGACCAGGCCTTCTACGAGGCCGACCTGGACCGGATGCAGGCCACGGACCTGCTGCTGGACCTCTGCTCCGACGACATGAGGTCCATCTCCTGGCAGCTCTAGACGGACGCGCGCAGTATTGATGGCGGGTGGTGAATGTTAGCAGAAAAGTGGATTTAGTGTAAGAGAGCACCATATAATAAATGTACTGTATATCATGTTTTAATGTGGCAATAGTGCTCGTACTAAGTCCGCCGGATCCGGATGAAATGCATTTACTGGATCTTAGTTACATACTGGTTTTAGTATGTAGATGACGCAGCCGGGAGCGAGCAACAATCTATTGAGGGCACGAGATGATAAACAAAAGGAGGGCAAGCAATTATCCTATTTACAGTGTTGCCGCGCCGTAACTTCTTTGCGAATTTTGTTGATTATTTGAAAACTGCAATGAGAATGGGCAGTATTTGCAAGTAACTATGTAATACTGTAGTTGTACGAGATATTAGCAATTTTTATAGGTTCCTGGCATATCTTGAAAATTCTTTCTAAAATTGCGACTTTTTAAGAAAATTCTTGCGAAATATTAAGCGGACCCCGTGGTAACACCGCCCATTTCTGACCACACCAGAATAATCCCGGGGCCATCGGGCTCAAGTACATCAACAGTCCTCCCTCTGAGCACAAATGAATCAAGTTGCCTTCCTCCTCCTCTTCCTCCTCTTGCTCCTTCCTCTCTCCTCCTCCGCCTCCGCCTCCGCCTCCGCCTCCGCCTCCGCCTCCGCCTCCGCCTCCGCCTCCTCCTCCGCCTCCGCCTCCGCCCCCGCCCCCTTCTCCTCCTGCGCCGATGACGAGGTGTGTTCCTCCTCTTGCCCCTTCGTGGCCTCCATCCTGGACGAGCTGACCTCGAGATCGCTGCCGACGCTGGTGGAGACCGCGTACAAGCGGCTCCTGCGCCGCAGCGAGTGCGGCGCGAGGTCGACCGGAGGGAGGTCGGACGTGCCTCTGGCGCAGCGCAGGTGCGCGTCCCCAAAAATATGAGTCGAATGAAGTTGTGTGGATCAGAGGTTCTCAACCTTTGGGTAGCGAGGCCTTTCCGAGTGGATCTCAGACACATCAGGCAGAGAAAAGTAGAACCCACTCTAGTTACCTACTTTATAGCAAAATACTGTGTAGCAGAGTGGGTAGCGTAGCGGGATGCTCTGCGGGGTCTTGGAGCACAAAAAAGGTTGAGAACCTCTGGTGTTCTTAAGAAAGTCTTGGTGTAATGTATAGCTACGCCTCCAGGTACTGTTGCAAGCGTCCCCCCACGGAGAAGGTGCTGAACAAGGCGAGGGACGTAGAGGCTGTGTGCGGGCGCACCCAGCCCACCACCCGCCGCATCAGGGACAACCCGGACGACGCCTCCGCCTGGCCGTGGATGGTCTCCTACGGCGTCCGGGAGGACTTTGGTGACAAGAGCTGGTCCCACCACTGCGGGGGCACCCTGGTGTCCAAGAGGCACGTCCTCACGGCCGCGCACTGCTTCGATGGAAGATTGCACAAGGTTATTGTGAGGCCTGTTGTGAAATCAATATTGTATTATTGTATTACTACACTGTATATATTTTTTTAAAACTGATCATGCGACCCTCTTTTTTTTTGCCCCCTCAATAAAGCAGGTGCGTCTCGGTGATGCCGACCTGGACCTGTCCGGCGACGATGGCAATTGGGTGCAAGAGGTGAAGGTGACCCGCTTCATTCCCCACCCGCTGTACACCGGCCTCGCCTACTTTGACGTGGCCATCATGGAGCTGGAAAGTGAGGTGCGCTTCAACCGCCAGGTCATCCCGATCTGCCTCCCGCTGAGGCCCCGAGGCTTTGATGTGGACTCCCTCGCCGAGAGGAGCGCCAGCCTGACCGGCTACGGCAAGGAGGCCAGGCTGGGAGAGAGGAGGAGGCAGAAACTGCTGCGCACCAGACTGCAGATCTTTGCACAGAGCCTCTGCAACAAGCGATACGCAGCCAACAGGGATCAGACCCAGGGGGACTTGCCACATCTGTTCAGGCCGGAGGTCATATGTGCTGGACTGGACACCGGCGGTGCCGGCGCCTGTCCAGGGGACTCTGGGGGACCACTTGTCCTGTACATCTCGTCCTCTGACCAGTACGTACAGGTCGGGGTGGTGCACGGCACCTCCGGCCGTTGCGGAGACAGAAACTTCCCGGACATCTACTCGCGCGTGTCCGATGAAGGCGTGCTAGACTTTGTCAGGGAGATAGTGGGCCTGCCCAAGGCAGAACGGAATCGGAGCAGTTGGTCCCAGTGGACCTCCTGGAGCCGCTGCAGTCGTACCTGTGGAGAGGGAACAAGGAGAAGGACGCGGACCTGTGACGATCCTCGAGGTGGTTGCCAGGGGACAAAAAGTGAGACCGAGGAATGTGTCACAAGTCCATGTGTGGCTCTGGTGAGTTGTTCCTACCACACAGTGTCTCATCTCATCAGTTGTCCTTTTTTCTCAAAATGTCAATTTTTTCTTTCATTCTACGTACAGGACTTGAATGTGTTGATCCAGGGCGGACAGATCTTACTGAACGCAGCTGCGACAGGAAGTCTGAATTTGGTGGAGCAGTTTCTAAACGCAGGAGTTAGTCCGAACTTCGTCGGGAGGGAAGGACAAAAGACCGCTCTCATGCTGGCAGTTGAGCGAGGTCACGAAGATGTGAGTTTTTGACGTGCTGGTAACAGCAGCAACAGCAGCAACAGCAACTTTTGCAGTGCTTTTTCAGGTGGTCAGACTCCTCTTAGAACATGAGGCAGAAGTCAACGCCGCTGATGCTGCTGAGTGGACCCCGCTTATGCATGCTGTAGACAGAGGACACTTGCAAATAGCGGAACTTCTGGTGAGGAGGACAGAATATGAGTACGGTATTCTAAGAACTATAGTGGCAGTACTACTACTAACTTCTCCTTAAAAAAAAATAAGGTTGGCGCCTCAGCTGACGTAGATGCCGTTGGCGACTACAAACATAATATCATTGCACGTTTCGACGATCTGGAACCTGACAGCGAGTCTGGCATCACCAACGCTCTGCTCTTGGCATCTCTTCGTGGCCACCCAGAGATTGTTTCACTCCTCCTTGAGCATGGGGCCAATGCATCTTTCACAGACGACATTTCTCAAAATGCGCTTCACAAGGCTGCCACGAGCGATCATCCTGAAGTTTTTGAGGTGGGCAGCAACCAGAACTAGACTCGCGAGACCGAAACTAAACAAAGTGTTGAAATGCAGTTACTGCTGAAGCATAACGCCAATGACCGCCAACATGACTTCCAAGGAGACCAACCGATACACAGCGCCGGTCTTCGCGGCAGCCTTGGCGTCATGTCGGTGGCCCTTTCCGACGGAGACCGAGACCCCGCCCTCTACCTCAATGACAAGAGAGGAGCGAGAGGCCGCACGGTCCTCCACGACGCCACCCACCACAGCACCAAGAACTCCAAGACCGCCCTCTTCATTCTCGAAGAGTTCCCGGAAATCGGAAGAAGGATGGCCCTGCATGGGGACAAGGACAACCATTTGCCACTACACTATGCCAGCCATTCAGGCAACGCCAGAGTGGTCAGGTAATTTACGATTGCCAACATTCGTTAAACAGGTGGTTTGTACTACCTACAGCTACGGACTTTACGGTGTTTTCTCCACTCTTTTTTCCCCCCTCTGTGTCAGGCTTCTCCTTGACCTTGCCGGTGCTGAAACCGTCAATCAGAGGAGCACCATAGGGGCCGGTGCGGTGCCAATAGGTTGGGCTATTGCTGGAGGAAGCGGCAATCTCGAGATCGTCAGGATGCTTCTGGACGCCGGCGCCGATCCGAATCTCCAAGATAGCGACGGGACCGCCCTTGACTTTGCCATCGAGAGGCATCTGAGCGAGGCCGTCACCGACTTGTTGCGATCCAGGGGCGGTCTTAAGCGCTCAGAATTGGAGCAAGTACGAAATGGAACCGTCTTGGAGAACCCTGAAGAATCAATCGACGTGCCAGGTAAAGCTACCTACTTGTATGGGTATGTCAAGAAAGTCCCCACCCACTATGTACATTGTATCTAACTTGGCATTTCCTTAGGATGCTTGAGGCTTGCCGGCACCCGCTTCTGGGGCCACTACACCGCCAAGAAGTTTACCGGCGAGGTGGAGTGCGCAGACAGCTGCCGCCAGGACGTGCGCTGCCATGGCACCACCTGGGACCCGCAGTTCAAGGCCGGCAACAGTTGCTGCAACTGCTGGCTCATGCCGCAAGACTATAGAACAACGCAGGAGTCCGGCTTCACCTCGTACGAGTGCCAGCCGACGGGAGGTTGACCTGGAGAGGAAGGCCAGTGAAAGAAAAACGTTATATCTTGATTGCAGGTTCAGTGTCCTGGAGAACTTGTGGTCTGGTGTTCGCTTACTGTTGCGGACTGGTGCCAAAATTCCGTTTTTCCTAATTACGTTTTTAACTATAAAGCTGAGGAGGGGGGGTGAAAGAGGACACGAATGCTGTTTCTTGGTAAATCTCGCTCCTGCTCAACACGGCGTTTTAATTTTCTTATTTCTATTTAGTAGTGCTTGTATTTTTATAGTAAATAACTTTGCAATAACTTCGTCGTGGAAAACGATGTCTACGGTACTACTGTATGTACAGAAGAGGATGGAAGTAGTTGGTATAACGGTGGACCTCTTGGAGCCCCTGTAGTCATTCCTGTGGGGATAGAACGAGGAGGAAGACACGAAAAAAAGTGTGCAGACCCGCGGGGGTGCCAAGGCGCTGCAAGTCAAACTAACGTCTGTACGTTGTTTGGTACTACAGTACATAGTAGGTTCTGATAAATGGTACAGTAGTACAAGATCTCATTTCGCTCATTCTCGAAGAGCATCCAGAGGTTGCAAGAAAGCTGGCCCTGTAAAGACTTGGGGTAAAGACTTCCACTCGACCTCGCCGGAACGGCGACCCATCAACCTGGAGGCTACCTACCACGCCATCCAGCTGGACTTCGCCCTCAAGCTCCAGGACGCTGCCGCAGTCGAGCTGCTCCGGTCCAGGGGTGCTCGAGCTGGATGGGGTTAAGCGGTGGCAGGAAGGACTTTGAGAGCTCTGCTGTTTGTTTCAACTGCTCGAAATTGATCTACAATACGTACTACCCTACCTGTGTTTTATGAGATTCTCCCGTAATTAGCGAAAAATATCGATTTTTATCAAGGGTTATGAATTTTATTCACGGTGAGAGATGGATGATTATTGATTAGCCAGCCCATCTCTTTGCCAACTCTTTCTTTTTTCTTTCCAGACCAACGGCTGGTTCTAAAAACGGCGGCATCAGCGCGAGAGGTGATTGGAATACAGGTGAAAAATCCACGCAATTACCCCTTTCGCTTGCAATAAGGTACAGGTCGGTGCCAACGAGAAAATCAGTGGGTTTCCATTTGAAGAGTGAGAGAGAGAGAGAGGGCGTCTTCCTCCCCCTCCTCCTCTCCCTCTCTAATTATTCACCCGTCAATTTTAACTCTTGGGTTGCGTCGCTTTACCTGCGGTTATCAGCAGGAGGGGAAAGGGGCGGCGGCGGCAAAATCGATCTTTGGGTCCAAAAATGTCCGCGTACTACACAAAAGGGTCAAACACGAGACAGAACTTTGATGGACTTTTTTTGTGAGGAGGGAGAAAGAATTTTGCTTCTTTTTATTGTCTTGCAGATCAAGTTTCGTTTGCCGTCCTTTCCCTTCCATTTTGTGTCAAAGGCGGGCCAAGAAAGTGTCGGAAGAGGGTCTCCACTCCAAGAAAGGGAGATGGGGGGGGGAGGAGAAATACAAAAGATGAGTTGGAGGAGCAATGAATAAGTGTCCGCGGCCGCCACCAGTAATATGATGGATAATAATAACTGGAGCTGTTGTTGGCATTGTTTCTCTCAGTGGTAGGAGGAGCGGCCGAGTTATCAGAGGGACTGCCAATACAATATCGTCTTCCGCCGTGAATAATGGGCACCCCAAGAAGACGGAGGGGCCGACTTTTGAAGTGGGTTTGGATATCACGAGGAACTTCTTTTGGGCTGGACCTTCTTGGCACGGAGACTGGGAAAAGGAGAAATTTTTTATAACGGTCGCAGTCCACCAAAAACACAGATGGAGTCGGGGAGGGGGGCAAGAAGAGAAATCAGAGCTCGATTGCGGCGCAGCGGGCGAGAGAGATTCCTCCCCTTTCCTCTAAAGATCTGTATCTGCATCTACCTTGAGAGTATCTGATAGATGAATGGCGGAATCTGACACAGAAGTGCGGTTGGTTTTGCTTCTCCCCTTCCCGCCTCATCGTCTCGGTCCCGACCAAATATTGGGGTTAAATTTGGGATATTCTCGGATATTTCGAGTTAAAATTGTCCTAGTCTCAGTGATGTCTGATCAATAATGTTCTCAGTATGTTGCCTTACCATAGTGGAGGGGGCGCAACGCCGTAGCCACGTTGATATCTGGTACCAGATACCTGGACCGTGTGGATATTTCGGCAATACTGGTCGGGCATTTTTAGATCCTGATCTTGGGGGGAGGGAGAGGGGGAAATCAATGGCGAAGGAGGCAGGGTCAATTTCACTGGCGCCCGCGGCACCTGTGTAGGGAGCAGGATAGATTTTGGACAACGTGGATGTTCTCCTTGGGTGTCAGAATCGTCTTTGTTAAGATACCACGAAATTGCTTCTCTTCTATACGGCAGCGCGCACACTTCCAACTCAGGTGTTCAAAAATAGTTCTGATCGCGTGCTAAGCATAAGGAAAAGGGCGTTGAACTCCGTTTCCTGAAGAGCTGGAATCCTCAACTTATTCCAACGTCAAACATGTCCATATTTAGCAGCGTTAAATACTCTTTATAGCTGAAAGAATTCCAGTCAATCTTTTTATGCGCCCTCCGGGTGGACCTCTCAGGATGACCAATGGAGAAAAAAGATTCCTCATTTCCTGTGTGGAAATTTCCTGTGTCCCTTTCTCTTTCTCCGCAAACATCTTTGCTCGTGAAATTTGTCTTTGAGATTTTATTGCTTCTTTTTTTTTTACGTTTCCGCCATAAATATTTTTTTTCTTTTCATCGCGGACAGAGTCTGCAAAGTGGTCCAGGTGACTGTGTTTCTCTCTCTCTCTTTCCCCTCGTCCCCCCAGAGACTGATTTTTCGCGGGCTCGGGATCGAAATGAGAGAGACTGGGAAACCGCAGACGGCCAAAAATGCTATATACGACGACGACACGACGGAAGGGACGAACTTGACGAGGGGAAAACGCCATTAACGTCACCCGCCCGTCGGGAAGGAAATTCGGGTTGGTCTACCGTTTTATTGCCCCTTTCTTTTACCACTCCTGTGTGCGTAG
>JAAUYM010079362.1_pt1 | contig 18725 bp, 15 predicted proteins | sample 7278001 | NCBI WGS metagenome assembly JAAUYM01 (sample SAMN14350224, study PRJNA611818) | marine sediment metagenome | isolation source: surface marine sediment (1.8m) | place: French Polynesia: Moorea | collected 2018-08
ACTGTGTTGCTTTGCTCCCCTCCCCCCCCCTTTATCTTCTGTCTGGATGTCTGGTCGATCCACACCAGCAAAATTTTTAATTTGCCACATTCGGAGGTAGGAGGGAAGAAAAAGGAGTGCACTGTGTGAGAGAACAAGTGCGATTGAAAAAGAAAAGAGGCCTCAGTTACATATGACCGCAGCGTGTGACACCTGCCCTGAATTTGCTCGCACTCTACCCCTTCCCAGCATGGCGTCGCATGTGTCCAGCGAAAATGCTCGCGGAGTGGCGGAGGAGAAGGAGGAGGAGGAGGAGGAAGACGGAGACGACGACAGCGACTCGGACACCGACACCGACGTCGGCGAGAGCGACGTCAACGACGACAACTACTGCTTCAAGTGCCAGACCAGGAGGCACTGCATGCTCAGGTGCCCCAAGACGGAGGAGGGAAGAGCGGCCGTAGAGAGGGACAAGGGGCAGAAGGATGGCGATGCCCCAGAGGCGAGGATGGGAGGCAAGGCGGCGGCGGCCTCTTCCTTCTCCGCAGAGTCACCTGGGAAGCAGGACGAAAAGAAGAGCGGCAGGAAGAAGGTGGAGTTGACGACGAAGCGGAAGGTCTCAGAGAAAATACCAGCAAGGACAGAGGGGGATGCAAGGTCCAAATCGGAGGAAAAGGATGTCAAGGGGTCTCGCGAGAGCCCACGACGAGACAGACGCAGGAGGAGTCGGTCCAGATCGAGAGAAACCGGCAGGAGGAGGAGGCGGAGGAGGAGCCGGAGCAGGAGCCGGAGCAGGAGCCGGAGCAGGAGCGGGAGCAGGAGTCGGTCCAAATCTCAAACTGAGCGAGATAGGCACAGGAGGAGAAGGAGGAAGTCTAGGGAGAAGTCTCCGCACCCTTCCTTCTCTTCGTCCTCAAGTTCAAGGAGGGGTCGCGGCAGAACAGCCAGGCGCAGATCCAGGTCCAAGTCGAGAGGGAGGGAGGAGGAGGACAAGTTCACCCACCCGTCCAAGAAAAATCGGGTGGACGACATCCTTCGTCGCCGCCGTCGCGACAGCCACCGCGACCGTCGCCGCTCCTCTCGAGACCGGCATGAGGGCGACCGAGAGTCCTCGTCCTCAAGTGGCTGCCCGATCACCAGCGGTGACGAGAGCGAGGGCTCTCGGCCGGTGTCAACCGGCTCCAGGCACGGTCGGAAGGGGCAGGAGGAGGAGGAGGACGAGGAGAAGGTGAGGGCAGTTGCAACCAATATCGCTAGCGTGAATTTAGTGATTGTCCTAACGCTGTCCTAACGCTAGAACAGGTGTTAGAATAGTGAAAAAAAAGTACCCTTAACCAACCCAAATATTGACCTTATCACTAGTGGCGTAGCCGTTGGTGTGGCTCTAGTGGTACCAATATTGGTTGGGTTTCTGCAGATATGAGGAGGAGGCCGCGGTGTGTTACATTAATTTTTCTCGAATCTCCAATCGTCTGCAAGCTAATACGTAGTTGTACATTATTACATTGACAGTGGATATAAACCAGGCAGAGATGTTTATTGCTATGTTGTGGCACGTGCGAAACGTTTATTTAGCAACATTACGGTACTTGTTTTATCCAGAGAGATGTCCCGCAAGAACGACGGGGTCCGCACGTCGACGTTGTCCCCAGCAGCACTCCCAGCAGCAGCAGCATGTCCGTCCGCTGCCCGTCCACGGAGGGCAGCAAGGAGCAAACCGGCAGCAAGGACACGACCAAGTCGCCGTCGCAGACCTCTGAGAAGGCGTGGGAGGCGACGCGCAATGAGGGCGCCTCCTTGGCACAGGCGGTTCACTCCTCCTCCACGGACGGGGATGGCTTGCAGAGGGACACGGAGAGGAGGCCCAGGCCCAGGAGGTCCAGGTCTCTGCCGCGGTCCAGGTCTAGGTCTCCTCCGCGACGCAGGTCTAGTCCTCCTCCGCAGCGCAAGTCTCCGTTGTCTCTGTCGTCATCGTCTCCGCCGCCGCCGCCACCGTCGTCGTCACCGTCGCCACTTCCACCGCGACATCATCCCGGCGGCGGTGGCGGCGGCGGCGACAGAAGATGGTCTCCTAAACCAGTCTACCGGAGCCCCTCTCCTCCATCTCGGACGCGCTACACTTATAGCCTGTCCCCTCCCGACTACTACAGGATAAGGTCGTCGCCACCGCCCCCGAGGATCAGAGGCTACTCGCCTCCGCCGTCTCGTTACAGATGCTGCTGCTCACCTCCGCCCTCTCGCTACCGAACTTCTCCACCTCCGCCGTCTCGCTACCGAACTTCTCCTCCTCCGCGTCCTCTATCTCTTGCGAGGGAGCGAGTCCTTGTGCCACCTCCCGTCCACCTACCTCCTCCCGTCCACCCACCCCCTCCCGTTACCTCCCCGTTCCGTCTTCCGGGACAGCCTCCGCCTATGATAGAAACTCTTCCCAACCAGACTTTGCGACAAGCTCAGGGTCCTCCTCTCACTAGTCGGTGGGCAAGAGGGTACCTCGTGCCTGATGGGACGTCGGCACTCACCCAGGAGGACATTGTGGCTCCGGAGGAGCTGACGCGGAACTCGTCTCTGGCTTCCGCACCCTTGATTGATGCGCCTCCTGAACAGGTGCAGGATTCTCCTCGGCCGACCGCGTCGACGCAGGATGCTCCTAGTCTGAGTGAGGCTCTCCTACTTCCACGACAATCCAAGCCTGACTCGGAGAGGCAGCAGCATTCGATGCTTCGACTGAGGCCGCTTGAGATCCTTCAGATACCAGACCTCTCGTCCACGAAGATCCCGGAGAACATCATCGTCGAACCGGAGGTCGAGATGGTGCAGGGTCCGACACCGGCGTGCCTGTCCAACAGGGTGATGGTGGAGGACAGGGTTGTGAAGCGGGAGGGCCTCACCACCTTCATCAGGAACCTGACAGGGACCATCTTCACCGTCAGCCAAACCGCGGAGGGAAAGTTGGTGGAGTTCAGCAGCGTGATTGAGGCCGTCTATTTTATGAGAGTCAGCAAAAAGCTGGACGGCGCTTGTCGGTACGATCCTCTGAGTGAGGAAGAGGTCTACAGGTTCAGGAAGACGTGCACTTTGTCGCTGACCCCCAAAGAGGTGATGTCCAAGCCCAAGTCCGGAATTCCAAGGGTAGGAACTTGCGCCACTGGCAAGGTCAAGGTCATCATCGGCTTCGTCACTGCCAACATCAAGGAGGAGGTGAACGACAAGTCCTCGGGAGGAGTGGCCACGCATCTGGATGGGATCAGCTTCGGCTTCGCCGACACCGTCACGGGAGTCAGTGGCCGTGGAACCGAGGACTTTGCCAAGGCCATCACGTCCGTGTTCAGGTCAAGTCTGAAAGACTTCAGCGCCCACAGCGTGTTCGACACCGGCTTTCTCGTCTTTGAGGGCCTCCTGGTTGCCAAGAAGTTTCTCGGCTGGGTGGCCGAACTGGGCCTGCTGGAGGAGCTCTGCGCGTCGGTAGGGTACGTCGGCGTCTTGTCTTCCTCGAGGTGCACCTTTTGGGACTCCCTATACGAGGAGAGCAATAAAAAATACAAAGTGGAGCAAGCTGACACCAGAGAAAGATGCGCACTGCTCTACTCGACTATTTACCGATCCTTTGGTAGAGGCTGTTCTGGGTCCTTCCTGAGGGACATCTCCGTGCCCCTGACCACCAACGTCGCGAGTGCTCTCATGCAAAAATTCACCGTCCTGACCTTCCTCGAGGTGATGTATGACACGCCAGACTCAGGACACCCTCGGGTCGTCCAGGCCGGAGTCGCCTTCAAGGATGGCGGTGGCGGTGGCGACCGGCGCCTGAAGGACTTCCAGAGCCAGATGCCCGTCGGTGACAGGCTGAAAGTCAGCACCACGGAGAGCCACCACGTAGTGGGAGCAGACACGGAGGAGGAGGTCCTGGAGCAGCTTGTGGCTTTTCTCGAGGACACCGCGAAGCTCGGCCACCACCTCATCCTCGTCTCGTACTCCGAATACTCCCTCTTCCCACTGTTGCTTCCTCCCCTGCGCAAGTACAACCTCACGGCGAGGTTCTTCAAGGCTGTGATTGGGCGTCTGGACGTGTGCGACCTCCTGAGGGCGCTGCCGGACTGCCAGAGCTGTGACTTTTCGAAGGAGACCTTCTGCAGGAGGTTCTACAGCGCGGACGAGCAAGAGTTGGCAAGGTGTCAGTCGAGGGCGCTCTTCGGCGCCAGGTTCATAAAGAGGAACTGCGAGAAGATCCCGAGTGACTGGCAGAATAATTTGTCCTCTTACGTTAAAGGCTGTGAAGATAATTTTGATCTGTGTGAAAAATTGCAAGTGACCTTACATCTGAAGGGGGTAAGGACCCTGCTGCCGGGTCAGTCCGAGAGGAAGACCTTCGGCTTGCCGACAGAGTGGAAGGACCTGAAGCCTGAAAACCTGTTCCTGTTCCTGCCCTCCACGTCCAACGTGACCGTCAAGGTCAAGGACGCCTCTCCCGAGGAGGTGACTTTGGTCGTCTCGAACGACACCAGCAGCAGTCTCGTCCTTGAGCTGCCCCTGGGCCACATCGCGCCGTCTCCTTTTGCCTCGCCGTTCCCGAGGCTCTCAGTCGAGGCGGGCGCCGCCTGTGCCCCGCGGACCACAGACATGCCCTTCAGGTGCATCCCCCTGCTGAGAAAGGAAGACGAGGAGGCGAAAGGGGACGGCGGGGACCAAGAAGAGTACGCCAGGCTCGTCGACACTCTCACAGACGGGGGAGAGGCCGAGAGGACGGAGAGGAGGAAGGACAACTTTAGTCCGGGCACCGTGGAGAGAAGGATCGACCTGGTGCTCCTGAGTCTCAAGGTGGAGAGGGGAAGGGCGGTGACAGGAGCACTGTACCAGGTGTCCCTGACGGACCTGGCGTCCAGCGAGTGCAAGACAGTCAACGTGTGGCCCAACAACAACTACAGCAGTAACTTCAAAACCAGAGCGTTGGGCTACAAAAGTTGCCACAGAAGTGGGAAGGGCTCAACCCGGATCAGAACGTACACCCACAAAGCGACGAACGAAGCGATGGCAGTCGACGACAGCGACGGTGGCGCGGTCTTGAGCAGGATCCTGCTGCAGGGAAATCCAAAGGTCGTCGTCTGCCACGACGCCTTCGCCACCGCGGAAGCCATCTCCAAGTTGTGCAGCAACCACTTGAGCGCACTGCAGAAAGTGGCGGGATTTATCGAGCTGGAGTGGTGCCTTCCCTTGAGCAACAGGCCCCCGAACAAGCCCTCCTGGAAGAAGCTCATGTCCAGCGTGCTCAAGAACGAGGAGATTCCTCAGCCGCTGGAGACCGACGTCATTAACCACTACTCCGAGAGGTTCCTCCAGAAGATCTTCGAGGACAAGAGATCGTTCTTGGACACCGTGACGTTTCTCTCTTCCTACACCGTGGGATGGGACCAAGTCTGCTCTTGCGAGACCAACAGGAATGTCAGCGTGCTGCTGAAGATTCACGAAGAGCAGAGGCTGGAGGAGGAGAAGGAGCTGGTGAGGAATGCCGCGGCAGAGCTCAAAAAAGGGAAGCCGCAGCACCACGCACAACCGAAACGACAGCAGTCACTGACACCACAGCAGCAACTGCAACAACAGCAACCCCAGGAACAGCAGCAATGCCATCAACAACAGCAATCCCAAGAACAGCAGCAGTGCCAGCCACAGCAGCAACTCAAGCAACTGCAACGACCTCAGACTCAACGGCCAACAGCTCAGGTTGAGAATAGGAACGAGGAGGTGCAGGTTGAGGTCGAAGTTATACGAGTACACGAAGGCAAAAGCAAAGGCAAGAAGGCGAAACCAAGATTATCGTCTCCTCTGACTCGGGCAGAGTCGCAATCTCAGGCCAGCCTGCAGGCGGAAGAGAGGTGGCGGCAGAGGAAGGAAGAGAAGCGGAGGATGCGACAGCAGCAGCGGGAGCAGCGGAATGCCTCGTGGGGGAAGAGGCAGCTGGCGGTCGTTCACCTCGGGCTGAGCCACCTGGCCGACGGGACCAGCTTCATCGACTCCATGGACATCCACCTGCCAAACACGGACGGGGGCCAGAGGCACCAGGAGAGGGCCATCGTGCCGTGCGGGGACGACGGGAGGTCGCTGCCGACGGAGGTCCTGGCGGCCGCGGGATACTCCTACCGGGGCAGCAACCTGTGGACCCGCTCGGACAAGAGCCAGATGCTCTACTGCGTGACGGAGGCTGAGGCGGTAGACAGGACTGCCAAGTTCCTCATCGACAACTCCCGGGAGGGCCACAAGTACGCGCTGGCGCTGCTGACGAGCGACCTGGCCGAGAAACTGGTCGACATGTTCCGCCGCCACCACTCTTCCGACCGATGGGTGGTCCTGCGCAGCCTGGTGGCCGCCGTCGTCGACATCGGGAACGCCGCTCTGGCGTCCACCCTCGGCAAGGAGAGGCTGCTGGCGCTGCGCTACGTCCCGTACACGTCCTCCAGACTCGAACAGGTCATGCGACTCGTGCACGGACGCGACTTTGACCAGGAGGCCGCCAGGGACGTCGCGGAAAACAAGGCCTTGACGCTGTTCAGGCTCATGTTGAAAGTCGACAGCACTAACTCAAGGTTAGTTATGATTCATGAATTTTAATTAACAATTGGTTGCTCGTCACCCTACGTACTACTATATAGGTGGCACGAGTGGCTCTTCGCAGAAGACTTTGACGAGGACAACAAGCTGGTCTTCCTTCACGTGGACATGATACGGGACAGACAAGGGCACGACTGCGTTGCAGCAATTGGCATCAATGCAGTTCATAGCAACCAGTAAGAGACCAATTAGATACACTTTGTACGCAGGGAGGAGCTGCTTCTTGTGGGAAAAATTGAGTGCCTGTCGAACGTATACAAATCCCCAACCAATATCGCTAGCGTGCATTTAGTGATGGATTGTTCTAACGCCAGAGCAGGTAAAATAGTGAAGAAAAAGAGCCCTCAGAGCAACCTAATGCAACCAAATTTTGATCCCATCACTAATTACCACTATAGTGGCATAGCCGTTGGTGTTGCTCTAGTGATACCAATATTGATTGGAAATTTCACCCTTTACAGCTCTGTATGACTGCGTAACCAATAATACGGTATATATTGAACTTTTCCTAATGGCGAAAGTCCAGCACACGGCTAACGTATATTTTTCACGACCTACCGTACGTATATTACCCGACAGGATTTTTTTTCTAAGAATCGCCAAATCAATTCTCCTGCCAGTCCCCAAAAGGGAGCGTGTGAGAGTCATAGTTTTGTAACCCCGTCAATTTTACTGAAGTGATAATGTGTGATTCTTAAGGAGCTGTTGGAAATCAAGCAAATGCACCTTAAAATACCAGGTGATGCCAGGTGTGATACAAGGTGTGATATATTAAAAATCAGCTGTCAGGATTCAACCAAAAACTACTGTACACATACGTAAACGTATTGGGAGGAACCCAGGAAAAAGTGGGATTTGCCACTGATATAATTTGGGATACATACCTGGTACAGGATTTTTCGATTGGCCCAACAATCCTGTCGGGTACTACAGTGAACCTCCACTGTAGTAAATTCCAAATGACACAGTATATGCACAGGGACTAAAGATTTTTGATATTAGAGAAGGGTGACTGTTTTTTGTCATTAGGCAAGGTAGACTATTTTAGTCCTTAGGCAGGGATTTTCGCCATTAGGCGGGTACAACATTGGCTGCCAACCCTTGTGTGGTCTACGTACACTCCGTGCTCCATTCGTTGCAGGTCGTGGGTCTGTCCGATCAAACCAAAAGTAGGTGACTTCGACAAGGAGGCCTTGAAGGCCGGTGGCTTCGAGCTGCGGGACAAGCAGTTCTGGCTGTACCACAACCACCCGCTGCCGCTGCCCGCGGAGAGCAAGAGTTGCGGGTGCACCCAGAGGTGCATGTCTGCCGAGAACGCGGTGGAATGGATGGTGGACAGGCTCCTCTTTCAGATCTCCGGCGGCAGGGCCGTCCTCTGCTACCTGGACTTCCACGAGGTGGTCGTCCCCGTGCTGCGCCTGGTGGCCCGCTTCGACCGCGAGTCCGACTTCTTCTCCAGCGTCCGCGGCTTCTTGGACCTCTCCAGGGCCTTCGCCGAGCGGGGCGTGCTGCGGCCAGGCGACAACTGCCAGAAGGCCGTCGAGAAGCTGGAGAAGCTGAAGCTGTCCATGGAGGGGAACAGAGACGAAGACGTTGAGGTGAGAAAACATAGTAGGTCACATATCAATAAGCAAGTATAGCAGATTTGAAAAAAGCCTTTTTCAAGAGTTTCTGGCCGAAAATTTAATACTAGTAATAAAACTAATACCAAGTAAAAACTAATAATGGATTAAGTAAAGGACATAAATTAGGAACTCTGACTTAGTGCCGCTTTGGTTATTTTTTTTTTTTCTAAATTTTCTCTTTTAGGTGGTCCATGAGCTGAGCAAGAGGGGATTCGCGCACGACGTGGCCAAGCTGTGCGGGCAGGTGGCCTCCCTGTCCAAGATCACTCTTGCGAACGAAGGAGTGGCACGGCTGGTGGAGAGACCCTTCTCCACCGCCTTCATGCAGAAACTCGTGGCCAGGCCGGACGTACACGACTTCAGGGTGAGAAAAAAAAAAGAAAAAAACCTGGTCTTTTGCCCCCCAAACTGCACGCAGTACAACTAATTTTGCGATGCTTCCACAGGATGACACGTTGGAGCTTCGTCTGGTGCGTCCCTTCCACCCCGCCGACCGTGGTGGTTCCCACCGGGTGGAGTGCCGCCTCGCAGGCGGCTTCCCGCACCACGAGGAGGAGGAGAAGACCACTACCTACGTGGTGGAGGAGGCGCCGACGCTGCCTCCCTGGCTGTCGTTGGCCTTCAAGACCCTTGAGTGGCGGCCGCAATCCGAGGGCGTCGTCTCCCTGGAGCTGCGGGCGTCCAGAAGCTGGAGGGGCCTCCCCGCCGGCACTGCCGTCGCCACGGCCGTCCCGGTGCATGCGGTCAGGACTGCGGCTAGACACGGCGGCGGCGACGGAATGGCCGGACTCCACGTCGGGGCAAAGGCGCTGCTGGTTGGGGAACATGAGGTAGATGAGAGCCACTTTGAAAAAGTGGGCTGGATGGATGTCAGCTCCTACGTCCAGTTCAGGTGGGCGCATTCATGAACTTTTGACATTTAGCATTACTTGGACAAAGGCACTGTTTTGCTGGCAGGTCGCTGATAAGGACCCTGTTCCAACTCCACCTGTGCCGCGGCTCCACTCCGCCATACGAGGCCGTCATCCGGATGCTGCCGACGCTGGGCTCGCAGTTTCCTGACCTTCTCGAGCTTGAGCAGGTGATGACTTACCACCTGAGGGCAAAGGGGAGGGCGGCCATAACGGCGGAGAGCGTCCTGGGCGCGCTCAGGGACAACCACTTCCAGCTGGAAGCACTGCTGGACCCCAGGGACCTCAACCTCTTCCTGGAGGCCGCTCTGGTCCACTTCTACCGCTCCCCCGCTCTGGTGGAGGACGAGGACGCCGCCCTCGTCGCCACCGATGCCGCCTCCGCGCACCTGAACTGGTCCCTGACGGACGACGACGACGACGACGACGACGAGGTCGAAGTCCTGGTGATGGATATAGTATCTCCCGAGGAGAAGGGTTCCACAGCCCATGCGCAGGAGAAGCGGACTTCGAGGAGTTGGGACAATTCGGAGCCAAGGAAGAAGGCCGGAAAGGCAACTCCTCCCTCCGGAAAGGTTACTCCCGAAAGCAGCTCTTCCGAAGGAGGCCCAGACAATCCTCATGCAACCGTCGTTGACGGCGACAACATGAACAACCAGAAGGCGCCAACAGAGCACGAGGTCGCCCTGACCAGGATGTCGGACAAGGAGCTGGAGGAGAAGCGTAGAGAGATCCTCAACGAACTGGACCAAGAGGGAGAACCTGACGCCACGGGGGAGGAGGAGGATAACAATCAAGACCAAGAGGATGACGTTTCCTTGATCACTCCTTTCTCCAGCGGACCCATTTCGGAGCGAATAGAGTTCAGCCCCCAGAAGAACAGTTGTCGGAGCGAGACCCCGACGAGGAAGGTCCCGGTGAGGAAGAAGGCCATCCGCCGCGTCGTCCCCTACAGCCCGCCCCCGTCTGGGTCGGAACGGGTGGGGACGAGAAGGACCCCTCCTCCGGACAAGAGAGGAAGGAGCAGCAGAAGCAGCAGTGGCGCCAAGAAAAGTTCCACAAGTAGTAAGAGGTCCAAGAAGTCCAAGAAGGCCGCGAGCGAAAAGTCCAAGGCAAGGGACGACGTGGCCAAGATCTCAACGAAGAAGCAAAATCCTGACGGTTCGTCCGCCGACCGAAAGACGACCGGAGAGGAAAAGGAAGGCACTGCCAGGGAGGATTCCCAGCAGCTGGAACCACTACCCGCCGCACCGGACAGCTCCGCGGATGAACCCGACGAACCTTTGGTAGTTCCGGAGGCTGAGGCTGCGCCCGAGGTTGACGACAAGACTGACGATGACGAGGCCAAGACTGAGGCTGCCGTGGACGAGCGTGGTTTACGCAGCCGGCAGGACACTCCAGAAATTCCTGAGGGAGATCTCCCTCCCCAAGAGAACTCTGGAGGAGGAGACGCTGTATACCAGGAGACTGATGGCGAGAAAGAGGATGAGACTGAAGAACCTACCTCGGAAGATTTGGACCAAAATCAGACTGACACGAAAGGAGTAGCCTCCACCATGGTGGAGTTGCCCGAAATCCCGTTTGATCCCGACGACGAGGAGGAGGTCGAAATGGTGGCGAGCGGTCTCGTCCTCACCGTGTGTGGACACGCGGCCTGGGTCAGGACCTCCAAGAGGAAGGAGCCCTACCAGATCCTCCTGAAGAGCCTCCACCCGAAGGGCGTCTCGGTGGAACCCAACGATTTTCTGCTGGTACTCCTGCCGATGGAGGAGGACGACGTCGTGTGCGAGATGGGCGTCGTCATTGACAGGTGGTGCGACTTCCGCTCCTGCCACCGGGCCGTTGTCTCGCCGCCGCTGATCAAGGGCAAGGTCATGGTCACCTTCGAGAAGGACTGCGCCACGAACCACGCCACTGTCCCGGCCGACAAGGTCGTCAGCTTTGACCTGAACCACTTCCAGGACGGCAGCAGGGCGACGGCCACGTTGAACACGCACGGGGAGGAGGTGCTGGTGCACCTGGCGGAGAGGAAGAGGCAGGACAAGCTCGGGTTCAGGTACCGCGTGGTGCTCTGCCTGAAGATCTCGACCCTGTCCAGGTACTCCCTTGTCGACGGGAAAGCGTCGTCCCGCGGGGACCTGGACGAGGTGACAAAGTTCTTCGAAGCCGTCGACATCGAGCAGCACGATGACCTCGGGCAGACGGGTGCCGTCGTCCTGCTCCTGTCTTCCGCCTGGCCCAACCACCTGGAGGCCTGCCACAAAGCCCTGCAGTGTAGGAGCTTCTTCATGGAGAACACGGAAGTCGGACGAGAGGAAGGTGCCAACGTGGCGTCGAGGTACCAGGTGCTGGAGGCCGCCGCCGACGGGATGCAGTTGGTGCTGGACAAGCTGAGCAGCCGCGCTCTGGTTTGCAGCTTGGACGAGGGGGTGGACCGAGAGGCGGTGGAGGAAATGATGAAGAACAACGGGTTGTGCAAGCCGATGCCCACCAAGGAGGTCGCCAACTCTGAAGAGAGTGGTGGACAGAGCAATGTCAACATGGACATGACTAAGAAGGAGGAGGAGGAGAACGCTCCAGGAACAAAGAGGAAGGCGGAGGAGTCTCCACAGCAGCAACCACAAGAAAAAAAGGAGAAGAAGGAAGTCGAGCAGGCTAGCAGCACGATTGAGACGGACTCTTTCTCACACCAAGCTCCTCCTTCTCGGCATCCGGCATCTCGGCCTACTACACGCACCAACAGCAGCGAAGCCAAGAAGGACAGGATCCCAGTCAGGGCCCCGGAAGACGAAATCAGGGTCAGGCGGGTCGACGCCATAAAGCCGGAGCTCTGCATCAAGTACTTCTTCGGGGACTGCCAGAAGGGGGACAGCTGCCATCGAGCCCACGAACTTTATGAAGAGATGATGGGAGCTCTCGACCACTGCGCGGAGTTTGTCTCGGGTAACATGTGCTCCTCTCCCAGGTGCCAGAAGAGGCACCTCACCCCGACCCAGCTGAGCCTGGAGTACCAAAGTTGGGTGAAGAAGTGGACGGCCCTGCCCGGCGACGCCGACCCTCCGGAGGCTGCAGTGGACGGCGATGACGGCGGAGACAGCTCCGTCACCTGCACGCATCTGAAGCCGCCGTTGGGCAAGAAGAAGTCCCTCTGCATCCGCCACTTCAAGGGCCTGGGCTGCAAGCACGGAAGGAGGTGCTGGCACCAGCACCAGCTGCCCACCCACCTAGGGGGACACTGCAAGAAGTTCCTGTCTGCCAAGAGCTGCCCGGACTTCCGGCGGTGCGCCCGGGACCATCTGACCGCGGAGCAGCTCAACCGGAAGTACCGGGCGGAGAGGCGGAGGCTGGCAAACAAGTGCACCAAGTGCAACCGGGGGAAGGAGGAAGAGATAGAGGACGAGGCCTGGGAGGAGGAGGAGGAGGAGGAGAAGATGGAAGACGAGCCCTGGAAGGAGGAAGAGGAGATGAAGAACGAGACCTGGGAGGAGGAAGAGGTCGGCGGAGAGCGGAACTCGCCGAGCGCCTCGATTTCGGTCTTCTGGGCGTCATCGCCATCGACGGCGGGGACGACGGCGACGGCGGCGGCTAGAAGGGGCAAGATCAAGACGCCCTGCAAGTTCTTCGCCCAGGGGAAGTGCAGGAAGGGGACCCGCTGCAACTTTATGCACGACCTGCGGTGCAAGGTCCCTGATGGCGGCGACTGCAACTTCCTCCACGCTTCCTCCGGCAGTGGCCAGAACAACATCCACAACATTCCTCCCTTGCTTCCACTGGTGAGCGAGTGCACCATCGCGGCATATTAGGTTGCCTCATTTAGTATAAGGAATATCGGAATCCCACATTGGAGAAACTGATCAGTGATCACGCATGTATACATTACAATGCACTTAAACTATCTTTGCAGCTCTTCCCATCTCGACCGAACCGTCCACCATTAGCACATGCTAACTCCAATAGTTGATTCTCTTCTTGAAGCACTGCCACTTACTATGCTAAGTGAACATGTTCCTGTACGACTGAGATTCAGGGACACATGCACGCGCAGACACGCAGTCAAATTTACACCTAACTCCAGTTAATTAACTACGTAGACGGTAATTGTTTCCCCCTCCTCCGTTTTCCGACAGGAGGAAGAGCGTCCGGACGTCTACGAGCTGACCCTGACGGAGCTCGTTCGGGTGCCGGCCGGCAGGCACGCCTACGCCGTGTGCCAGCTCGACGGGTCGTGCCGCGACCTCGCCGGGGCCCGGGCCGACGTGATGCAGCACCACGACAGCAGCCGCGACCGGCAGTGGCACGTCAGCCACGCCGCCGGCGCCCTCGTCGAGGGAAGAAACCAGATCCGGGTCAGGGTCAACAACTTAGGCAGGACGGACCTCCTGCTGCTGCGGGGTACGCCGGTGGCAAAGGCGGAGAACCTAACGTTCCTGTAGAGGAAAAATTAAATTTAAAATTTTGCAACCGGAGTAAGCAGGCATTTTTTTTGGAGGGGGGGTCGATATGGTGAGTGATGATGACAAACCTGATTGACCAAAACCGGTTGGGTAAAGAAGGTCCTTTAAAAGGACGGTAAGAATCTCGTGCTTATTCATCTACTACGTTACAAACCTCTGTCATCCAGTGCATAAAGAAGATGGATAAATATTGGTTACTTTTTTTTTGTTAATGCAACCCAAGAAGAGACGTGCTGCCAAAATTTGTTGATTTTTGAGACGATCAACTGTACCATGTTACGACGTTGCGCGTCCTCTGTCTAAGCCAGAAACCCTGCTTCCAAACTCTGCTTGCTAGAACAAGAAGAAGAGAACTTTCTGTTGGTTTTTATTTCGCGGTTTTTCATAGAGGAGTAAAAAAGGGAAACATTTATGAGCACCCTTGGGAGGGGAGGGGAAGGGGGTGGGGTGGGAGAAAGAGGAACTGCTGACTTTCAATAGTCTTTTGTGGATTTCTTTTCTCCCTTTCCTTCATTCTCTCTCTCTCTATCTCTCTCTCTCTCTCTCTCCTCCCACACACAATCTCGAAATCCCTCGGGATTAATTGCGTGGCTTTTTGCTTCTGCCGGAAATTTGACGAGTCTGTTGGGAGGGACTGCGTTGCTACAGCACTTTCTGACCCGCAAGAAGAGGGCAAGGGGGAGGGAGAGAGTTGGCGCAAATTGAATTGTTTGTAGAGCGACGCGCACTTTCGCTTAAAGTACTTTTTAAGTTTATTGAGTCGTCCCCATCGAGGCGGAAGCACGCAAAAACTGCACCTACAGCTGTACATATGTCGGTAAGGCAAACAGCCTACTAGAGCAGTGATACAGTGGCTCCTCTTGTTCAATTAATCAACCTTTTGTGCAAGGAAGACTGCAAAAAAAAAGAGAAGCTTAAGGCAAAGAAGAAACTTTTTCCTTTTCCACTGAAGGGAGCGGATGGTTCTGTCTTATCTTTTTTCCAGAGGGGGGGGGAAGGAAGAACTTTTTGGCAGATATTTTTTTCCCTCCCCTCCTTTTCCTCTCCCTTTTGTCCCCCCCCCCCCCCGCGCGCGTCCTTTATCTGTCCCATTTCATCGCTGGGCTGGTTGGCGGGGAGAAGGGGAGCAACTCTCCGTGGCCTGGTGGAAGTTACTCATCCCTCCGTGCACAAGGAAGAACATTTTTAGGAGTTCGCGGAAAAAAAGGGGGAAGAGGGGGGAGGGGAAAAAGATGGAAAGCATTTTCGTGTATGGAACCCATAGATTAACAAACATTATTAGACGGTTCTTTCCCAAATATTTCGCCAAAACTGCAAAGTACAGAAATTATATATATATTTTTGCCCCCGTCAACTAACTAAACCCTGTCTGCTGTATCATAACTGCGTGCAGAGAATGGCTCTCTCGATCTCTCTTTTTTTTTATCTTGTCCAGTAACTGAGGGGCAAGGGGGAGAGACTGAGATGAGACAAGAAGAGCTGCTTTGTCTCCACCCTCTTTCTCCCCCCCATTTCTCCATCCATTCTTCTCCATCCTCTTCCCCTGCTCTCCCCCTCTCCCCCTTCCCCTCTGCATGGATGTCTGGTAATTGGAATTTTACGGTCGGGGAAAATGGGCGCTCCCAAGGGAGAGAAAGGAGCTTTCTTTGCTTCCAATTGTCCCCGTGCGCCTCTCCCTGTTGTTTCCGCCAGACCAAAATAAATTGGGGCCCAATTGCTCATGTGTGGGAAACGTTGGGTGTCGCTTAAAATTTCGAATATTACTTACTACGTGGCCTAGAACCCCGACCAAAAGGAAGGAATTCCTGGCTATAATATTTTTCATAAATCACATGGCGGTTGAAAAAAAGGGGAGCGGGGTTGACCTGGACAAATTTTCCCACCCTTGCTCGCTTTCTGGTGGTTGAGGAGAAAGTAACGAGGGCGGGACGTCCCACCAATTTGCAGAGAGGAGCCAAATCCGATAGGGAAAAGAAAAAGGGAGAATGAAGAGGATCAGATGGAATCTTTCGCATGATTCAGCTTCCAGAACATATCTGGTTCATTGAAAAGGGAGGGAAAAAGGAGAAAGACCAAAGTGATTTTTTTTTTGCTTTCTCTGCGCAATGTTTTTCTTTGGGCAAATCCACTGGGTTGCGGTGTCGTTAGAGAGAGAAAGGAGAAAAAAAGAGAGATTGATGTTCCCGACAAAAATGCCGAGGTTTTTTTCCTTTCTTTGCTACGTAGAAGAGAAGCATGGAGACAAAAAAAAAGTAAAGAACAGAAAGAAGAAGAAAAAAAGCTTTTGTAACTCAGTCGCGCGAGACGATTTTCTTGCTCTTGCTTGGGTTTTTTTTATTTTCCTTCTTCTTGGGAGGAAATGAGCATCAAGGGGGGGGAAGGCAGAGTCACAAACTCTGCGTGCAATCCAGCTCTGCTCTTCTTCTTCCGATCCTTGGATGAGGAAAAGAAGTGTTGACAGTTTGGTCGATTGTCGGCCATATTTTTGTTTAAATTTCGACCGATTTGTTTTCTCTTGAATATTTTCCTTCCACTGTTGGAAAAATTCTTCACAAAATGGTCGAATTTTGCTTAAGTTTATTTACCTACATTGTGAAAATTTGAAAAAAACTCTGGCCGAATTTGACTTTTTTTTTGTAGCTGGCAAACCTGAGGAGGAGGAAAGGGATAACAAATGCCTTTGGGTGGAGCGTCCTCTTTCTCCTCCCCTCCCTTCCTTGGTCGATCGCGGGAGAAGGGTTGCCGGCTGAATAATTGCGTCCATTTAGTGGAACGCGAACGACGATTTCCCAAGAAAGGGAGAAGTTTTGCCCTTTTTTTGGTTTTTCTTGAACATAACTCTTCTTTTTTTGCTTTTTTTTTTCAAAGAAGAGAGTCATTCACCCTCGACTCTTATTTGATCGACCTTATGAAAATTTATTGCGTCTCTTCTCCTGCCCTCTTCATTTCTCTAATGCAAAGAGGATATGGGAAATGGTGCTTTCCTTTGGCTTCTTCCTTTTCCTCCCCCTTTTTTGGGGGGAGGGGGGGGGGGAGGAGAAGACTGTTTGCTCAGTTTGGCGCTGATCGCTGCCAAAGATCCACCAACCTTGACCAACCAATCTCTCTCTCTCTCCTCTTCATCATATTATTCGTAAGAGACATTCTGTGTTGTCAGCCAAGGACGTACCTACGTAGTACAAACATGCAAGAAAGAAAGAAAAAGGAATCTTTTCAGGATCTCTTTTTTCACGATTTTCACGAGAAAATTATGTCGTTTTCTTCCTCCCGTCCTCACCCTCCCCACGACACAGAAACGCGAAAAACTTTTCTACTTTAAATCATTTTTGTTCTTTTTCTCTTTCCGGAAGCGTTTGCCTCTTTGGGAGGAGGAAAATAGTGAAACTTTGCCAGAGATGAAGAAAAGAAATTCCCTCAGAATGAAATTAAAGGGTGGAGACGGAGGAAGAGGAAGAAGAAAAAAAAAAACTTGAAATCTGATTTTATCCCACCTCTCCCTCTTTCACTCTCTTAAAAGCAGTTTTGTTGGAAGAAGAGGAGGGAAAGGAGGAGGAGGAGGAGGAGGAGGAGGCAAAAGCCCTGAAATAATCCGCTGGGACATGTTTTCCGGAGGAGAGGAAGATTTTTTTTCAGTCCTCCCTCCCCCCTTTTGCGTCTCCATCCACAAAAAAGGGATCCATCCAAAAATAGGAGGGGGAAAAGGGGAAAAGGAAATACCCCGAATTGAAAGTTTTTCTTGAAATCCGTTGATGGTTTGTACGTGTGTGCGTGTGCTAGGTCTCTCTAGCATAGGAACTTTTCGAGAATGTATAGATTTTGCCCTATGCTTATGCTTATATCTTTCTATCTCTCCACACACACACGTACACAGCTTTCTCTTCCTCCTTCTCCCGCCATCCGTTGTCTGTGTCTGCCATTTTCCTCCTTCCTCCCCCTCCCCCCCTCTCTCTCTCCAAGAGAGCAATAAAATCCATTTCCTCCTCCTCCTCCTCCTCCTCCTCCTCCTCCTCCTCCTCTTCGTGGCATTAAGGGGGCGATCTTGCTTACAATGTTCCCGACAATGAGGCGGAGAGGAGAGAGAGGGGGGTGGTGGTGGTGGGAAGAGAGGCTGTGGAGGCTTTCTAACCACACAGTTGCTGCCGTCGCCGGCTGCCAAGTAGTCGTCAGAGAAAGAAGATGCGGAAGCCGGGAAAAGAAAAATCATCAACTGATGTGATGGCATTGCATATCCCACACACAGACAAAAAAAAACACAGTCAAACTCGGATAAGTCGACAGAGATTATCCGAGTTAACTGACGGAGTGTTGTTCTTTAAATATTAAATTCTGGCTCCTAGAAAGTTTCCTGGTAATTAATCCACATTTCCTATGTTTAACCGAACGGCGATTAACCGAGTTCCACTTGGACTCAGATCGAAGTGTCTATTAAGGACAAATCTTGATATCTTACTATTATTATTTTAAAAAAAGAAAAGTTGGCAAAAGATGCAGGGTAGGTTTTAAGATTTCCTGCATCACGAGAAGAGAAAGGGAGAGTCTGCGGTTTATGTTTGAGTCAAACGCTCCTTTCCTCCTCTTCCTCTCTCTCCCTTGAGAGCGCAGTTTCACAACTCTTCCACCAGCCCCTCCTCCTCCCTCCTCCTTTTCAAGAATACCATACCTACAGTACAACTCCGATATAGTAGGTAGTAATATCGGCGGTTGACAACAAAAAGCTTACTGTAAAAAAGAGTTGCTACTGTGGCGGAGGTAGATTAGAAAAAAAATCAAATCTGCTAATCAGAGCAATCTTTACTATTCAGGTAGTTATTTTTTTTACTACTTACTATATTGGAGTTCTACTGCACAGTACAGTCCTAGCGACTTCTCTTTGAGGAGATGTGCGGGCGAGCTGTTGGTGGCGGTTCTGGGCTTGGGATTTACTCGAGGTAGAAGAAGATCTTTTCAGATCTTCAGATCTTCACATCCACAGCTCCGATATGATGAACTCTGCTATAGTAACCCAACCACCAAGGGTTCGGTACAATTTCGGATCCGTTGAGGAGCCTCCGAGATTTGTACATGAATGGCACCTTTTCCCACCAAATTTTTTTAGTCTTATTTACTTTATTAACAAAATTTTGGAACAATTTGTCGGCAAAATCTTGGCAAAATCTCGG
>JAAUYM010000413.1_pt1 | contig 18723 bp, 23 predicted proteins | sample 7278001 | NCBI WGS metagenome assembly JAAUYM01 (sample SAMN14350224, study PRJNA611818) | marine sediment metagenome | isolation source: surface marine sediment (1.8m) | place: French Polynesia: Moorea | collected 2018-08
AGAATCGTCGACGTGGTGGCCTTCTCCGGGGCAAGCTCGCTCCTCCTCCTCGCAAGCGGAATGCGGATGAATTTGTACGACGTGGCGGCCGGCCTCCTCTCCGCCTCGGACGGCCAGCTGTCCAGGATGGCCACGTACTACGCCTTGAACTCCTCGCACCCCGTCCTGGTGGCGGTGCTGACGGGGACGTGCTTCATGTTCGCGAGGAGCCTCTTCGACGCCATCAACAGGAAGATGGAGGACGATCAGTACGACGACCTCCGCGGAGAAGAGGGAGAGGCACAAACTAAGGCGTCATCCTGGCTGTCGTAGTGAGCCCACACCGTCGACATTACGCTACCAGAAATATATACGTATACACATCCCGAAAAACTTTTGCCCCTTCTCACTTGCTCCTGGGCATCCCACGTCGCAGTTTCCCCATCGGTGGTCTATGACCTCCCCCGTCTCGTCGACTTCCGTGGCGCACCAGACGGACCCGGGCTGGGCGTCGGTGCTGGTGCAACGGTCAAAGGTCTGGCCGGCGTACTTGAAGGGAAAGATGCACGGCTCGCTCTTGGTGCCCACAGTCTTGCAGGCAGCTGAAATGGGGGAGGGCGGGGAGAAGGGGAAAAAAATTCAGTTTGAGACATAGTGGCAAGATAATCCTTACAAGTCCACTCCTACAGTACATTATAATTGTAAGAGCAACATAAGTGACTTACTGCACGTCTTGAGGCACTGAAGTCCGCTCGCGCACTTTCCGTTCTCCCCTGACGGTCCTCCGCACTCCTGCAGCTCCGCCTTGGCGCAGGTCATGCAGCAGCCGCACTCGTCGAAGGTGTACTCGCCGGACTCGCAGCAGTGCGGCGGTGGCGGGCACTGGTAGTGCGGGATCACGTGGCACAGGCACCCGGACGCCGGGCGCGGGTGGAGGAGGAGGAGCAGGAGGAGCAGGAGGGACGAGGAGAGCACCAGGACGGAGGGAGGTGACGACATCTTGCTTCTTTTATAGCTTTTGTTCTGGGGAATGCGTGCAGCAAGCAGAAGCACTGTGATTTTTTTTTTCTCCCTTATTCCTTTTTTTCAGATTTTGGAAATCAATGTTTTGTCAGCACTTGCAGGCAGCAGGCAATTTTTTTAATATACTAGGTATAGTACTACAGACTACAGTTGGAAGAAATAATGGTCGTTAATTCGGACGGTGGCAGGGAAGATGTTGCGAGCGTCTTCCCTCTCCTCCTTCCTATCGGCAACAAAGAAAGAAGTCAGGAGGAGCCTCTTGGAGTTGACCTGTCAAAAAAAGGTCATGAGCCAAGGCGGCGTCTTCTCCGGCGTCGGTGTCGGCGGTGGCGCGCTCGTCCCTTGCGTGGTTGCGTGCGCGTCGACGCTCGGTCGGTGCATCGCGTTTGCGCAGGACAAGTCAAGTCGACACCGATCCCTCCCTCCCTCCCTCCCTCCCTCCCTCCCTCCCTCTCCCTCGCAAACGCAACCCAATGCTTCGCCCTCCTCCTCCTCCTCTTCTTTAGCCGGCGGCATCTCCGCCGCCCGCATGGCGATTCCAGGCAAAAAAAGGCATAAAGAAGAAGGAGGTGATTTGCGTGCGCTGGCGCGTATAGCAAGCTACACAAAGTTGGTCGAGAATCGAGAGAGAGAGAGAGAGAGAGACAGAGGGAGAAGGAGGAAGGAGGGAGGGTTCATCTCATCCTCTTGCTCATCTTCATTCCAGAGGGAGTTCTTTGTCAAGAAGAGGGGGAGGAGGAGGGGGGAACACCGATGGATCGCCGTGGCGGCGGCGGCGGCGGCGGCGGCGGCGGTGGAATGAGCGATCTGCTGTGGGAGTTGACGCCCCCCCCCTCCTCCTTGGTACCCTTCTCGGACTCCGTCTAATCTTATGTCAAAAGAATATCGGGGTTGAGGTCGCCAGAGTATACTCCCTCATTCTACATATTATTCAAAGATGCATGACCTGACGAGGAAACAAAAAGTGGCTCTTAATGTTTTTAATGGTCCAGGTTGACGCAGTGCGGCAATACGCGTATTGGATGTGGATGAAACCTAAATCGCATTTACGGCACTCGTGAGACCTCTCCTTTTTCTCTTTAATTTAATCCAAAATTCTGGCATACCTGCTTATTTTTCGCGAACTTTGCCTTTTTTAAAAGTCGTCATCGGATTGGAGTAGTGTATACTACACTACCTACCAACAATCAAGTTGTGTCCGACGAACATCCTTCACTTCTTCTCTCAGGGTCATAATTCTTCCCCCCCCCTCCTCCTCCTCCTCTTCTCCCACTTTGAAGCAGGGACTCCACAGATTCAAATCGTCGATTAGCGCTTGGTGCAATCTTGCATGGCAAAAAAAAAGTCTTGCTTGGCATGGTTGGATCCCGAGGAGATTTTTTAGCTTTGCGTTTGGTGGTGCACATGGTTAAAAAAAAAAAGACATGCCAATTAGATCTGCTGACACTCTCTGTCGTGGAGAGAACTCTCAAGTTTGTACTAGAACTCCGACAAACTGATTACTAACTAAAAGTTTTTTTTTACAATTAAACAGAGTTTACTAGCAGAGAACAGCAACAGGTGATAGCAAGCGCGCGGCAAAAAATAATGTCGATTTTCTTCAGTTATTATTGTCATTGTTGTTGTTGCACCCCACCGAGTCCATCCGGTAGAAGAGCCTGAACCCCGGGTTCCTATTGGACGCGTCCCCTCCTGCCTCCGCCGACTCGTACGCGTCCGACCGGAAGGTGATAAGGAACGGCTGGAGGATGGCTGGAAAGGAATGGTTCTTGGGCCGTTTTTACAGTACTATAACCATCTGCGAAACGTATGGCGGATGCCAACACTGCCAACAATTAAGCTTTTAATGTTCAAAACAGTGACCATGCAACAGGGATATGAATTGAAGTGGTAGATACTAATACATCAGATGCTAATACAAAATGAGTGCTGTTGTGCCTCTTTTACTACTATGGGAGGGTCTTATGCGAGAGTAGAGATAGAGGCCGGCTGTCAGGTGCCTCCCTACGGCACGTGAGTGCTGCTCTAAGATTTGGATTAAAAAAAAAAAATAGAGGTCGGAGAGAACCAATTGGACTTGACTCAGTGTTGCCTGGCCTGTACTGTAAGCGCATCGTTGAGTCAGCGATGACTGCGCACGCCATCCTGTTCGCCTGTCTCGTCGCCTCCTCCTCCTTCCTCGCCTCGCAGGTGCAGGCCAACCAGTGCATGTCGGACGGCGACAAGGTCACCTGCTTCTCCTGCGACAGTCGCTCCAACCCTGGCTGCCACGACGACCGGTTCGACCCCTGGGCGACGTCGCAGGTGGAGTGCAGCGGGTGCTGCGCCGTTGGTGGAAGACGCCGGGGAGGAGGAGACGGTCGTCGGTCGCCTCTGCACCGACCAGATGCACATCGACCTGCGGGCGTTGGGGGACGACGACGTCGGCTGCATTATCGAGAGCAGCGGCAGCGGGCACATGTGCTTCTGCCGAGAGGACTGGTGCAACGGGGCCAGGGAGATCAGGGCGGCGGCCGCGGGGGTCATGGCGAGCGTCATGTTGACAGCGCTTATGCTCTAGATGCTATTTAAAGTAAACAACATGCCTTCCATGCCAATTTTTGTGCCATTGTACATACAACATGGCATCCTATTGCCTGATGAATAAAATAATAAGTCTGTCATAGGCAATTTACCTCTAGCGACATTAAAGATGGCAATGCAATTCATTATAGAACTACCATAGATAGAACTTCTGCTCCCCTAGAAAACCTGGAGCCAGTCGACCAAGATTTCCTCAAGCAACCGAGTTTTTTCTCACTTTACATAGTCATGGTGCTTACTCACAGCAGATGGTGGAGAATGCTGTTCCGCCGGTGCCCATCCGGGACGCGAAGACGAGCCCGGCGTTGCCACAGAACTGGCTGGACAGTGCCGGGTTGCCGATGGGGGCGCCCCCGCCAGCGCCGCCGCCGTCGTTTTTCGGATGGGAGCGGGCGCCGGGGATCATCAGGCAGTCGTACCCGCTCACGGCCATCCCGTTCGGGCCGTAGCTGCAGCACAGGGTGCCCTTGAAAAAAAGTACAGTGGACTTAGTTACTCTACTGTACATACGTATGCAAAAACTGTAAATTTGGTAATCATAACGACTACTAGCATGCACATGTTTTTATTACCTACTTACTGTAGCATAACGGGGACTGCTGTAGAAAGTTAATTGATGTAGCAAATTCTCGAGTTCTTGCTCACAATATTCACCTTGTTGGCCTTGGACAGCGCCTTGGTGTCTACGTTCGTCAGCTGGAAGTCCGAGGGCTGGATGGTGGTGTAGCATATCCTGCCAAAAGAGAAAAAGTTAAATGTAGGTAGGTAGTACATTTTTTTCACATTAAGGTTGAAAATTGTACTATTTTTCAACTTATGTACTCTTATGCCCCTTGTCCCATGTTTTTCTGTCTCAACACATACAAGAAGCAATCCTCAGTTTGTTGAAATACATAAATAGTGCGAGTAATTATTTTTATCTTGTCTCACCTGCAGTTCCTGCCCTCCCTCCTGAAGCAGATGACCTGGTTCTGGTCGGCCAGGTGCTGCCCGGCGCCGCCCATGAAGTTAAAGTTGCGGACCACCCCGGTGTCGCCGCCGAACAGCCACTGGGTGCAGCCCGGAGGTGACAGGTTCGGGTAGTTGCACGAGTACTGCATCACCTGTACATGGTATAACGTACATAAAAAAATACAGTCGCACTCCGAAATAGTCAAGTCTACCACAGCAGACCTTTTTGGCTTTTTCTTTTGCTACTCTAGGAGAAGTAGTACAAAAGACAAAACTTGGTATAACCGCAGCGCCGTTACCATAGTGGAGTTACATACTAGATGGGGCCTGCTGTACCTTAGAATGTTTTTGGTAAATTTTTAAGTTGTAAAATCCTCATGACTTTTGCTGCACATTGCCTTTATGGACCACTGCCTCCGCACGATGGGGGAAGGGCCGATGAGGAAGTTTAGGGAGATGCATCCGCCTCCCGGGTCCACGTACACTGAAGAAATAAATAAGAAATTGTGGTGCGGTATGCAGCTAATGTTGGTTGGTGACCACGCACGGTGCTCCCCGGTGTTGGTCCCGCAGATGACGCCGACCCCGGCGGCGGCCGGCGAGGTGACGGAGAAGGCGTCCGACAGGCACTGCGACGTCGGCGCGGCCTTCTTGGCCGAGGGACGCCCGGGGGCGGGGACGCCGCCGATCAGCTTGGTGGTGGAGGTCGAGTCTACCAGCGGACCTGCCAGCACGAACAGATGCAGGTCCAGCCGCATCTGAAGGAGTGCGAGCAGTGTTGCGACAAGTTTCAAGTTTCGCAAGGGAGCTCCTTAAAAGATTTTTTAATAAAATCGCAAAAATAAACAACGAAACTCTCAGAATCTGAAAAAACACGAACATTTTTACCGTAGCACAGCTAGGGTCAGCTTCAAATGTCGCAAGGGAGCATTTAAGAAGTCGCAAAATTTGAAAAGAGGAAAATATTACCTTGATCATATACCACAGCACGAGTTTGGCTTGGCAGTGGTGCCAACCCAAACTCTTCAACAACAAAATCACACTTTTCATGAAATCTTCGTTTTTTCACATTGTTGCTAAATAGTTATACTCTCAAACTCTAAACTCTCAAAATTGCAAGAAAAATTGCGAGCCAAATATTGGACTCAATTAAGGTCGGATAAATTGGAGTGTTTGTTCACTCTGGTTAGAAATAGCTAACTCTCTCTCTCTCTGTGCTAGGAGAGACTCTGACCTGACAGATGTCTGGTCGGCTTGGACAGACGGTGGCGGAGCATCCTCCGATCGGGCCCCGACCGTCGTCGTCGTTGTCGAAGTAGGTGCAGTTCTCAGACGAGCGCTGTCCGCAGAAGATGGTCACTACAAAACAAAATATGAACAACATGTACTCGTACTACTACAACAGGAAAAAAGGCAATACTACTTAGGCTTGCGCATTCTTGCGCATTTTGACCAAATGCGCAGCAGAAATGCTTGCTGAAAGATTAGAGTAGTATCTGAAAAGGGCCTGCTAGCAGGTACGAGTACGGTAGTACCGATGCAGCAGGTGCCGAATCCGCCGGCGCAGGTGCCTCCGCTGACGCCGCCCCTTGCGCGGCACTCCTCCGACGTGTAGCAGGTGCCGTTCTTCCCAGCGCCGCCGCCGCCACCGCCGCCGTCGCCGCCGCAGCTCTCATTGGGAAATCTGCAAGGCAGACAGTGGACTCCCGATATAACTACATACATATCGACTACAGTCGGATTTCTTGAAATTTGTCAGTTTACCTGACGATCTGAAACACGGACACTGGAGGAGGAAATGTGCGAGGAAGGATGCAAATGCGCAAGTTTTAAGAGACAAAATCGCAATGCAGCATCTGGTCTCACGCTGTCTCCTGCTCCCCCTCCTCCTCCCGCTCCCTTCAGCAGAGACCAAGCCGATGAGCAAGAGGCTCCACAGCCGGACTCTGAAAGCCATGGGTTGTTGGGTCGGGTGGGCAGAAGTTGACAGACTGACTTCCCTATTCGCCAAAGTGAAACTTTCCTATCAAATTTGAGAAACTGCTCGTAAACGCGAATTACCTCTTTCCCTAAGTTTGATTTTTTTTTATGATCTTCAACGCTATAAGAGGATCAAAATATGGGCATGACGTGAGAAAAGATCGCCTTGTTCCGTCTCATCAAATTGCGGGGGAAGAGGGGGGGGCGGAAACAGTAGATCACTTTTTTTCTTTTGAGCAGCGGCATGAAATGGTATCGGAGTGATCTTCAGAAATTTGATCTAGATTTCAGTGGAAATTTGATTCAGCTCAGGAAGGTGTGACTGATTTTTCGGGATCGTTGGCCTCTCTCTCAGTGCAAGACTTGGCGGCGTCTCCAACTGGTCCAACTTGTCTTAAAAAGTGCGTGGCTCCAATGGGAGCCACACACTTTAGCATGGCCGTGTTGTTCCTGATATTATTGGCCCTTGGCACATCTCTGCGCGGAAGAGAAGGGTTGCAGGGAAGGATGCCAAAACGTGAGATTAGTTTGCTATTTGGGAAAACAACTTTAAAATTGGAAACTCTGTCTGTCCCTTGCTCTCAGTGTTCTCGGTCTTCAACGTGGTGAACTTCCGCAACTCGCCCTGCGCGAGCACCGACCTGCTGCTGGCGTAAGTCGACAGATACACCTGCTCTCTAGATCAGGTGTATCTGGGGTAATACCCCAAGAACGCGGATGTTCTACGTACTGTGCTTACACTACTGTACCAGGTCCGGCACTGGCGGCTCCTACCGGAACGGGACCTGCCTGTCCCGCCGCGAGTGCGGCGAGAGGAGCGGGGGCAGCGCGCAGGGGACGTGCGCCGCAGGATTTGGCGTCTGCTGCGTCTTCGTCGTCCGCGGCGGCGGCGGCAGCGGCGGCGGCGGCGGCGGCGGCGCGGTCGGGCGGACCGTCAGGCAGAACTGCACCTACGTGCAAAACCCGGACTTCCCGGCGGCCTCCAACTCTTCTGGGCCCTTGAAATACACGGTCAAGAAATGCACAAGCGGTCAGGAAAATTGTTTGTTTTTTCAATCAAATTTCCAGTCTGGAACGAGTGGAGATAAAAATAGAAGGTAATAAAGTTTAATTTAAAAAATATACGTATATTGAGCAGACGTCTGCTTCCTCCGCTTGGACTTCGAGATCTTCGCTCTTCGCGGCACGGCCGGGTCCGCCGCCATGGGAGAGGGGAACTGCCTGGACACCTTCCAAATCAGAGTAATTTTTTTTTAAAAATGCATTTTACAGTACTTGTTGTTTCCCATATGTAGTTTTTATTTTCCCCAGACTGGTCCGTCTCAGAATGTTCCCGTCATCTGCGGCATCAACAACGGGCAACACAGTATGTGAAAGGACTTACTGTACCACTACCTATGATCGATTTATCCTCATCTTTCTCCCTGTCTCCTTATCCAGTGTACGTGGACATGGGCCCCGGCGCCTCCGCCACCGCCGTCCTCTCCTTTACCTTCACCTCCAACCCGGGCATCCTCAACACGGCCTTCGGGCGACAGTGGGACATCAAGGTCACACAGCTGGCCTGCACGGACGCAGGAACGTGAGTCATTGATAGCTAAGCAACCTGTTTTGGGTAGAGGGACCCAAACTCCTTTCTAAAGCGAGATTTCCACTTCATAAAAGTGCCAAATATGTCGATTGGAATGTGGCTACTTTTCTGGCTTTATTTCACCTTTTCTTAATTAGCAAGCCAACTTACCCACGGGCGGGCCACACAGAATGTGGCCCTACAGCCGAAAGTTGCATGAACTTATAGCACATCTCTTTCCTTGCGCAGTCCCCCTAACGGGTGCCTCCAGTACCACACCGGACTGACCGGGCGATTCTCCACCTTCAACTTTATGGCCGGGCTGGACCAGAACCACCTCAACAATCACGAGTGCGTGCAGGAGGCAAACTGGTCCAAGTGGGAGTGACCGGGGATCGGGCAACTCTTCCCACCTGTCCGGGGCTCCCACTTGACCTTACAGGACCTTATTATTCCCTTTTTTTTTAGTGGGATTTCCACTTTCCATTTTAGCAGATTAACGATCATTTTTTTTTCTGGTCTGCACAGGTACAACGTTTGCATCCGCCGCGAGTTGGGCTTCTGCTGCGTGCTCTACCAGGGACGAAACCAATAAAGATTTTCTTGACGAAGATTAAGGCCGGTTCTTTTTTTAAAAAGGGTACCTACCTGCGTCATTAAGTTTAAACACCAAACTTTTGTCTTTCCCAGCAGATGCTTTTTTGGGGGGGAGGGAGAGAATTGGTCGTAGCTTACCAGACTTTCCCATAAATTTTTCAGCGACACAACTTGATTGTCGAACCCCTCGCCGAGAGGCTTCATGGATTTCGTCCTCCCTCCCCCCATGCAGGTGTGCTCGGGGGAGCCGGCCGACGTGCCCTCCTTCTTCTCCCTGGACTCCGGGCGGAAGACCCCGGCGCAGGACTCGGGGTGCGACGGGGGCGACTTCGTCGCCATCCCGGGCTCCTCCCCGCGCTGCCAGCGCGGGGCCGGCGGCCACCTGGCCACGGACAGCAGGTACTGCGGCACGGCCCTCAACGGGATGAGCGACGTCGGCATCAACGTCGCCGTATGCGGTGAAGCGGGTTTGCAAATATAATAATAAAAATAAGCGTGTTAGAAGATGCTCCTTGTGCTTGTTTCGTGCCAGACTGCTCGGAGCCCTTCGTGATCTCCGTCTTCACCGACGACAAGGCGGACGCCGCGGGCGACGTCAACACCAGACAGTCCAGAGGTGGTCAGCTGCTTTTTACCTGGCGGCTACCGCTGATGCTAACGTTTCAATTGACACTTCCAGGTGTCTGTCTGACATGGATGCAAGTCCCCTGCCTCTGATGGTCTACATATAGTTAATGGTCTAGGTTTTATATACCAGTAGTAGTTAGCAAGCGCACAGCAGAAGATAAACCATTTTTTTTCCATTGCCTCCACGCGTGATTGTCGCGCGCCTCATTCAAGCGACACCGATCATTATGACACATTTGGGAAAAAAAGGTGGAGGGTACACTGCTGACTTTCATCATAAGACGGGTCTATTATTTTTTTCATACCTGTCCCTGTCCCCTGTGTGTATCGGACAACAACAGCCAGCAGCAATCATCGTCAGCAGCAGATTCCTTTCTTCCTTCCTTCCCTTCCTTCCTTCCTTCTCCGCACCAACACAACCATCATAATGTGGCCACAGTAAACAAAAAAATAAGGGAGAAGAAACTGTCCTTAGTAATGAGTCACTTAAGAAATTTTTTGCAATCGGATCTGGGGCGGTAAGACAAAATAGTAAAATCCGTCTGGGATGTGGCCCAACCCTGCTCTGACGGCCGCCCTGAGGAGGGACCTGGAGGCCTCGGCCGCCGACAGGAACTTCGGCAGGGAGAACGCCAGGAAGCTCAAGGAGATGGCCGTGGAGAGGTGAGGAGAGAAGTGCGGAGTTCACTTTATGCCATATAAAGCACTTTTTTTCCAAAAGCTAAATAGATTCAAAAGATTTAAATTATTGAGAGGGCAGTGAAATGAACCGTTTTTGGTTAATCTCACTTGAACACCCGGTACGTATAGCATCCTGTATCCTCTGCAGGCGACGGAAGGAGGCCGAGGCCAGGATAGAGGAGGAGCGGAGCAGGAGGCGCCCGCTCAGGGCCACGCGGCAGTTCGAGAACGTCAGGCCGAAGGTCAGGGAATACATGAGGCGGACCAAGGCTGACGGGGAGGGAGGAGACGGCTCCTCCGCCAAGAGGTTCCTCAGGGGACACCAGAAGACGGGGCCCTTCTTGGGAAAGGACAGGTCGGCAGAGCAGTACTCCAACAGGAGGAGCGCACCAAGTCCGCTGAGGAAGGCCCAGTCGGTGGACAGCCTCTCGACGGCCTCGGAGGCGGTGGAGGCGGCGGCGACGACGTCGTCGGTGCCCCCGCTGGAACTGGAGCCGGCGGCCGCCGAGGACGACCTGCTGCTGTCGAGGCCGGAGACGCGCTTCTCCGAGTTGGACGCGGCGACGCGGCGGTCGCGCATCCACGAGATCCTGGACGACATCTGCGCGGTGAGGCCGCTGTCGGAGGGGCGCTCCAACCGCGCCAGGTCGCCCAGCCTGGGCAGGAGGAGCAGGAGCTTCAGGGGGTGAGTCACTTTTACCGTCAGTCGGAGGTGGAGGAGGGGGAGGAGGGAAACGCGATAATAAAATTACCCGTATATAGTAAAATTAGGTCAATATTCGTTTATGACAATTGATTAAGATGTTGTTTAATTCTCCTTCAGTTCTCTGGACCGTGCATCTGTGCGCAGCCGCCGCGGCGCCTCCTCCTGCGTGTCGGGCGCGGCGTCGACGTCCACGACGGCGACGACGATGGTGAGTAGGTCGGTGCAGACGGACGGGGAGCCGGCCATCAGGGGCCAGTCACCGCTCACGATCGTCAGCGGGGCGGCAGCTAGGGGAAAGGAGGAAGGGGAGAGGAGGAGGGGAAGGAGGAGCCTCGCAGCATCAGCCAAGAATGATCAGGTGGCAGCTTTCGGAGAGAGGTCTGGATCGCAACCGACCGGGAGTGATGCTAAGGAGGAGGAGGAGGAGGGTGGGGAGGAGAAGGTGCTCGACCGCATCAGGGCGGTGGAGGATGAGGTGCGCGACCTCCGTCTCGACCTGGAGGGCATCGAAGGGGCCATCGACGCCGACGACGACGGCGATGGAGCGAAGGCGGCGCCGCTGCTCCCGGTGGTGAAGGGCGTCGGGGTGGACTACGTGTCGGCCAACCGCGACGGCGCCTCCGCCGCTGGGAGGATGAGCAGGAGAAAGGGGAGGAGGACGGGGGAAGAGGAGAGGGGGTCAGGAGGAAGTGGCAGGCGGCAGCCTCACGCGGCCGGGACGGTGCCCAGGTACCTCAGGCAGAGGAAGGAGAGGTGATTATACAGTACTGTTAATTCGTAAAGAAAATGTTTTTTAAACACTTAATTTTGAAATAAATTTGTTGTTACTAGGTGGCGTCAGGAGGAGGAGCGTCGCCTGCACGCCCGTCCCGACCCGGACTGCCCGCCGGGTCACGTCAGGCTGTCCGAGGATGAGCGACTGCGCACCCTGGACCGACTGCGCCAGGAGTACGAAGCCGCGCTCAGAGAACAGGCAGGTTTTCTTGCACTACCACTTGTACAGCATATCCGTTGGGGAAAAAATGCCAAACAAAGTATTTTTAATATGGCAAAAAGGCCAAATTACTTTATGAAATGCAAAATAAATCTCAAAATGGCTTTTACAAATGCAGAATGCGGTACATACGTTGGTAAATATTTTATGTACGTATGTTTATGTTTGAAGAAGGGGAAGCAGAGAAGTATTCAGTTTTATTGCTTGGTAGCACAATTATTCCTATTATTTTTTTTTCCACACACGTGCCCAGGTGTCTATTCCGGTGGGGTCTGACACCCTGCGGGTTCGTCGCCGCCGCCGGGAGGTGGAGGGCCTCCTCTCCGAGTTGGACGAGGCCCTGAGGACATACTCCAGGCCGGTCGTCTACGTCACCGAGCGGGACAAGAAAGAGGAGGAGGAAAAAGCGGGCACAGACAGCAAGTCGAAGGACGAGCAGAATCTCCAGAATACTTGATCCAGGAATTTGTGTGTTCCAGGCCTTTTTTAAAACAACTTTTTTTTCCTTCATGGTACATACTGTACAGCAGAACTCCGATAGAATAGAGTTGGTGGTCGGTACCAAAAAGTTTCCTAGGCATAGCTATAGCATGAAACTTTTCACTATGGCGGATGTGCATTAGAAAAAAAAATCAATATTTGGCAATACTTTATTAATAGTGGAGTTTCTCTCTTACTGGTAAATATCGGAGTTTTACTGTATTAGTGTTCGGCGGCATATTAAAAAAAAGCACGTGCAATGAATTGAAACAAAAAAATAGTCAACACCTACAAAAGGTGTTTCCTGGAAAATAAACCACGATAGGAAGTTCCACATAGTTCATTTACTATGAATTCACCCCCAAAATATATTTGTACTTCGCCTAGGTATTTTTACAGATTTTTCTAAAAGTGCGTGTCTAAAAGGACATTTTAAAAAATAACACACTTGAGACCCCCATGTGAAAAAAATCTGGGTACAGAGAAAGAATACCGTTCTTTCTTTCTTTGATAAGATGAGAGGGAGGGGGGAAATCCAATGTCCAGAGTCTGGCATTGCAGTGGAACCGAAAAAGAACAAGAAACAAGAAGAGACTCAGTTCAAAGACAATGACAGAGATTAAAGAGAGCTAGCTACTGAAGGGCGGTTTTAGGCCAGAATTGTGATGCTTTTATTGACTCTTTACAAAAGTGACGATGCTCCTCAGGAGGAGGAAGAAGAAGAAGAAAAAGAACCATTCCATGACCTGTCGGCTTCGACCCAAGTAGAAAGAGATCCCTTATCGTCTTTCCGGTCAAACTCCTCCTCCTCCTCAGTGGTATCCTTGCCCTCAGCCCACAGCCACAGTTATCCACACTGCGATGAGTGGAGCGGGAAAGAAGAAGAGGAGGAGGAGAGGAATTCGAACCTCCACTTCTACTTTTTTTCTCCTCCCTCTCTTCTGGTCCGTTCTTCCACTCCCCCAAGAAAAAGTTCTTGACCCGCTACGCCAACGAATTACGGGACAACCCACGTTTCATTTATAGGCAAGTTATCTATAAAGAACTGTCAAATTCGCCACTAAAAAATTAAGCGTTGACTGTACATAGTACATAATTCATTACATTTAATGCCAAAGTCAAGAAGTTGATTCATCTTTCAGACAAGTTTTTTTTTCTTGACTTGTCCATATCCGATTTGTTCCCGTCTAATGTCTTTTTTTTATCCCACCCTTCTTCACATGCCAAAAATACGTGCATGTAAAGAATTCCTGCATGCCAGAGGGGCGCTGCCACCCTCTCTCTCTTTCCCTCCCTTGCCCTGGTCCTCCTTGAAAGTCCAGCAAGAGGGAAACAGGTGTGGTGTGGTGTGGTCTGCACAGGGTGAGATTGTGCGGACTCATCCGAGAGCTGGCGGCTGGGACAGAGAGAGGCAGGATTGCCAGATGTGCGGCAGGATGTTCTGATGTGTAGTGAACTTTTTTTACTCAAAGAAAACATTTGTTAATAAAGGTGCAGTAAAAAGTGATCACGAATACCAGTTCTTTGGGAAATTCATTTGTTGTTTGAATCCGATCGTGAGAAAATCTGGCAACCCTGTAGAGAGGCAGTGAGGGGTGCGCTTGTTAAAGTGAGTGAAGACTTGCTTTGCTGCTTCCTCCCCTTTCTTTCCTTCTTTCTTTTTCTCCTTTCCCTTTCTCTTTCCTTTCCTTCCAGTCTGGCCAAATGACCGCGAGCGAGTCATAGGCAAAAAGAAAGTTGCAACTATGTACTAGAGGTACAGTAGAACTCCGATATACCATATAACCTATACTACAGTATACCAGTAAAGTCACCACAAATAGATAAAGAAAAATTGTTCTTGTTACCAAATGCAATTCTTTTTTTATAATTTGCATAACTCTGCAACGTTTGTCATATTTGATATATAGCAACCTTCAGCTTTTGAACACCGACTCTACTATGACAAAGTTCTACTGTACCTATATTTCAGGCAAAAACACACAATTCCAGGCTTGGAGATTTCGACGCTGGCTGCTGGGCAAAAATGTAATGCGTAATATAGCAAAAATGCAAGATCCTCTCTCCTCCTTTCCTTGCGTACGGTGGGTGGTGGTCGACTCAGATCTCACATTCCTCCTCCTCCCTCCTTCCCCATCCATCCTTCACCTTTCTCAAATCCTCAAGAGGAACAGGGTAACCAGACCTTTCAAAGCAAAATCGCAAAATTGTGCTCGAAATATCGCATGGCACAAGAAATGTTGCACTTTTTAACTGTGTTTCTCCTTTTATAGGCATTAAGTTTTAGCAGATTTTTTGAAAGTATTTTTTTTCGCTCATTTTTGACAATTCTTTTATATTTATCTGATAATTGCAAGAATTTAACCCAAAAATTTAAAGTCGCAAAAGCTAACATATAAGGATAAAGAAATCGTAAAATTTGTGATCAACTGCGAGGTTTGGCCAGTCTGCCTGGAAGAAGTACTACGTACTAAGCACACGGTACGCGCACATGTAACCCGGCCTGCTTGCTGGCTCACCTTGCCTGCCTCCGCCTCCCTTCTACTGTCATCCAAGTGAGGGAGAGGAGAGAGGTGGAAGTGGAGGTGGAGCCAGCAGCAGCAGCGCTGCCATGTCTTGGCAAAGTACAAATGCCAAACTTTCTGGCCACATTGGGGGCTTTCCTTAATACTACTGTCTTTTCAAAAGAGTCTAATGATAAACAGTAGATCAAGCTCAAAAGACTGGACGCTAAAAAAAATGCCGCATATGTGGTTTTTTTTTACAATCAAAAAATGCCATTTGGCGACACTGCCCGGGGCTTCCGCAGGTGTGCAAGACCAGCAGCGGCGCAGGCGGCGGCAGCGGCGGCAGCGGCGACTTGGCTTGCTGCTACAGGTCCAGGCGTGTCTCCTTCCTTCCTCTCCGCTCCGCTCCGCTCCTCTCTCCCTCCTCCCTTCTCTCCATATCCACCACCACCACTTCACTCCACTACCTGAATCACAAGAGGCTGGCACATTCCTCCACTCTCTCTCTCTCTTTTCCTCCTCTTTCCACTGCCATCTTTGCTCCTTGCAGCGGCGGCGGCGACGGCGGCGTCGGGCGGCGGCCGCGGCGGACCCAAGTCTAGTGAGGGAAGCAAATTAGTCTACCAATACCCAGAAGCGAGCTCAGCCCACACGACGACGACACCTGACCCGTAAAACCGACTAACCAAAAAAAAAAAATTGGCCAGGTGCAATCGTGCTTCTCTCTCTCTCTTTTTTACTTGACCAAAACAAGTGCGATCCTTTGAGGGTTGCGAGTGGAGGAAGAGAGACCAGTTTTGTGTGTGAAAGAGAGACGGCGTGAGCCTCCATTGCCTCTCGGCACACGTGCTCCCATAGTAGGTGGTGGTGGTAGTGGGCGGACGAGGAGGAGGAGGAGGAGGAGGAGGAGACTCGCCCCCGCCCCTCGCCCCCGCCTCCGCCCGTAGTCGAATGGAGACTATTACGTGAGAGGTCCAAGGAGTGGGAGTCCAGGTCCCTCAGGTGCTGTTGCTTGTGTTTGCTGCTGTGGCGGGGTTGGTGAGGGGGAGGAGGAGGAGGAAAAAGCACACACCTGTGGTGTCTACTGCATCTGGGAAATTGTTTTAGTAGAGCACTTGACGGACATTGAAAATCAATATACAGTAATATGATGCCTTCACGCGAGAGTCGCTCCTCCAGCAACTCCGATCGGAACAGCATGGCCTCCAACGAAGGTGAGTGCGTCAGTGAGGACCCACTTGGAATTCCTGTAAATCTGAGCAGAAAAGTCAATATCCTCCAAATTTCATGTACCATACTAGTACAATAGTATCATTTTGATTCCCCTAGTTTATGCAGAAAAGTCAAGCTTCTCTAACGTAAGTATCTTACTTGATTTTTGCACGAATAAAAATCTGATTTGACATCCCTGAAATTAGAAAAACTGATTTGATTTTCTTGAAATTGAAGCATCTCATTTAATTTTCCTGAAATTTAAGCATCTTATTTGATTTCCCTGAAGTTCAAGCATCTCATGTCATTTCCCCTAAAATTAAGCAGAAAAGTTAATTTCCTCCAAATTTAAGGTACTAATCTTAATTTTCCCAAAATTTAATCTCTGATACATTTAACCATGAATTTGGACTTCCACTAAAAATGTCCTGGAAATGGCGCAAAAAAATTGCGGATTTAATGTCGAAATTGTGGCGCACAAATGCGATGATACGCAGTGGTCAGCCAGTCTTTTTGTAACTGCTCGTTTCTCTTTGCACTGGGCATGACCATGTCCGCTCGGTGTCATATACTGTACGTACGTACACCCAGCCACCATGAAACGGTTTTTAAGCACGCAGTTCCGAAAAAAAAGGTAAAAAAAATCTTTCCTCTCTTTTCGTTTTTGGCAAAGGAGGTGATGGTTGCATGGTGTAGGTACGTAGAAACGTGGAACTCTGACCATACTGTACCTAGTACAGTATGTCCCAGATAAAAGACATGACACATAACTGTCGACCTTGCTTGTTGAGTTCATTCGAACACATCAGGCAAAATTTAAATGGACCACCAGACAAGGTTGTCAGTTTTTATTGACGAGACACTCTGTACTGCGGTAAACCAACCCTTTCCTGTGGGGGAGAGGGGGGAAAAAGGAGGTAGTAGCAGTCGTAGTTGTACTAGGTGGGACAGGAGCTGGGCTTGATTGCAACAGTCAGTTTGCATGGGTGCAGCTGCCTTTAAAATGCCTTTTACTGTTGCTGCCGCTGTTTTTTTTCCTCCTTTTTTAGAAGATCAAGAGGATGCAAATGGGAAGCTTGCTTCCAATTTTGTGGCCGATCATGTACTTCTGTACTGTGTTGTTATTATGCATGAACTGTTAGGAGTTCTTCTCATCATCATGGTTGACTAGCCAAGAGAAGTGAAATTTGGGAAGTCGTTTTTGAAGGAATCCTGGGAAAAAAATCATTTGGAGAAAATGCAATAAAACGTAATTGCCGATATACGTATGCCAGTTATGTTAGTCACGTTACACCAGGTTGGAATAGTAGTACGGATATTGGCAACTCCTCGGATAAAATCCGGTCGTTATATCCGATGTTTTTAAATATATTAATTAAAACAATTTAGCACGAATATTCTGTTTGGCTTTAAAATTATTGTAAATCTGACATGGTCTGCTAGTAGTACAGTATATAGGTAAACTCCTAGCCCAATTTTTCTATTTTTGCAGGCGCGCACTCCCCCACCTACCTGCTTGAGCACCTGGCCACCTTTACCGTGTCCCCGGAGAACGACCTGGTCTACCCGGCGGACGGGATGCGCCGCCTGCTGGCCATGGAGAAGACCAACGGCATCTGGACGCAGAAAATGATGATGCGGGTGGAGAGGAGGACCGTCAACATCATGGACCACGAAAACAGGGAGGTGGTGGAGCAGTTTCCGCTCGGGTTAGTGCGAGAGCCCACGGCCTTTACCAGCACCGACCCCAAGGAGATGTACAACAACATCCTCATCTACGTGGTGGGACACCCACCGGGGCCCCCGGGCGGGAGAGACGGCGGCAGCCCGGTGCCCGCCGAGATGCACATCTTCCAGTGCGTCAACGTCCGAGCTAGGGACGTGGTGGAGGACCTCAAGGCGTTCATGCACGGCAAGGACGGGCGCGGACACGGACACGGACACGAGATCGCCGTCGGAGACCTCTCCCCCTACGGGGTGGAGGAGGAGGACGGGCCGGAGAGAACCAGGATGCAGGCACAGCTCGGAGGAGGAGGAGGAGGGGACAGGGACGAGACGAGTTCTAACTCGAGTGACAGGTACGAGCGGGACGTGGCCATCCTCAACCGGTGCTTCGACGACATCGAGAAGTTCATCGCCCGCCTGCAGCACGCCGCGGCCGCCTTCAGGGAGCTGGAGAAGCGGAGGAGAAGCCGCGGCGGCCGCGGCGGCGGGTCCAAGCGCAAGGAGCAGCTCGGCGACGGCATGCTGTCCATGCGGGCCAAGCCGCCGCCGGAGAGAGAGTTTGTCGACATCTTTCAGAAGTTCAAGCTGTCCTTCAACCTGCTGGCCAAGCTGAAGGCGCACATCCACGACCCGAACGCCCCGGAGCTGGTGCACTTCCTCTTCACCCCGCTGGCGCTGATCGTGGACGCCTCGCACGACTCGCACTACGGCCCGGACCTGCCCTCCAAGGTGGTGGCGCCGCTGCTTACGGGCAACGCCGTCGAGCTGCTCATCAACTGCCTCACGTCCAAGGAGAGCGAGCTGTGGCACTCCCTCGGGGAGGCCTGGTACGTGCCTGGGGAGGAGTGGAAGGGATACGTCTCCCCCTACCGGCCGGTCTTCATGGACGGCTACAGCCCGTCCTACGTGGAAGGGGGCAACGGCGGAGGATACAACGAGGAGGAGGAGGAGGATTCGGACGAACGCCACCACCACCACCATCAACACAGGCGTCGCGGAGGCGGCAGACGCGGATCAGATATGTCTGAGTACTCTGCCGCTGCCGCCTCCGCCGCCGCCTCCGCCGACGCCGCGGCGGCGGCGGCCGCGCCTCCCCCGATGCTGAGCG
>JAAUYM010006677.1_pt1 | contig 18659 bp, 26 predicted proteins | sample 7278001 | NCBI WGS metagenome assembly JAAUYM01 (sample SAMN14350224, study PRJNA611818) | marine sediment metagenome | isolation source: surface marine sediment (1.8m) | place: French Polynesia: Moorea | collected 2018-08
CGTCCTGCGCGCGGCTGCCTCCCCCCCCCCCACCCGCCCCCGGCCCCCCCGCCCCGCCCGCGCGGCCGTTGGAGATGACCGATCGCACACGGGTCGTCCGTTGCCGGGTGTCAGACGTGATATGCTGCGCCTCCTCCTCCTCTGAGTGATTGATATGTTTGCCTGTCCTGGGCCAGAAACCCTTCTCTCTCTCTCTCTCTCTCTGCCTCTCGTGTTGCGATATCAGCGCGATGTAGTACCTACGGTAGTGTTTGCAGCTAATCAGGCAAGCGTCCTCCAGAAGACCTCAGGTCGTCCCCTTTGTCCCCTTCCCCTTCCCCTTCCCCTTCCCCTCTTTTCTTTTTTTTCTCTCCTCCCTGCACAACAAGAGCGTGTTTGTATCAGTGTGGTGGGTGATCCATGCGGGCTCCAGCATCATATTCTCTTTTCTGGCCCAGGCCGCTAAAATTAGGGAGGGAGGAGGGGTGCTCTCTCTCCCTTCCCCCCGCCTCTTGCCAGGTCCCGCAGCAGAAGAGCTTGCAAACAAGCAAACAAAAGATATTGCTCCCCCTTCCCACTCTCCCCCTCCCCTCCCCCCATCCCCCGCGGCACTGATTTAGCGCCAGGTGCGCTAGCAGAAAAGCATTATTGTTTTCTTTTTTTTGCCTTGGGCAGCATGTAGCAAGGGGGCAAAATTTTGCACTCATTTCTGTACCAATATGGTAGAAGGGCTCGCAAAAAAATTCCAAAAAATCTGGTTGACACATGGCATTACTAATGACAGCACATGTCCTTACCTGTTTTCCTCTCCTTCCTCCTTCCAGACGAGCCGCCACCACCGCCTCTTCCGACCACCGGACGCCGAATGAGTCGGGAGGCAACGACGGCGACGGCGGCGACGACAACGACGGCGGCGGGTCCCACTGCCAGGTGAAGAAGATGCGGCCGGCCGGCGAGAGAGAGAGAGAGAGCTGAGAGAAGAGAGAGGGGGAGAAAGAGAGGGCGATATCGCCGGTCGCAGCTTCCCCTTCACGGCAGGAGGAGGAGGAGAAGAAAGAGAGGGAGGGGAAGAGAGTCTCTTTTCTGTTCCTGTAATCGGAGGTCCCGCCACCTGCTGCACAACACACGCCCGAGAAAGAGGGCCAGAGGGGGGGAGAGAGAAGAGAGAGAGACCCATTTCGAAAGCAGCCATCCTACCTCCCTTTCCCATCCGGTGGGACTCCTGAGGCGGGCGAGCGCGCGCGCATGAGGGGGGGAAAAAGCATCCTCCTTTATTTTAGTGCGCGCACGCCCTAGCAAGATGGGCCAGAGGGAGAGAGAGAGAGATGGTGGTTGGTGGGGGAGGAAGGGCAGAGGCCAATATTTTGCCGGCGGGGGAGAATCAACAAGAGGGCGCCAGGGACAGAGAGAGAGAGAGAACTGGGGGGAAGAGATGGCAACAGAAAGAGAGAGAGAGAGAGAATCAGAGGGAAAGAAAGGAGGCAGAAGAGCCCGATCGCTCGTTCGCCGCTCGTTAACTGTGAGTTTTCTCATCCTCCTCCTCTTCTGCTCTCTCTCTCTGTTCTTCTCTTGCTTTCTTTCTTTCTTTCCCTCTCCCTAAAATTCCCTTCCCCTCTCTCTTCCCCGTCCCGGGACAACAAATGTCGCATGCGGAAGGAAGGACGACCACCATTTATCACAATGAAAGGTGATTGGATGTGGTTTTTAGTGGTACGTAAAATGGCTTTTATTGCACGTGCAGGATGCGATGTAAACTTGTAAGTACCTATAAATGCTGTTGCCCTTGAAATCTGAGCATATTGTTTTCCCATATTTATAGTTAGTTTTAAATGCTTTAACACAAAAGTCAAGGGAGTCTTGAACCTGGAAGGAAAAAAACAGTTGGCCTGCTTGTGTAAGCTTAGTAAGGGATACATTCTTGAAAAAAGCTTACTTAGTATTACATGCATTTGATCCCAATGGTATTTATACATTCAGTATCTAGAACACACAACTTCTAAAATACCCAACAGGATTTCTGGGCCAATCGACGAATTCTGTATGCATTCCAAATTATATCTTAGCTGTCATTGTAGTAGGACTTTCTGTAGGGGGAGAGAACAGGACACTGAGGAACAATAGGGAGGAAAGAGAACAGGGGTCGCGCAAAATGTTGCTAAGTGGATTACATAGAAGAATGTACCCGTATATGTACATGTATAACTGTCAAAAAGTTCAAAGATATCGAAATTTTAAATAATCTCATTTTTTTTTTAGAAGTTTCCTTTCCACGTCTGATATTTTTACGTCTCTTTCCTTCCTCTTCCGTTTTCTCCCCCCCCCTCACTGCGCATGCCCTCGCGCGCACCAAAGGCTCTGACGTCTAAAAGAGGCATCAAAGATTGCACCGACGATTGCACAATGTGGCTGAACCTTTAATCATTCCCCCCCTTTTTTTTCAAAAGAAGTAGATCCAGCTGGGATGTCTTTCTATCCTTCGTTTATTACCGCCGACCTTGACCAAAGAATGACATACTATCCTGTGATTGGCTGGCTGGGACCAACCAATCAGAATGGACACCTGATGCACCTGGCCTGGACCAGTCCAGGCCACATTTTTCCCTGACCACGAGATCATTCTTGATTTGGCCTAGCTCCAAAGCGAGGGGAGCGATCTCTCTCTCTCATTCTCTCTCTCTCTCTTCCACACAATGTCGGACCAGGAGACGCTGACGGCCGTGAGGAACCTCTTCCGGGCGGAGCCGGACCTCGCGTCGAGCTCCCACGCGCTGGTGGTCGTGACGACTTCCACGGCCGATTGGTCCAACCAGATTCAGTTCGAGGTGGCCGAGGGCGGCGACGATGGGGCGGTCGGCAGGAAGGAGGAGGAGAACAATAACAACAACAACAACAACAACAATGGCGTCTCGGAGGTGCCCAAGACGTTGTACTACACTTACAAGGAGGTGCCCAACGCAAAGAAAAAAATGTTGAAACTTTTCAATCGCTCTCCAATTCCTTTCTGCGGTTTTTTTTTTCAGACCATCCATTCAAATCCGGACGTGGACATGGACGTGTTAGCGCCTCTTACCCCAGAGGAGATGAGGAGGGACGCTCAAGTGAGAGCGAAGGGAAACGAGGTAAGTTTCCAGCAAAAAAAAAAATAAATAAAATAAAACCAGACCTGTGGGTCACATCATTGCATACACCGCATTTTCCTTTTCTTTTTTTGTGGGACTACATCGTTCCCGTCTCGAAGATCCCCTTCTCAGTGTACATGACCAGGATGGACGGAGGGATAGCGCCCTCGCGGCCTCACCCGCAGCCGCAGCAGCCGCAGCCGCAGCCGCAGCAGCCGCAGCCGCAGCAGCCGCAGCCGCAGCCGCAGCCGCAGCCGCAGCAGCAGCAGCAGCAGCAGCAGCAGCAGCAGCCGCAGCCGCAGCCGCAGCCGCCGGGGGACTTTCGGCGCCGATTCCGGCCCATTCTTCCGCGGATGACGCCCCCGGCACCACCACCGCCACCACCACCACCGTCAGCACCTCCAGCGCCAGCTCCGCCACCACTACCACCACCGTCGGCACCTCCAGCGCCAGCTCCTTTGGCCAAGTCTCAGAGGGCCTGGTGGGGCAGCAATAGTTCGTTCGACCGCCCAGTCAGTCTCTATTTTGTTGGAAGGCCTCTCAGGCAGCCTTGTACCATGTAGTACTTTTTACGCTTCCTCCAAACGGCAGAATGAGCAACTGGTGGGAAGCTACATCTTCTTCCAGCACGATCCCCGGCCAGGAGAGGAGTACTTCACGCCAGTGAAGAAGTCCAGCGTGAAGGACGTGTTCAGGCCGGACAAGGAGCAGCTCACGGAGAGGGAGAGGTGCACGGAGCACAGGGTCAAGTTCGATGGCAGCGACAGGAAATTTACGGTCTGCTACTTCGCCCAGGTAAATATATAATCTTAACGCCCACCCATCCACCCACCCAAAAAAAATGGGTTTAAGTGTGGAAAGCGGGAATTATTGTACAGCTATCGCGCTCTTGCTGGTCAGGTCCATCCAGATGTTGGCGGGAGATGGGTGCTCGAGGCAGCCACAAAGCTGAGCTACTACTTCATCATGAGGCTCCACAAGAAGTTCGGCGGAAACAAGCGCCACGCGTACAAGGAGACCGTCATGTGGTGGCCACCCTACGTGGGCAAGGACGAGAACTTTGACATGAGGCTGAAGGACTCGCTGAAGGTGACGTGGGGCAATGGGGACCAAACAGGGGATAGAGGGACGTGTGGTGTGATTATCACTCGCGCGTTTGGGTTACTATTTTTTATTTTATCTTCAGAAATTTATGGACGCCCCTGACATTCCGGGCGTGCCACCGACGGTCATCAGCGGCTCAGGGTCCCAATACGAAGACTTCCTCACGTACGACGACGACGGTGACATCGTCATCACCCGGCAGAGGAAGAAGAAGGGGGCGCCCAGGAAGGAGCAGTCTTCCAAGCAGGCTGGAGGCTCCGGAGGCACTGGAGGTGGTTGCAGTCCTCCGAGGTACAACCTGCCGCCAGGACTGCAAGTGCCGCCAGGGGATGAAGATCAACTTGCGGACTGCATCGGTCGGAACCCACTCCAAGAGACATGAGATGCAAAACTTGACTTGTGGGAAGGTCATCATCGGTCATTGTTAACTGCAGGATCGCCAGAGAAGAAGAGAAGGAGGAGCTCCTTTCGTACGGTGAGCGCGACCGGCAGCAGTTCAAGCATCCAGGAAATGATCTCTGACAGCGAGAGCAAGGCGTTGACGCATGACGCCAGAGACCCCAAGGAGACCTGTGAGAAGAACAAGAGCAGGTGCACCCTAAATAAGGTTAATGCCCTGGAGGAGAAGGGCCACCTGGGGGTGCAGGACATGCACAAGTTTATTCGTGAGTTGCTACAAACAGGTCACATGACCAGTTCTAGTTACCTTTTTATTCTCCTTTCCTCCACCTCCCCCCATAGTCATTTTGGACAAAATGGTCGACAACATGATCAGTAGTCGGAGCATGATGCACCAGTTGTTGAAGGACATAAAGGGGATGGAGGGCTTTCGCGAGTCTGAGACGGTGGGTGAGGCGGTGGATCGAGCAAGGCAGGAGATTTCTAACATGGGCAAAGACCTCTGCTTGCCCATGACCATGGACTTTGAAATGATCGAGAAAGTCAATACAATACATTATTGATCTTCAAAAAGGAGGGATCCTCCAAGACTCACACAATCCCTCATTTTTTTTTTTGTTCTTCTTCTTCTTTCAGGCCTGTGCGAGGAATGCCTTCGAGGAGGAGTGGAAGGTTGTGAAACGTGCAAATGAACGGGTGTATGTAGGCTTTCGCAAGACTTCTCTTTTTGGCTTGCAGGAGGACCACTTCATCGGAGTCGTCAACGACACGGACCCCGTCGCCATACTGTTCTGGATCGACAGGGACCTGGGTCTCGGCGTCCTCGATCAGGTCCCGTACCCCGGCGAGGTCAGTCTTCCCCCGCGGGCGGGCGAGACCACACGTGCACGGGACGAGTTTGTCGCAAAGTACAAGGAGAAGGTCCTCGGGGCGTTCGCCGAGGTCTGCATGTCCAGCCCGGAGGTGCCGCTCACCGACGTGATGAAGATGTCTGGAAGAGAGCTCCTGGGGAGGCAAGCTTACGCCTGACCAAGCTTAGTCATTTTAATCGCGTTCAGATGTCCTTTTTTTCCGAGTTTAAGGGTGGCGCCAGAGGAGCTCTGCAAGACCTTCCACATCGAGTTCATCGACAACGGGCCCGGCGACAGCAGGCCGAGGAAGAAGGTGCCCGGGGGAAGGATCAAGCACCGGAGCGGGGGCTCTTCAGGCTCTGCAGGAAGGTCAGATTCATGGAGCCACTAGCAATGCACGAACTAGTTTTGTTGGTTTTGATTTATTTGTGTTTTGACCAAAAAAACCCTGAAAGAAAATTGCTACTTAGTGACTACGTGCTACAATAAAAGCTACAATAAAAGCTACGTGAGCTCAGAGTGGCTGGACTAAATCGATCCTAATTAACTGCAAAACACGAAGTACTGTACGAGTACGTACCACCATCCTTAAGGACAAAAACATGCTCGAATATATTTCTTCACAGAAAAAAACCACAAATCTCAAAACACATAAAAGTGGACTCATTTTGAAACAGTTGCAAGCCTGTAAATGAGAAACCGCACAAGACAATGTGAAACTGGCTATAGTAGAGAAACTTTTGCTATTAGTTACTTTCCATTGATTTCTGCTTATTTACTCTTGTCACTTAACTTCCTCTCCATTTGTACGACAATGCCCTCTCGGGGCTGTAGCTGAGCGTCCTGATGAGGTCGAGGGCGGACCAGCCGAGGAACATCCCGATGTTGCCGCCGATGACGCTGAGCAGGGTGCCCAGGTCCAGGAGCACGTACTCCTCCGACACGATGACGTCCGTCGACGTGAAGTAGCACCCCACCATGCTGTCCGTTCCCGTGGCCAGGTAGTTCTCCTTCTTGCAGACCTGGTAGGTGACCTCGGAGGAGGGCCGAGGGCAGCCCTAGCCCTGGTACGCGTGCACGTTCAGCTGGAACACGGCGCGGTAGGAGTGCAGGAAGCTGTCAAAGTCGGGGCAGTGTCGAAGGCCCGACGTCGCCCCCCTCGCGTTCGCCGGCAGCTGCGACAGGATCGCGTCGAACATGGGCGACGCGCACAGGGTCCCCGCCCCTCCCTGCACTGCTCCCTCCGCTCCGTCCTCTCCACGTAGGTGGTGTGGCCCCTGCGGTACTTGGCGACCTGCATGGCGCCCAGGATCGTCACGGTGGCCACCAGGGCGACGGCGCAAAACACGAAGACGCCTTTCGTGTTGGTGCTGCTGCTTGCCCCTGGCGACATTGTCGTGGAGCAAGGGCAGCACCCACCAGATTAATTTTAAAGTTGAAAACAGCGTACAATGTGCACGTTTTCAAGTGGCAGATATGACGCGTTACCTGAAACAAAAACTACTAATAGTGTACAGCCACAGAATTGTCCGCTGCATGCATGTGAGGAGGCGCGGTCATACCATATTGATTTTTTTTTACTTGCTCATTTGGTAGAGTCTCTTTTTTTCTGCGTACTGACACGAGGACGACCATTAAGTAGGACAGACATTACAGTAGAACCACTTACGTGTACCTGACTACAAATCCTACAAAGACTTTGCTATGCACCAGTAGCAAGAGGAATCCATGCAATTTATTTGAATTTTGCTGCCTCAGCTTCATAAATTTGGTATCCGTCGATAAGACGATGTATCTATTAGTTTCTATTATGTCCAGACCCGTAGTGCCGCTGACGCTCAAGTAATAGTAGAAAAAGGCCTAGAATGGGGCCAAGGGCCCATTCTAGGCCCATGGCCCGTAAACTTCACTTGAGGTCTTCTTCCCTTTGCAACTTCTTAATTTTAGTCCGTATGCGTGGTAGCACGCGGCATTACAAGGACATTAGCCACCACTGGGTCGACGTTAACTACCTGGACTGTACGTATGTAAGTTAACTAGCAATACGGGACACTCACACATGGGTGGCGCAATTAATTATGTACGTACGTACTACCTACTGTATATACACAACATTGAGAACTGAGTGCTTTTGTGGCTTCCACAAAATATTACTCACACGTACACACACAATGTGGGATAGTTATAAACCGCATAAAAGTAATTTGCCAGCTTCTGACTCGTGACATATGATCAATCAGAAGAACATACTGCGACCTTTTTGAACCGTTGTTACGTCAGCTGACTAGCTGCGAACATCAACAACTACGTACGTATAAATTCCAGTTTGGTGGGTTCGGATGTCCTGCCTGATGAGAAGGCATCATGCATCCATACTTCGATAGTGACATTTCAATTGTTGTTGTTGCTGACCCATCCCCACATGCTGCTCATTCTGTGTAACGTAGGAAGGAGTAGGAGAAGACAAACTCTGTTACTCCTTCGAAAGAGTGCGGAGAGGGGGGAAAAAAGGAAAGGAAGAGAAAAAGAAAAAAAAAGGAAGAGGAGGAGCCACCTGCGACTGCGATGCTGATCTGTCTAGGTCTAGGTGCTTCCACGGCTCTTCTTCCCTTCCAGCATCAGCAGCGACTTCAGGGCGCGCCTTGGGCCGGGAGGGGCCGGGGCCGGGAGGAGGAAACAGCGCCCAGGCCACCAACAGCAGTTCTGGCATGGAGATCATGGAAGGAGATCAAGGAAGGAGGGGATGAGAGGATAAAGTTCCTCTTGTTGCTGAGATGAGGAAAATGTCGTGACAAAGTACCACGCACAAAAAAAGCATAAGGTGCAATATTGGCAAATATTTGTGAATTCTCTTCTCTTCCTCCTAGTAGAAGAAAGACAGAAAGTTGCCATCATCGCTCAACGAAAAAAAAAGACAGCATCACCAGCCGTGCAAATCGTAGTATAACATGCTCTCGAGTTCAAGAGTTTCGCAGTCAGTCTATAAGTGATATTACGCGGTTACCAATCAACTCTCTCGCCAAATTGGGAGATCTCTATCTCCATCTCTCAATATAGGAGCTTGCTCAGTTTCATAGAAGAATCATGGATCCCCGTCCCAGTGGCGTCCGTTCAGTCTCCACCTGCCCGGACCTGGAGGGCAGAGGCGGCAATCCTCCTGCGCCCCACCACCACCAGATGCACCCGTCCCGCTCGATGGACGAGGCCGGCGGCGACGCCGTCGACGGGCACGGCGGGACCATCGGGAAGAGGCTGACCAGGGTGGTGGAGAGGGCGAGGAACATGTCCGGGAGGTCAAACAACGGCAGCAGCAACGGCGACTGGAGCGCCAGGAGCAGCGTCACTCCGGAGAGGATCGTGGTAAGAGAGTAGCATGTGTATAGTATACCTAGAAAACACATAAAGTACAAATTCATAGTTTTGGAGTCAACAGCAAGAGCTGTAGCCAATACTCATAGATATTTTTTTTTGCCCTCTTAGCAAATGCCCACGACGACGAATGACATGAAGGACTTCCTAAAGAGGATCTCCGAGAAGTGCAAGAAGAAGCCAGACGTGAGACAGGCCCTGAACAAGAGCTGGGTGAACAGCCCGGGGGGACTGGAGCACGCGGTCGGAGAGTTCCGCGACACCGCGCTCCACGCGGCGGCCGGGATGGGACTGACCAAGGTGGTCAAGTGCCTGGCGGAGATGATGACGGCCGAGAGCGGCATGGCAGACGACGACCCTGACGGCACCTTTCCGCAGAGCTCCAGGCGGCTGCTGGACGCCCCCAACGAGAGGGGCTACACGGCGCTGCACCTGGCGGTGGAGGCCGACGAGGCGGAGACCGTGGTGGCGCTGATCAAGGCCGGCGCCGACATAGAGGCCAGGAACGGCAAGATCGCCCCGGCCGAGCTCTTCCCTCGCGGAGTGACGCCTCTCCAGGCAGCCGTCCTCAAGGGAAAGAAGGAATCCTTCAAGGTGCAGTTCGCTTAATTTCCCCAAAAATGATGTTCATAATGATACAATTTTCCCCTCCGAATTACCACAACAGATCTTGCTGGAGCACGCCGACTGGAGGGTGGCCGACTCGTCCTTCTCCCTCCTCCACCTGGCCTGCTTCGCCCTCCACGTGAGGCTCTCCAACGTGGACGTCGAGGAGGAGACGGCCTTCGCCGAGGAGAAGTCGGACCGGCCCAAGGCGCTGGAAAAGAGGTCCGGCCAGAGGAAGGAGGAGGCGGTCCGGACGTTCAGGCCAGTCATCCTCCAGCTTCTAAACTTCTTTGCGGAGAAAGAGGACGGCCCGGGGGTGCTGGAGCTGACGGACAGGAGACCCTACAACGGGTCCACCGTGCTGCACTACTTGGCCGACTTTGGGTTCGAAGAGTGCATCGAAATACTTCTGAAGGTACTATGCAGCGTGTACATGTACTAATAGGACTTGTAGTACTACTGCACAGTGTTGCACAGAAGATTTTTGTATGTACAATACTATACTATGTTAAAAAATACTCGTATTTTAAGCTAAAGTAGCTAAAAGGCTTGACAGGTATTTAATTTCATGCTTTCTTTTTTTCAGGAGCCCTTTAGCATTGGCCCAAACCGATGCAACGATGCCGGCTTAACGCCCTTGTTGATAGCGGCCATGAACAATCGCTTCGCCGCCATTGAGGTCCTCTTGGATCACGACGACACCACTGTGGACTCGAGGGACCCTCGACCTGGGCCCCAGATGGGCTTCACTCCGCTACATCACTTGGCCCAAAAGTAATGTATAAGCTTAACTACGGTATTGATAGCACAGACAGGTACCATAAAGGTAAAGTACTGTAAAAGCGCATTAGTATAGCCAACTTTTTCAAGTTCTGTTATGGTTTGAGGGTTTTTTTTATTATTAATTTGGGTTCATTTACTATTGAGTTATTGTTAAGGTTGGGTGGGTTATTTTTAGCTTTCCAAGACCTGGCAACCCTGCAACTGATCCATATTTTATCTTGGTCACCAACAGTTACGACAAGAGCCGCCACGAGGATACGGCGCGCGCCGTGAGTCTGCTCCTCGAGAAGCGCGCCGACCCGTGCGCCAGGAACGAGTCGGACGAGACCCCGGCCCACCTCGCCGTGCACGCCAGCCACGAGTTCCTGTCCGTCTTCATCCGCTTCATCCAGGACGACTCTGAGCTGAGGGAGCTGCTGGACATGACCACCTACGAGACGGGGATGACCCTGCTGCACTACGCCGCAGGGGCCATGGACGAAGACTCCATACATTTGCTCATCACTAAAGGAGCCAGCCTTGTAAGTGCAGGATCTTAAAAAAAAAATAATGATTTTTTGGGGGAAGTCTGTCGTACTAGTATAAAAAAGAGAGACATTCTGGATTATCTTGAGAACGTTCCTACAGTCCGCCAAAAGTTGTCACCGATCTCTTTTTTAACTCCCTCTGCTTTCCCAGATGGCCAAGTACAGGTCTCGCTCGCTCAGCGCCAGGAGCGGCGGGAGGGGGGCGAACAACGGGGTCGTGGAAGCGGTCGGCAACGGGGACATCGGTGGCGGCTGCGGCGGTGGTGGCGGCGAGGACGACGGACAGGGTCGCGGCGGCGAGGAGCGACGGCGGCGGACACGGCGGCGGGAGGAGAGACGGGTCATCAGGGGACTGCCTCTGCAGGAGGCCATCAAGACCAGAAACTGTAAGTCAGTCCCGGGCGTCCACTCGCAGGCTGTGGCAGTGCTTGTAGATAAGTTCCCGACCAATATCGCTAGCGTGAATTTAGTGATGGGTTGCTCTAACGTTTTTTTTTTCCTCCACTATTTTAACACCTGCCCTAGCATTTCTAACGCCATCTTAGTGATATGAAAACCTTAGGCCAACCAAAATTGGCTAACCACCACTTGTGATACCAATATTGGTTGGGTTGTCAAACCTCTCTCCCTGCTTGTTTTCCCCCCGCAAAGATGACAGTTACTTCAACGCGATCCGCCGCCTGGACCTGTCTCTGACGACGAGGTGGTGGCCGGAGGAGGCCGTGGACGAGTTCCTGTGCGCCCACCTGGTGGCGGCAGCGCGCTACGTCAGGCAGGACGTGGTCAGGGCGCTCTTCGTCTTCCTGGACAGGAAGCTGTGGGATCCACCGCGGGAGGAGGGGGCGAGGAGGAGGCGGCGGCTGCACGGGGTGCTGCTCTACCGGGAGGTGGCGGAGGTGGCCCACGGATACGGCCAGGAGGGGCAGGAGGAGGAGGGGACGGAGGTCTACCCGGAGGAGATCTACACCTTCACCAAGACGGGTTTGGAGTGGGCCGTTCAAAATGACGATAGGTCAGTATGGAACAAACATAGCTATACATTTATTTTGTCAGTTTTCCAATTATTTGTGAATTGTTTTTCCAGACATGTCGTGAACGAGTTCCTCCAGCAGGAAAAGGAATGCCACCCGGACAAGAAGAGAGGCCTAGAGTGCCTCCAGAGCCAGGTCAGGGGAGGCGACGAGATCCTCAAGTGGACCATCGAGACCTTCTCCCTCTTCTACGGCATGACCTTCTTCCAGAGGAGGATCAAACCCCTCCTCTGCCTCATACCGCTCCTCTTCTCCTTCTTCATGTTCGTCTTCGACGTCAGCTCGGACGTCCAGCTCACCTTGGCTTACTACCAGAAGGGTTTCAAAGGTACCAACGCCGACCCGGAAGATGACCTCAAGATATCTCAAGAGACTGAAGGCACGGGCAACTCTACGACGACGACCAACGCGGACCTCCTGCTGCCCGAGACCGGAGACTACAGGGCGGCGTTCGTGATGAACCTGACCTGCATCGTCCTCCCCTTCTTCGTCATCTTCTACATGTGCGCCGCCGAGATCAGGGACAAGACGAGGGCCCGACGGGTCCGCCTCCTCGTCCGGAAGGGGTTTCTGCGAGGAGCCGCGAACGCCGTCCTCGTCCCCACCTGGCTCCTGGCGTCCGCCGCGCTAACGCCCCTCTTCCTGGTGTACATGGCCCTCTCCAGGATGATCCACAAGTTTGGCCACATGAAGTCCGTCAGGAAGAACGAGCACCGGGGCGACCTGCAGAGGAGCGAGTACCTGTGGGGCGTGGCCAGGGCCGCGGAGGCCGGATTCGAGTCCAGCCCGCAGCTCTTCCTGCAGCTCTGGCTGCTCTCCTTCCACCTGTGCGCGCTCTCCGAGGAGGGGCTGGGGTCGCTCGGCTCCATCCTAGACCACGCCGTCAGCGGCTTCACCTCCTTCGTCAGCCTGGGGCGCAAGGACGCCGACGAGGACCAGAAGAACGTTGCCAAGATCGTCGTGTCCTTCCTGTCGCTCGCCTTCACCGTCTCCAGCTCCTACAAGACGCTGAAGAGGGGATCCCTCAGGTACGGCAACCTCAGCTTCATCTACGCCTCCAACATCTTCCAGGTCCTTGGGAGAATGATCAGTCTCGTCCTTTACTTCACCAACGTCCGAGGCTTCCTTCCAGCCATCATCTGCCCCCTCGTCGTCCACTTCTCCGCCATGGTCGTCTTGAAGTTCTTGTTCGACCCCACCGTCTACGCGGAGGGCAAGTTCAAGCGCCTCGCGGCCACCGTCAACTTCTTCTCCAGCAGCTTCGTCAACGTCAGGATCAAGCCGCTCATGGTTGATCGGCAAGAGGGCGCCCAACTCAACAACTCGGACAGAGATGCAGAATCTCAATGCGTGGCCCTGGAACGGATGGACCACGTCGACCATCACAGACCTCCCTTGGGCCACCAGGTGTCCACCATCGACTCCAACTTTGGCGACGGCGACGTCTACGTGAGGACGGTGCCATCCCACCGCACCTTCCTCACTCAGTGCCTCTTCTTCGCCCTTCAGTTCGCGGAGAACCTCGTCCTCTGCCTCTTTGGCCTTCTCGGCCAGGACAACCGGATCCTCGGGTGCGTCGGCGGCGTCTCCTACGCCGGCCTGCTCACCGGAGCGGTCGTGGGACTCTGGGTGGCCAGCTGCCTCTGCCACATCATCTATTACGGCTTCTGGGGCCACCCGTGGTCCGACATCAACGGGCCTGATCGCTTTGGATTCAGATACTATTGGCGTGGCCGGTCAAGGAAATTTCGTCTCTGTGGTCCTCAACGAAGCGCCTGACCACGGGCTTGACCTGACTGCATATTACCTAAACATAGTACCTAATTATGCCAGTATATTTTTTTAAATATTGTATTAATAGCTTGTCGACAGCTATGCCAAAATGTACTTGCATTCTACATTATCGATATTGACTAACCACACGAACTGTGATTTTGGCTTGAATCATTTGCTCTAGCCACAGTTATGTACTGTACTCATTTTAAGTACATATTTATAAGACATAAAAAGAATTCTCCTTAGAGAAATACATACGGACCAGACTGAGTAGTGTTTACAACATGTGTACTGTCCTCATTATTTAGCCTTTTTTTTAATCATTGGTGGTGACCGATTTCTGGAAGAAGGATGGAATTTAGGGCACTTTTTTGTCTAACCTCTCTGCATTTCTGATTAATAAAAGTGCAATCTGCTGTTCTTGTTCACTTGAGTTTTTTCCACTCTAGACCAGTTTGGCCTTGATAAAGTTGATGAGGCCATTGGTGGAAGGGTCATGGGAGGAGACTGGGGTCTTGTCGTTGAGCTCAGGTTCGATGGCCTTTGCCAGCTGCTTCCCCAGCTCCACTCTGTGAAGAAACAAGAGCTCTTGTCATCTGTTTGTAGATATGTTGTAAATTGTTGGTTGGCTCACATACCCCCACTGGTCATACGAGTTGATGTCCCAGATGACACCTTGAGTGAAGATCTTGTGCTCGTAGATGCTGATGAGTGCACCCAGGGTAAAGGGTGTGATCTTCTCCAGCAGAATTGAGTTGGTTGGGCGGTTGCCCTCAAACACCTTGTGTGGCTTGATCCTGTCTACGGTTTCCTTAGGCTGCCCTGATGAGGCCAGCTCCTTCTCCACCTCAGCCAGGGTCTTTCCCTTCATCAGAGCCTCTGTCTGGGCCAGGAAGTTGCAGAGCAAAAGCTGAAACAAAAAAAAACCAAGTGTACTAGTATGTAATGACCTGGTCACTAAAACTGCCTCAAAGCTACCTTGTGATGCTTGCCCCCCTGAATGTTGTTGTGAGTGTTGACAGGAGCAATAAAGTCAGCCGGGATGAGCTTGGTGCCCTGGTGGATGAGCTGGTAGAAGGCGTGCTGGCCATTGGTGCCCGGTTCGCCCCACACAATGGGGCCAGTGGCATAGTCCACTTTGTTGCCCGAGCGTGTCACATACTTGCCATTGGACTCCATGTCCCCCTGCTGGAAGTAGGCTGCAAACCGGTGCAGGTACTGGTCATAAGGCAGCAGGGCATGTGTCTCAACTTTGTAGAAGTTAGAGTACCAGATGCCCAAGAGAGCTAGCACCACAGGGATCTGCAACAGCAGGTGATCATCGATTTGGCAAAGTAGTACCTATACAGTACGTACAGTACTTGGCAGATGGGCAGCTTACGTTCTGGTCAAGGGGGGCTGTCTTGAAGTGCTTGTCCACAAAGTGTGCACCAGAGAGAAGTTTCTCAAAGTTGTCAAAGCCGATGTTGATTGCAATGGTCATCCCAATGGCAGACCATAGTGAGTACCTGTCAATTATAATTGATACTTCATCAGTCATCACCCAAGCTAGGAATGGTACTTTTCTAGCTATAAACTCACCTGCCTCCCACCCAATCCCAGAACTCAAACATGTTCTTCTCATCAATCCCAAAGTCCTTAACCTTGGGACCATTAGTGGACAAAGCAACAAAGTGCTTGGCCACAGCACTAGCCTGGAATGGCAGACAACAAATTAACATTTTACTCAGCCCAAATATCCCCAAAAGCTACTAGGTCTCACGTCTTTTGCTGCCTTCAGGAACCAGTCCTTGGCAGTGTTGGCATTGGTGATGGTCTCCTGAGTAGTGAAAGTCTTAGAGGCGATGACAAACATTGTAGTCTCAGGATTCAGCCTAGAAAAATGGCTAAGTGAAGTTAACCAGGAACAGCAACATATGTAAGTTCAGTATGGTGGTAGTAGAATAATAAAATACTTCTTCAGTGTCTCGGCCATGTGCGTCCCATCAATGTTGGAGACAAAGTGGACGTTGGGGCCAACCTTGTATGGCTTCAGGGCCTCCGTGACCATTAGGGGTCCCTGCAGTTAGAAAAAGGCATGCGGTAAACCATGAAAGACAGTGTAAGAAAACAGGTTATGTACGAACAAGATCGGAACCCCCAATTCCCACGTTGACGACGTCAGTTATGGACTTGCCAGTGTAGCCTTTCCACTCGCCAGAGATGACGCTGGCTGTGAACTCCTTCATGTGGGCCTGAACGCAGGAGATGTGCCAATGAACCATCCAGAGCTTAACCTCAAAGCTACAGTACTCACTCACCAGGACTGCATTAACCCCAGGAGTGACGTCCTTGCCGTCCACTGTAATGGCATCATTAGATCTGTTCCTGAGGGCCACATGCAGGACAGCACGGTTCTCCGTGAAGTTGATCTTGTCCCCTTGGAACATTGCATCTCTGGAGGCATCCACCTTGCGGGACTTGGCCTATTAGAACAAAACAGGAAAATAATGAGCTTAGAACGCAAGTAACTACCTACAAACAGGATAACGAAAAAAACTGGGCAAGATTTATGGATCTTGTTGCAATACAGGAAAAACCAACATTTTCCTTCCTCCAGGCAACGTACCAAGTCAATCAAAAGCTTGAAGGTCTCTTCCGTGATCCTGTTTTTGGAGAAGTCGACCAGAATGTCGCCATCGGAAGGTGTGGACAGCTTCAGGCTGCAAAAGATGGTAACACCCTTTGACATTAGCCATGTGCGTGGGGTATAGCAACAACAGCAACGGAGGGGTAATAGATGGCGGTAATATCTGTTCCTCTACTTGAGAGTGCATGGTCCATCTTTTCCGTCTTTGACCTCTGACAAGGTTAACCGATCCATCACTAACACAAGTCGACTGACCACCCACCTGAACTTGTCGAATCGCTTGGAGTCCGCGGCGAAGGCCTTGGCGATGTCCACGTCCTTGCCGGAGGCGGAGTAGTGGGCCTCCAGGGCCTTGTAGGCGGCGTCCTGCTTCAGCGGTCCCTTGCCCTCCATCCTGGCCGAAGTGCTCTGAGCGAGTAAGGAGTACCGCGAATGAGACGGGGGGAAGAAGAGGAAAGCGCGTCTGTCGTCTCAACCTCTTCTCCTCCTCCTCCTCCTCCTCCTCCTCCTCCTCCCCCCTTTGCGGCCACGGAGAGGCAGAGACCCATGCCGGCCTTACGAGAGGAAAAGGAGGGGGGCGGGGGCTGTTGCTCCTGCCAGGCAAGGAGGAAGGGTGGAATGACGATACACTTCAGCTCAAAGCTGTCTGAAAGGAGAGAGTACAGTACACATTACTTATATACGTAGTACAGTGCAACAACATACATGTGCACTGGACACGAAATAGCAGCAAAATATTCAATATATTTTTTCTGTCTTTTCTCTACACAACTACGTACATCATCAGCGTAACAGTGATTAAAAATCATGGTTGCCAGTCTGGCCAATCGTTGGCCAGATCTTTAGAATTTGGCTAATTATAGCAAACATCCTGAGCACAATTGGCCAGTGTTTGGAGAAAAAAACTTAATGCTGAAGAAAAAAAGTGTGATAGCCAAATTTGGTTTAAGCTTTTTGACTGCCTGCGCGTATTTACACAGACAAAAAAGTTTTAAGGTATGGCAACGCTGCTCTATCTCGGAAAGGAGCCGGAGCTTTCTGTCTTTTATCCCTCCCCTCTCCTCCTCCTCGACTGTACAGTACATACTATGTAGTTACTGTAAGTGCAGCAGGTCACGTGGTAGCTGCGGGTGCGCCATGCATGCAACGGGCCTCTCTGCCTCTCTCTCCTCTTTAGTACGCTGCACATGCGCCAGAAGCGTAACCACAGAGGAAGGGTTCCTAGCTCGTTTTTTTTTAAGTGCCTGCGAGTTTTTTTTTTAAGAGATTGTCAGGATCCCATCAACATTGCGACCTTAACAAAAAAAAGTCTCCAGCAAAGAGAGTTTTTTCCTCTTTCTTTTTCGTCGAAAATGTGATGTTACGACGCGTAATCCAGTTCTTTTTGAAAGATATTTTTTATAGCGTCTCTATTACGTTTGCCACTGCAACCTCCACTTTGCAGACTGACGGGAACCGATCTTTGGCGTCGTCTATTTAGCCCTCTTCCTCCTTTTCCTCTTTGGCTATCATAAGCCGGAGGCGGTAGCAAAATGCGGCTTTTTTTTTGTCTCCATGCCAACTGAGTCAATGAGGAAGGAAGGAAGGAGTAAATGCCACACAAGCAGGAGGAGGAGGGAGAGGAGGAGAAGGAGGAGGAAGTAGCAAAATCATTCGTCCGATGAAGCGATTGAGGACGCAAGTGCCGCTTTAAAAACCACAAGTTTGGTTTCAATTTTTTTCCCTCCAAAATGGCTGTGTCCAAATCTTTATGGTAGTTATGCACTTAGGGTTCCTCCGGGACAAAAGCTGAGAGTAAGTCCAGGACAGGAAAACCAACCTCTAAATCAACACAAGAATAAAAACAACAACCTCTAAATTAACAAAAAGATGATGCTTTTTTTTTCAAGGTGGTGTGACATAGTATATTGGCTTCTGTCCTTTTTTTCCGATCCCTGTTTCCTGCACTCTGTCCTCCCTTCTCTATTCGTCCACCAATCGCTCTCCTTTTCTCTCTCCGTCGCTTCCCTTCCTCCCAATTCTCATGAGCATTAGAAGAAGACTTGCTTTCTCTTTCACTGGTGGATGGCATGGCTGCTGGCCCCCCTCCCCCCCACTCTTCTTCAGCTGCAAAGAGAGGGGAGAGAGGGGCAAGGGCCTTCCCCTCCCCTGCCCTTTAGCTTCCATTTTGGAAGGGACGCCTGTGTGGAGGGGACGGGAGAGGGAAGGAAGTTGAAGTATTCCAATAGCTTATATTTATACACACTTTTTTGGCTGTTGCAACAAAAGTTGGCTCATCTCCGTGATCAGTGTCTAGTACGTGGAAGAAACCAATCCAAGAGGACAACGGAGTCCGCAGGAGCCCCACCCCCACCCATCAAGGAAGCTGAATTAAAATATTGACGTCAAGAACGCTGTGACGGTCTGTCACTTGGTCAGGCGTTGTCCCTCTGCCCCAGCAAGGGAAGAAGAGAATCCACTCCCGACTCGACAGGTGGTGGTGGTAG
>JAAUYM010075530.1_pt1 | contig 18629 bp, 22 predicted proteins | sample 7278001 | NCBI WGS metagenome assembly JAAUYM01 (sample SAMN14350224, study PRJNA611818) | marine sediment metagenome | isolation source: surface marine sediment (1.8m) | place: French Polynesia: Moorea | collected 2018-08
CCTCCTCCTCTTCCTCCTCCTCCTCCTCCTCCTCCTCCTCCTCCTCTTCCTCCTCCTTCTCCTTCTCCTCCTCCTCCTCCTCCTCCTCTTCCGTCCTCCTTTGGATTTTTTTCCCGTCTGTCCTTCTCTCCTTTCTTTCCCCCTCCTATTGTCCTCTCTCTCTCTCGCCCTGCGTGAAGAAGGAAGAGAAGTGTCAACTCGGGTCGGAGGCGTGCGAGAAGGCGAAGGGGGAGGAGAAGACCAAGGTGAAGAAGAAGAAGAAGAAGAAGAAGAAGAAGAAGAAGCGAGGGGGGTCAGTCTCAGTTCTCGACTCAAAAGAAGCTTCACAAGTCGCCTCCAGCGAAAGAGAGGTCAGTTCGGCCTTCCGACCCTCCCACCGGTCAAAAAAAATCATCTTTTCTTCTAAATCTACAGGCGCGTCCCCGTTCCCGCATGTCGTGGGAACGCTGATCTCCATCGCCGCCTTCAGGTAGAGCAGGAAGAGGAGGAGGAGGAGGAGGAGGAAGGAGAGCCACCAGCGGAGAGGTGGAGGACATGGCTGAGCAGCCAGTGGAAGGAGCCGCGGACGTAAGATTGAACATATCGAAAATGTCGATTCCAGAGATAAATAAAGTACCAGATGAGTGGTGAGCTCAACGGTTGCCCTCTAAAAAAGAATGCATGTATACCATCCCAATTGCGTAATTCTCACCCCGTTGCTTCATCAGTATAGAGGGCTGGACTTCCACTCATCAATTGATGGACTTAGCCCTGTACTGTAGGGGGGGTACCGGACACGGTTGTAAAGCACTACCAAATACCGCTCAGTAAGTAGGAGGAACCCTAGAATCCGCACTCAAACTCCCACGGCGTAGTAGACAAAACTCCAGTACTTAGAGAGCGTTTATTATTAATTTTTCACGTGTTTCAAAAGTTTCTCCGACCTAGTTAATATTACTCGTACATATCCCGACGGGACTTTTAAACTTACAAGCGTAACAAATTTATGAAAAAAACTGTGACATTTATGTGGTATTCTGATATTTTCCATTACATGTTTAAAAGCTGAATTTGTTACGCTCGTAAGTTTAAAAATCTTGTCGGGATGTAGCAGGAGACCTCGTAAATTAGAATTATCTGTTAATCAAAAACTTTTCTAGGAAACAGAATTCATGTGCAAAAACTCGGATACGTTAGATAATTGGCCTATCCCGACACGTTCCAATCGTCCGGGTTCCACTGTATTTGCGGGAGAAAGGAGAGACAAGCGTACTATGCATTGCTGCTTTCTTTGGCCCCTTTCACTTTTTCTCTCTTCTCGCAAGAGAGAGAGAGAGAGCTGTTAGTTTGGCCGTCCAAGCGTCCTGCTAAAGGAAGAAAAAAAACTTGTTACGAATTCATCTTCCCTGCTGTCTCTTTCTTCTCTCTCTCCCTCTCCTCCCTCCTTCGGCTTTGCTCACGATACTTCCCACCCTAATTTCACAAAAGAGACACAAAAAATCGATTCCTCCTCTCGGGCTGAGTTGTGCACGCAAAGCAACTGATTCTTATCAGAAGGAGAGAATCCGAAGGAATGCGTGATGTACAAAAAAATGACTGAAAGTCTCACAACGTGTTTCCTAGGAAAATCTTACCGGAAATGGCTTCTGTTTAAGTTGACCCTGTAGCGATTTATGCTTTGTCTATTTGCGCTATCTTCTTGCACGCAATTTGTGACTTTACTCCAGGCTCCCCAAGCGAAAAAGACGAAGGATCCTCCTACGGAGGTGCTGGACAAGATGGGAGACAAGAAGAATGTGGACGAAGCCAGCGAAGATGAGCTCAAGGCCATCGTGCAGGAGTACTACGAGAGGTGATGCAGTCTGCGAATTGTCCCACTGATGATTTCCCAGATCGGAAAAAAATGTGTTTTTTTTATCCAGGTGGGTGGCCATCGAGAACGACCACTGGGACGTGGAGCACAACGTGAAGCTGCGGGACATGCAGATCCAGGAGCTGGAGATGGAGTGCTCGGACATGAGGGGCAAGTTTGTCATCCCCAAGCTCAAGAAGGTCCACAGCTTCAAGCTCAAGGAGGAGGACTGAACTACGAAGGGAGGAGGGGACGATCTCACACGGACGACGAAGACGAAGATGACGATGACGAAAATGAGGAGAAGGAAGAGGAAGAAGAAGAGGAGGAGGAGGAAGGGACAAAAGGACTTTGGTGATTGATGTTGTGGAATTGGGAGGAAAAAAATACAATGTGATTTGGAAGAAAAGGTGAGGAGAGTTACGAAAGGACAAAGGACAGGAAGAACAACACACGGACAAATGACGAAAACCTTTCAACCACGCGTGTCCACACACACACATATATATATACAGCAGCACAAAGTGTGACGAAAAGATGTCAACAACAACACTTCAAGCAGCAGCAAAGGACCCATTCACCGCCCGAAATTGTGATCCGAAACAAAACAAGCAGCCCGACACAGCGAGCAGCAGCAGCAGCAGCAAACATTTTTTTTAAATCCCATTTTTTTCCGTCAATGGCATTTACAGAGTGTCATGTGTTTTTTTTTAGTCTCTTTCTCTCTTTCCTTTTCACCCCATGACTTTTTTTCCTGTGGACTTTCCCTTCATCTTTTCTCACTTGTTCTGTTTCTAACCCATTCCTGCCCCCCACCACCACCAGCAGCCACAGCGCTGAAATTTCCATGACTTTCTTCTCTCTCTCCTGCAAACAGAGAGGATGAGGGGAAGGGAGAAAAAGAGGCTCAGATAAGAGAGGTGGGAAGTGAAAGTGTGTTGCCTCCCTCCCATTCCCTCTTCTGCCTCCCAAACTCCCTCCCTCGATGCGAACGTGACAAACACATGAAGCAAGCGGCTACACACACACACTCACTTTTTTCCCAAATTCTTCTTCATGTGGAAGAGAGAGTCACGTCTACCGTACTAGTTTATAATTATGTAATCCGTGAAGAAATTTGCAAAAGAGTGAATAAAAAAGGCCAAAGATCTTTTTTTGTTGTCTCCAGTTTCTGTCGATCGGGTCAGACACGCGTAATTTTCTCTCTCTCTTTCTCCCCAACCCAAATGAGCTCCGCTCACAACAAAGTTTGTCCTTGAAGTTCGGAAGAGTGAGGAGGAGGAGGAACTGTGTCCGCTCTCCGCATACCATTCTTTCTCTTCGTTATCTCTGAAGAAAGAAAGAAAAAAGCCACTGAGAAAAAGGTCCATTTACATGGTGCACTTTTTTAAAACAAGGAATTCCATTTACTCTTTTCAGTTGCGATAGCTGCAAGAATGCGTCCACCAAAGACGTTTAAGAAAGCTATTGCAGTAGAGCAGCAGCCAGCAGAGATTTCCAGCATTTGTGACCTGAGGAGAGGGGGGCCAAATTCGGCCCCCCTACCCCTCCGCGCGCACGGCTTTTCCTCCCTCCCTTTTCCTGTCTCCCGACAACCCTTTTTTACTCCATCAAGGTCCGGTTACGTGAGTCGACAAGCGCGAAGAGAGAAAGGAGAGAGAGGGGGAGAGGGGAAATTTCTGGGATGTTGCACGTACTATGCTAGCTGCCATTAGGTACTACCTACGTGAGGAGAAAGCCTCCTTTTTTCCCATGGGCATGTGAGGGTGGGCATGTCGTTGTTGTTAGTTTACCTACACATAAGGTATGACAGAAGGGAGGGGAAAAAAGCCACCCATACGTACAATAGCGGAATTCAAAGTGCTGCTGCGCCTGCTAAATGAGAGATCCTTCCGACGATCCGCACCCAAACATTATCGTAAACAAAGAGAGGGGAGGCGAAATGCACTTTGTGGCCAGGATCAAGGGGGAGAGGGGGAAGGGGGAGGTGAGGCGGGGGACCCAGTAGCCACAATATGTCTCTCGTCGCGTCTGCACTCTCTCACTCCCTCTCTCTCTCCCCAGACCCATAGGTATTGGGGAAAGTGGAGTGGGGTAGAAAAATAGGCGTAAAGCATTTTTCTTTCCAGTCTATCACTTCCCCTCACCTCCCCACCACCACCTTTTTCTCTTCCTTGCTGCATCTACTACTACTACCGCTTTCCCACACAAGCGGCCATATCTCATTGTGTGCCTCCTTCTCTTTCTCTCCGTCCTTTCCCCGGTGGACACTGCTAGCTGCAGTACTAGCGCACAGGTCAAGTTCAACCTAAGTAACAACAACAAGGGAGGTAGCTTAGGAGGACAAGAGTGTAGGACAGCATGAGCAGTTGGGTCCGGAGAAGGAAGAGGAGGAGGAGGAGGAGGAGGAGGAATGGAGGAAGGACGGTGCTTTTTTGTCGCGGGGAAAGAGAATCGGAGGATGCTTTCTCTTCTCCGAAGAGAAACTTTCTAATTGCCTAAGGCGAAAAAAACAGACGTAAAATCCAGGAATGCTCGCAAAAGCCGTTCGCTAGACTTACTAATTGCTCAGCTTCTTCCAGGTGGTATGAGCACATCTTTCCTACAGAAAGTCGCTATCTTGCATACATCTTGAGAATGACAATTACCTTTAAAAAATTCCTGTTTGCTCTAATTCAAGTCTTTCACGACCTCCACAGAAGGTGAAGGCGCATTCCTCTTCGCTTTTTTTTTTTACCCCATCCTTTTCATCTTCCTACCGGCCGCCACGAGACCGCCCGCCCTCCTGTGGGGGTGCGTGGGAGGACATGGAAAAATGCTTTGTTTTTGGAACGATCTGCCTCCGCTTTACGGGCAACTAAGTCAAAACAATTGCCGGAAAGAATGCAGCAGAAGCACCCCCTCTCCTAGCTGGTAAAAAAGAAAAGTAATGAAAGAGGTTGCATTCCTTTTCTTTTCTCAGAATTAGGAAAGCTGCTGGGTGGTGTGTGCGAAACATGAAAAAGAAAGCAGAAGAAGAAAAAAAGGTCTAATGGAAACTGTTGCGTCTGGGGGCAAGATAAATTGCTTATCTCGAGATTAACCGCAGCAGTTCTTTCTGTCAAGGGAATGAAACCAGAGAGGTGTACTGTACATGTACTACGTGTGTAATGTACTTGTAATAGTACGTACAACATATCCAGAAAAAAAGTATATCATAGTATACGTAGTACCGTAGTTGTACACTCACTGCATCTTCCTGTATCAAAAAGAGCAATGAAATTGTATGGAAAAACACCTGCTGTTGCTGTCACTCACCCAGCCCCGACTGCCGACAGCGTCCCGACGGAGATGTCCTGCGACGGGTTGCGCAGGTCGCCGCTCATGTTGATGCCGGCCATGACGCCGGTGAGGGCCGGGAAGAAGACGCCGAAGACGCTGAACCAGTTGTGGTGCTCCGTGTAGTTGGGCGCCACGTTGGCGGACCACGCGGAGGCGTTCCAACCGAGGAAGCCGTGCTCTGCGCGAAAAATAAAGACGTACATACGAAGCAGCTGATGTAGGACGTCGCTTAATTCTTCCGCCTCTCCGCTTACCGACGTCCGTGTGGGTGAGCGACCCGATGAGGAAGTCTGCGGCGCCCATCAGCAGCACAACCAGGAGGGCGAACTGCAGCCTGATGACCCACTTGACCCCAGCCGCGTTGACCAGCGTGAGGAAGGCGATGACGATGGCGGCCACGGCCCTCTCGGTCAGCGGGGAGTGGTCCGGTGCAAGCAGCCCGGCGATCGACTCGCCGAAACCGGTGGCGCACAGGGCGTTGCCGATGGCCTGGCCGATGACATAGATGATGCCGACGGCGGCGCCGCGCCGCGACCCGAGCACGTGGGAGATGAGGAAGTAGACGCCGCCGGAGCGGACGTGGCAGCGCTCGCAGATGCCGATGGCGGCGAAGACGGCCACCAGGATAAGGGCGACGGCAGCGGCCACGATGGCGGCGGCGCTGGCTACACCGGCCTCCGCTACCACCCATCCGGAGCGGAGGAAAACGATGACTCCGAAGATGTTGATGAGGCAGGAGGTAAAGACGCCGTCCCAGGTGCCGAAGAGAACGCGGCCGTCCGGAGAGACCAGCAGGCTGGACAGCCACCAGGGAGGGGCTCGGGAACCCTGGATCAGGAGATCGAGGCAAGCAACGTAGTACGGCTTGTAAGAGCATTTTGTCCATCATAAACCGTCACCTGATCGTCGGCAAATAGTTCCGTGTCATGCTGGATCTGTCCTCCGTACATGTCTCCTCCTCCTCCCCCTCCTCCTCCTCCTCCCCTGCTTCCAGTGGCCCCGTTGTTGGGAGGGCCTCCAGACGCTGCTTTGAGCGGCTGCCTCTCTCCTCCGCTTCCACCTCCCTCCCTGTCCAGCCCGAACTTGCCCCAGTCGGGCTCGGCCGAGGAGCCCTTCGATCTGGAGCCGCTCATCCTGTCCGTGTTGGTGGAACAAGTCGCGCCTGCTGTTTCGTATGACAATCAACTGATATAATTCTTTCGGTTCACCTACCTGTTGCCACTCACTATACTAGAGGTGGAAATTGCAGTCTAGGCCAAGCAGCCGCCCTGTGTAAGTATGGATCCCGGATGGTTCAGCTCATTTCTCCATGTTGGACCTTCACTCTCCCAGCAGTAACTTCCCCATCCCATCCCAGTCGTACGGATGGCTACCTGAAGGGATTCTGGGCCTCTTTTTCTCTTCCCTTCTTCCATATGTTCTTTTCCCTCCTCTTATTCCGTCCAGTCTTCTCTGCAGTACTTTCTCTTTCGCAGCTGGATACACTCGCTTCCCCTCTCTTCTCCTCAGCTCCTTTTTCCCCCTCTCTGCTATTCCCTTATGTTGGAAAGCGCTGGAGAAACAGAGAAGGCAAAGGGAGGGAAAGGGACCAAAGAAAGCAGTGTGCTTGCATGTGGGAGGCTCCTTTCCTGGTTTGGCCTGGAATGCTGCTGCTGCTGCTGCATCTGGAGGGGGGAAGAGAAGCAAGGCGAGGGAAGAAGGCTTTTCCTTCATTCACGGTCGCCGCTATCAGAGCCTCTGTTGAGTCATCGTAGTACAAGAAAAGAGCGGCGCCTCTGGTTGTTCTCCTCTCTCTCTCTCCTTTTTGGTCCTCTCCGCCCACGTTGTGTGTGGGCCCCACTCTGACCTTTTCCTCCTCTTCTCTCTTCAAGGTCGCGGTTTAAAAACTCTTTTGAAACTGCAAAAGTCACAGCCTACATCCTCTGCCTGCCTTTCCCAGCGTTTATTCTTTTAGTAATGAGTCTTATGACAACATGCAATACCTTAGGCAGCATGTAGTGGACGTACATTGCACAGATAAAGGACAGGTCCCAGAAAGAATACTTACGTCCTTGTTTCTTCAATGCACTACAGTGGAAAATGCTACAAGTCAAGTTTTGAATTTGCACACTCCGTATGTACGTAAAATTCTTCCGCCGACTTCTACGGGAAACGCAACTCCAATATATGAAGTTATCAAATCTGTATTTTCATACTGGCCATCTGCTGTACCAGAGTAGACATATACCTACATAGGTACACGTACGTTGGGCACCTGGCAAAAAGTATGTGTTGGGCGGGTGCAGCATTTTTACCATTAGGGAGAGTACATAGAGTACTATGTTGTACTAGGTTCGGCCTGTACGTAATTAATTTTCGCCATTAGGCTTATCAAAAAATTGTCAACGGTAAACATTCAACGTAATGCTACAATGCTGACGTCCCCTCCTTCACCAAGATTCTAATTTCTCTCGTGTTCTCTAATATTTCTTCCCAATGCTGCTGGGGTCAAGTGCAGGGGAGGGGAAGGGCAGAAACCGGTCCGGAGAGAAGCAAGCAAAGCAAGTCATCTTTCCAAACGTTCGTTGCCCTCATTGACCCGTACAAAATACGCACACTGAACTACTGGTACAGTATGTACTACGAGTAGTTCGTAGACCGCAAAGGAAGCTAGTATTTCCATGACACGAAAAATGAAGCCAACCTCCCTCCTCCTCCTCCTGGTCCTGCTGTCGGCCTCCCCTTCCTCCTCCGACTGCCGGCTGCTGCCCGACTGGCTGGTGGAGAAGGTGACGTGGCCGGCTGAGGTGGTCGTTGGGACGTCGGAGTCGTCCGGCCTTACCGAGCTCATCCTGACCAACGGGCTGCTGAGCCGGACGTTTTGGTTGGGGAACTTTGCCGACCCCGACATCCCCGGCATCGTCACCGTCGACTTCCGTTGCCACGAGAGGAGGGCCTCCCTCCTCCGGGCGCTGGACCCGGAGGCCGTCGTGACGGTGGACGGAGCTCGGTATCCGGTCGGAGGGGTCGTCGACGACCCCGCCGCCGGAAGCCGCGCCTACTTGAACCGGACAGGCCTGCGTGACCGGCTGAGAGCGGACCCGGACGCCTTCGGGTTCGTCGGGTACGAGGTGGGGCCGGTCAGGAAGAGGTTCGGCTTAGCCATCTGCTGACTGCTGACTGCTGACTCGCGTACATGCTTGTCGTGTTAATTCTACGTACGGTAAACATTACTATATAGGTATGAGTACCGTTCAAGGCGCGGCGCCCCGGCCAACGTCCCGTGGCCACCAGAGGGAGTCCACCTCAAATTGAAGTTCAGGCAAGAGGCGAGATGCCAGTGAAGACAAAAAAAAATACCTAAAGCTCTATCCCAAGCGTAGTACATGGTCAATAGGGCTCCTTCCGGCGCCCCCTCCAGGGTGAAGGGCGTCTCCGTCTCGGTGCACTACGAGCTGTACCAGGGGATGCCGCTCATGGCCAAGTGGGTAGAGGCGGCGGCGGAGACGTCGGAGTCGAAGGGGGCCAGGGTGGGGGTAAACGCGGTCGAAGTAAGTGGTCTTTTTTTCAAATATTTTAATATATACTAAATTTGAGATTCTACCCAATTCCGTCCTGTCCGAGTTCAGATCCTAAGCCTGAATCAGGAGTGGGCGAGCCCGGTGGTGGGCGGCTACGGGTGGATGTGGGTGGAGAACGACGAGCCGCACGGCAACAGGGTAGCCAGACAAATTTGAAGACCAATTACTCCACCCTGCGTTAGTATGCTTTGCACTGACAGGTGAGCTGGGAGACGGAGACTCCTCACGACAGCGGCTCCTTTGTGCCCAGGCTGATCTGCGCCTACGGCGGAAGCTTCTCCGTCTCCCTGAGAGAAGCTGGCAAGAATATTTTTCTTCAAGACGATCAAGTTAGGCTGCTAGAATCTGGCATCGACGATTTTGTTTTTTGATCAGGCAGCTTCGTCTCCTTCCGCGTTCTGGAGCTGGTGGTCGGCAGCGCAGACAGGGAGAGAATGGGACTGGCCAGGAGGAGGATGCTAAGGTGGTGCTCCATGTTAGCCAGGATGGCTATTTTATGGGCATGACTACGTTTGGCACTTGTGGGCTATAAAATTCCTTCATAAAAGTGAATTCATAGTCATCATTTTGCCAAAAATCTTATCTTTTGTTTTTATTTTTACTTAGACTTGGACTTATTTACTGCTGGGTCTGGGTTGGGCTATTTTAGCTTTCATAACCTGGCATCCCTGGTTGTGCTAATTGACGGCAGGTTTGACAAATTGCACAAACAATGGGTGTATCTGCACAGAACGTTGGCCCCACAGACGTCGGAGAATCCCGTCTACTTCCACACCATCGACGCCAACTCAACAGCGTTCAGAAAGGTAAAGGCCGCCCAGAAGTAACTTGCAGTTTTCGTTGCAATTTTTCTTACTTCTCTCAGCTCGTTGACGAGTTGTCCGAGGTGGGCTTCGAGATGGTGCTGTACAGCTTCGGCAGCGGGTGGAACCTGGAGTCCAACAGCAGCGACTTCCTCCCCTCGCTCAGGGAGGACGTCAGATACGCCAACACCAAGGGCATTGAGGTGACGATGAATTTCGAACAAAAAAAACATCGCTTAACAAAGCTCTAAAGGAATATTTTTTGCGAACAGTAAAACAGTTCAGTACTTGGACTTCTGTTTAAATTTTGCTGGAAAAAAAATCCTTATCTTTTTATGTCCCTGCGCTAGAAACACATTTTTTGTACAAATAAGTTATTTATTCTGTTGGAGGTTGGAGGCTACGACCTGATAGCGCTGACCCGTCGGGTGCCCCGGCGGTGGGCGGCCACCGACCAGGAGGGGGAGGACAGCGGAAACGCCTGCTTCGCCTCCGGGTGGTACGACCACCTGCTGGAGAGGGTGAGGTTTTTCCCCTTGTTGTAGGTGATTACTTTTACTACTGTATAGTCTTACTATAGTATTACTAGGTAGATTTAATCATACGTGCAAGGTTGGATGCATGGCCTTTCTATGTTTTTGCTAAAGCTGGCTATGTTCATTGCGTTGTCGACTCATGACTTCAGTCGGGGAGAGTGCAAGAGAAGGGTTATTATGGCTCGGAAAAGCTTTCAGAGGAAGGAGGAGCTGCTGGCGGGGGGGGGAGAGGAGTGAGGAAGGCACAATGTAATGACATGACATCAAAGAGCTCTTGAGTGTGCCTACTTTCTCGCCTAGCTCTCTCCCTCTTTCTCTCCCATCCACACGCAACTTTATCTTTGCCAAATTACTTTCAACATTGTGGAAAGTTTCCGCAAAAGGCTCCCTTTTCCTTTCTTCCTTGCCGTTTAGAGCGCGCAGGGCACAGGGGAAAGGAGGGACGCTATTTTTCAAATGAGTAAATAAAAAGGATGAAGAGAGAATCTTAAAAAGTGAAGTGGGGGATGGGGGAGATATGCTTTGCACGAAGTTTCAACCCCATTTCACATTGACAGAAAAAAAGGAGGCGGGAAAAGGGATTCCCACTTTCTCTCCTCCGCTCTGGCCATTCTGACTCGTTAGAGGGAATTGCGAAATCGCGATCTGATGAACGGTTTTGCGGTTGGAGTTGCTTGTTTATCTTCTTTTACTGTGACGATTTTTTATACCGTATATAAAAGAATATGCGTATGTATTGAAACCGCGCTCAAATAACTCTACCTACTTGTGCGAAGGATTCGAAATGGTTTTTTTTTTCGATTCTGCACGGGCTTGTTTTCTTGGTACGTGATCAGACTGGCAATACATGCTGAGGTCGAAGCGTCGGAGTTCTTCCTTGGCCTTTTCAGATAAATCCACCCAACCGAAAAGAGAAGAAGCAGGGGAGAAAGTGGAAATGCATCTGGATCATGGAGGTCTAAATGTCCAATTGAGTTGCTTGTACGTACGGTACTAGGATATACGATGTCAATTTTGCGATGTTGTTGGTCAGTACCCAAAAACCCTCTAATTTGAAACTTTTCTTAAAATAGTGAAATTAATGGTATTGTTAAAAATTGAAATTCTGGTCTTGCTCCATTTATTCTTGTTGTCTGTCTCAGGTGCTGGAAGTGATCGACTACGCCAACATCTCCGTGCTAGAGACGGACGGCCCCTATGGCGGCTACGCCTGCCACTCTTACAACCACTCCCACCACCAGGACGCCGCAGACTCCGTCTACTGGCAGAACAGGCTACAGGTGAGTGGCCATCGCAGTGCTTAAATGAGTTTTGGAGATGACGCTTTCGACGAAAAATGTCCCAAGTTTTTGGATTAATCGATCCACCTTGTCGATATTCTCAATTATAGAACAAATTTTAAATTAGAAGAAGAACGGAAAGCTTCATCCCTCCATGTGACTTTCCTGACAATATACCATACTAAAACAGGAAGTCAATATTACAGTAGTATCGTAGGTACATAAGAGAGAGAGAGACCTTGCCTTATTTATTAGCTATTTTTTGGCCCAATTTCTTCTTTTCTCGCTCGCAGGGAGATTTCTTCAGGAAACTTAGGGAGAGGGAGATCTACGTCAATCAGCCTGACACCTACTTCTACCAGGGCGGAAGCAAGACAGGTCAGGAATGGGGGGGGGGGGGAGGGGAAGGAGATTGATGATAAAATGTACTCACCAAAAAAAAAAATTCTCGCATGTACTAGTACTGTACAGTAATACATGCATGTAGCACTATAGTACAGTATCTACAGTCAATTTTCTATATCAGTTCACTTCTTAGCAGAAATACTGCAGTTCATTAGTTTGTGTAAGCCTGACGCAGAGCAACTTTCTACTACAGTCAGATTTCGTTAAATTTACGTTGTCTTAATTCCACTTTATGTCTGGACAGTTGTGTGCAGACCATTATAAAAAATATCAGGGAATTAAATTTTTTCCTTCTCAAAAACATGCCCACTTTTTTTGAGATGCATATTGTTCTACTACCATATAAAAAAAGAGAGACTTTTCCTTGCCTTTCTTTTCTTTTCCATATCTGCATTGCCATATCTCGACGACAATGATTCAAGAATGGGGGGGAGATGATGTTCGCTTAGCATTTTTTTTTTTAATTTCTCAGATGAAGGCATTAAAGGGTTAGCAAATCTGCATCCAAAGAAGTGTTTTAGTCTTTCCTAAAACGGAAAACCTAGGTATAAGGCGCAACGCTCACCTACTTTGCAAGTTTTAACTTTCGAAGAGAGTTGGCTGACCGCAGGCATGGGCTACGACGAGTCCCAGTACTCGCTGCCCCGGTGGGAGGACCTGAGCGTCAGCCGGCAGGGTCTGTTCGACGACACCTTCCACTACACCCCGACCGTCGGATGGATGTTCCTCCCCATCGAGGTCTACCACGGGGGAGGGGACCGGGCAAAATTCGAGCCGCTCACAGGAAACATTCGAGTGAGAATCGATTGACGGACCGGGACGAAGCAAGAACAGAAAAGACTCCTCAAAAGAGAAAGCAAAGAAACTTGGGTGGTCATGCAGCCATCCTTAAAATTGCACTTTTCGAACAGTCAAGTCCGAAAAATCACAAACTTTTTTTTTGTCTCAAGGGCGACAAGAACAACAACTCGTTGTGTTCTACTACGACCTATCCTCTCCGCCCAAAAAAAATCAGTTAAAAAACAGATCCTCCCGACACCATCAGCAATTTTTTTTTCTTAAAGGCGTTTGAGTGGGGCCTGACGCAGTACCTGGGGTCGGGGGTGGCCGCCTGCTACAGGGGGAGGAGAATCTTCGACTCGGAGAGGACCAAGGAGGTCGTCAGGAAGTGGGTCCGATTCTACAAGGTGGCCCTTTTTTTTTTGCCTTTCCCCGACTCGTTCTCACTCGCGCTGAGCAAATATTTCACCATGCAAACAGGACCTTCCCTTGTCACACATACGCAAGTGTTGAAAACTGCATCTTTTCTCCTCCCTCTTCCTGCTCCTCCTTCTAGGGAAGAGCCATTTTGCAAGAGAAATGTCGACTCTTAAAAAAAAAGTGCACTCCTTTTTCTGCCTGCACGTGGAGAAGATGCCTTGCACAGAGGGTTGCTAGAGCGTATGGTGTAGCGCATAGTACACTGTACAAGATAGATGGAGCAGTCGACATCCAATTGTGTTAAGGTTAATTTTTACAAAACCTATCTGATTTTTAAAACCATAAAAGTAAGCTATGATTCTTAAACAAGTGATCGATTTTTAAAGTTTTCTTGTGCGACAAATAACTTGAAAAATATAGTATAATCAACATAATATAATCATCTTGTCTTGAGCTGTCTCTCTCTCTCTTCCATCTGTGTAGACCTATCGGTCTATCCTGACAAGCGACGTGGTCCACGTGCGCAGGGCCGACATGCAGGACATCGACTGTGTTCTACACGTCGACCCTTTCCCGTCAGGTATCAGAAAAAACATTAAGAAAAGAAAAAAAGCATGTACAAACATCTGTACTTGACGATTATAAAGTTTTTTCCTAGACCGTGTTGCTGCAAGATTCAATAGGTGTTCCTTGCGTTGCATTGCACTTGACGGCTTGACAGCAGACACGCAACAATTTACGAGCACTTTGCCAACGAAATGTGTCTTCCCATAATGCCCACCATATGTAGGAAACAAGACTCCCTCCCTTGATACATAGTTACTGGTTTAGGTGTGGGTATAGTACCTACACACTTTTTTCTGGACAGCCCGCACTGTAGTACGTATGACAGAAAAATAATAATTATACCTGTATGTCAACAAACTTAGGATAACTTCTAGTATCTTAAGATAAAAAAATCTGAGTTTCTTCAGTGAGTCCGTATAGACAAGTGGGAAAAATGTAGAACATTTTCATGTCTCATCAACCTTTTTGTGTGTGTGGACACTTATCTATTTTTCCCATATTTCAATTTTCATTAATTGACGTTTAGTGAACCTGTTATTCTCTCTTCTCTTTTTCCTCGATCCGTCCTCCCCAGACGGCCTCCGCGGCCTTGCCCTCATCTTCAACCCTTCCGATGCCTCCGAGGTTCGCCAGCCTCTGGAGCTGCCCCTCTACTACACCGGGCTGACGCGATCGGCAGACCTGGAGGTCACCCTCGACACCCAGGGGCAGGAGGAGGAAAACGGCGGGTCCGTCGTCACCCGAAGGTTCAGGGCCAGGCTTGACAGGGAGTTCAACGTGCTTCTACACATTGGTTGGTTGTACGTGTACCAGTATGGTACCAGTACCGTAGCGTAATCAGACATTTTTTTCTATTCTTTTGAGGGAAAAAGTACGTACAAGTTGTGTTTAAGCTTCTTAAAGTTGTTGCTCAGACATTTGCTTCTCCTCTTTTGAGGAAAATACCTATGTACTGGTTGTGGTTTAGCTCAAAGCACATGACCAGTTGGTCACACAAAAGATTTCCCGGCTTGTAGTCTGATGAGCACTTGACTCTACCTTTGGCCTGCTTTTTCAGATCTCGGTCCCAGGCAGATCGGCTACGTCGTCATCAGGGAGCCACTCGACTCGGAGGAGGAAGTCAGTGTCGTGCTGTGAGGCTGTACCATGTAAACGTGCCTTTCTTTTTCATCTTTCTAACTACTTGGAAACTCTTGGAAAACAGAATACTGCTGCACAACAATGCAGTAGTGCCTGTTGGCAAAGCAGTGGTTAATTGTGGCTTAGTAACAAATAGAATCTTCATTCTCTTAAAGGTGTTCTGTTGTTTTTCTTTCATTTCTTTGCACATCTGTGGGGATTTGGGCCTAGAAAAACAACCAGAGAAATGGCAGATTAAGGGAAGAGATCTCAAACCCTGATAAAAAAAATTCGCCAAAAAAAGTAGCTATACTTGTTGACAATTTCTCTTCCAAAACGTCAGAACGTAAGAGTACTGGTAGGTACTTTTTGCAGCAAATAATAAAAACCGATCTAAATGAGACGCTGTCCTTCCAGAATGGGGTTAATTATTGACATTTCCTTCATGTCACTTCTGTGCCACAGAAGTGACACGTTTTCCTTTGCTCGTTCAGTTGGGAAAGTTCGGTTCTTTTTCCTCTCCGCCCTTTGCATTGTTTCTTTTCTAAGCTGCTGTTGCTCTCCTCTTTCTTTCTCTCTTTAAAAACCTTTTTCCTCTTTCCTCTCCCTCAGCTCCCACATCGGTGGTGATGAAAACATCCCAAAATACTGCGAAATGGCAGGTGGGGGGAGGGGGAAAGATGTGCATTAAGGTCGGCGTTATAGGATAGAGGAGGATGGGGGAAAGAAAAAATAACATTTTACTGTCGAGGTAAAGGAATGGAAGGTTGTGTGTACACAAGAAGAGCCTTTTCCTGGCATCACCTCACCTGAGAGAAAGAAATTTGGAAAGAAAGAAACGAAAATAGCTTTGCATTGCCAAATGTTTGCTAAGATCTTGTACCTCACTTAAAAAAAAGAAATAAACAACTTGGTTTGCCATTCATGCCCATTCGAAAGTATCACGTCCTTCTTCGAGGAGAACACTGCAGCTTAAGGTGCGCAGTTTCTCCTCTACTGCTGTATCACACTTTTTTTAGACCTTTTTTAAGTGTTCCAAAGACTGCACATTCATCTCGCCACATGGAGGAAGGCAGGAAGGTTCTTTTCTCTGTTCCGCTCTCTAGCTCTCTCCTATAGGCCAAAGAGAGAAAGAGAGAGACAGAGAGAGAGATGAACTACGTAGAGCGGCGGCGGCGGCGGCGTTTTCCCTCGTCATTCACCCTTAGGAAGTGCAAGAGAACAGAAGAAACCAATTTCTACACAGACAAGAAAGCCAGAGAAATAGAACCACCAGGCAACGTCTTTCTACTCGTCTTTGAGAAAAAAAAGAAAAGAGTTGTGGTAAGTGCTAAAAGAAGTTACCTTTGAAACATTTTATAGACCTGTATGGTAGTCGCGTTATACAGTAGTAGTAGGTAGATGTACGGTAGTAGTGCATACATACACAAGGAAATGTGTGAAGTACAAATGTTCCACACAAGCAGCATAGCAGTACACCTCCCGCTGTGGGAGGAGGAGATAGCAGGAGAAGCACTCAGCGTCCTATTCTGAGAGAATAAAAGCAGGACAAAAAGATTTTTCTGGCTTTTTCTCATGATGACACACACACACACACACACCCAAGTCCTCCTTCTTATGTGTGTGCTGTGTCAGCACACGCACTCCTTAGTGAGGGGGGTCGCTTCCTGCCTTCACCAGATTGTTCACCTTTTCTTTCTCCCGGCCATGGCAAAGAAAAATGTGCTTTTAGCTGAAGTTTGTAAAATCAGAAAAAATCGAGGTTCATGCCCCCCCCCAACCCTCCAAAAAGCTTTACACTCTCCGTACAGCAGTGCTAGTTACCTTTGCAGTACGCGTAAATTAAGGCCAAATGATCCTCCTTACTCCTCCTTTCCGCAAAGATAAGACAGATTCTTCTTCTACCGCCTCCATTCATTAGAGAGGGGAAGAGGTAGCTTCTAACGAAGGCTCATTTCCTGTTCTGCCTCCCACCCAACTTTTGTTCATGCTTCTTTTCTGACTGCTCCCGGGGGGGGGGGGGGCAGGGAGACGGGAAAGAAATGAACGGGGGAAGAAGAAGACGTTCCTTACTGCAGGACTGTGTTTTCCACAGTCAGTGCACCAGTGCTGAGTGGATCTGGTTACACGCGTGGCAACGGAGGGAGGAGAAAGGGGTGAGGGGAGAAAGGCCTCATGTGGGTGAAAGAAGTTATACTACCTTGACCAATTGCCTGTCAAGTCCAGGCTGTACCCTTAAAAAGCAACCGTTTGTAATCGTCAGGGGAGGGAGAGGAGAGAGGGCACAAAGCAAGAGCGAAGCAGCAACATCAATCGACGCATTAATAACTGTCGATTTCTCTCCACGCCTCTGAGTGCGTGGTTCCGAGGCAAGTTATTCATGCAAAGAAATTTATTTATATTCCCGACCAATATTGTCGAGATATGTAGTACGAGGTACACCTTAATTTATGGACATCTGTGGGAGAGCCTCAGGGCGAAAAGACCCCCCTTCTTCTAGGTACGTAGCAAGTCAGGAAAGAGGTGGAGACTAGCTAGAAACAACTGCTTACTGTACAAGACCTAACGTACTTGAAGGACTTGCAAAATAAAACCATATCACGAGATTTACTAGATTTTATCATCTAAAACTTGAGGCAATCTGTCTGGATTCCCTTTCCTAACCCCAACCCAAAATCCTTTCCTGGAACTCCAAATATTCTCCTGGTTGATTCAATGTTCTGGTCGATTGCTGTAAAGGTCCCTTTCTATCTCCTTCATTCATTTCTTTTCTCATCTATCCCTCCTCTTCCTTCCCATTTCCCCATTCCAAGTTATCTCGCGGACTTGACTTTAATCATGAAAGCAAATATAGAAAGAAAAAAATCGCAGGGATCTTAATTTTTGGAGCATAATTTTTTTCGTGTGCCTCTCTGTTCTTTGGTAGAAGGGTGGAAAGGGGTGGAGTGGAATCACCTTACGTTCGAAAGAGAATCCGCGCTAACAAGGACGTACAAGAAACAAGAATTAAAAAGCACAAAGCATTTTGACCCCTCGCATGTGGTGTTTTAAGCACAAATATAGTATGTCTGTCTCTCTTAGTTACACTGTAAGAGTCATTGCGGAAAGTTGTGGATGAACGACACAATAATAACGACGACACGCACGACAGCACGACCGCGATGCTCCCGATACAGAACCCGCTAATGACCACAGGTCTCACTTGGCGTTTACTGTTTGTCCTGCTGCTTCACCTACATACAGTACAGGTAGTAGGGCAGTTTCTTCACGGGCGAGGAAACAGCCAGACCCCCCTACCCCCTCTTTAATCTCTTCCGGGCACTAGAGTTCGACGGCCCGTGCCCCACGGATGGGACTTGGAATGGAAATTCTCATCCTCCTTTTACTCTCCTTCCTCTTCATAGGCTTCTCCCTCCTCTCTCATTAAGGAGAGAGAGAGAAAGAGCGGAGGGAGGAAGAGGTGTCTGCCATTCTCTTCTCCTCCCATTTCCTCCCTCCGCCCCTTTTCTATTCCCCCTTTTCTATTCCCCCACAGACAAGTGGTGAGACGGGCCAGGAAAAAAAAGTTCGGGCCGAGGGGCCTCATTTTGAGCAACATGGCAAATCTCTTCAGAATGTACCTACTACGTAGTATATTGGAAAAATAATGCGAGCTTTTTCAAACCTTGTGTGATATTTTTTTACCTTTTATGGCAATCAATCTGGATGGTTTGAAATCCATTTGGCCCACGAGCCGATATATTTCGCCTCCCGTTGCACACGGCCTGGCCTCCGTGGCGAAAGCTACAATTATTGGAGGAGCCCCTCTCCCCCTCTTCTCCCCCCCACCTTTCGTAACCGGGCTGGTTTCTTTACGATGCACCAGTGGGGAAGCTAATGAAAAGAGAGGAGGAGAAGAAGTGGCTTCTTCACTGTACATACTGTAGTACCCACATACAACCTAGCAGTGCTATTTTCGGCAAGTAGTACGTATACCATGCCGCAGAGAGAGAGAGAGAGAGAGAGAG
>JAAUYM010127110.1_pt1 | contig 18613 bp, 14 predicted proteins | sample 7278001 | NCBI WGS metagenome assembly JAAUYM01 (sample SAMN14350224, study PRJNA611818) | marine sediment metagenome | isolation source: surface marine sediment (1.8m) | place: French Polynesia: Moorea | collected 2018-08
ATTCTATCATATCTTTGCTTAGTACTCGGTACATGGGGTTGGGATTTTATGTTTCGCAACACAAAGGTCTCCAACCCTTTTTTATTCTCAAAAAAACTTTAGATGAGTTCTATGTGTAAGATAATTGATTATCTTTTTCTCTTCTTCTTTCTTCTTTTTTTAAGGAGCTCTTCTTCGTCCTTATAATGGAAAATGACCGTGCGTTGGTTGAGACCGGTTAGAATGTCTATTAAACTCTCATTGTTCGATGAACGGTCCTTGACGGCAGTGTTGACCGATGCCTGTTTGGTTAGGTTCTCGTCCACCTCCCAAAGGGATTCTTCCAATAGATAGGGGGCTAACTTTGCGAAGGACACTCCCAACTCGCTTCCCTTGAAGGTCCTCTTGGAGAAATAATCCTTGAAGGAGACACCGAACACCTTCCCTATTTCCTCTCCGGTCTTCTTTCTGTGTGTCAACAGCTCCAGCCCTTTTTTTCGTAACATCAGGCTGAAATCATCCAAGGGTATCGGTGACCCCTTGTCCAAATTATCAATGACGCTGTGTATCCTTCCTTTCACAGACCTTTTTATTTTCGTGTTTCTACTCCTTCGTACTTCGTTTACATTCTCACCTGTTCCCAAAGGTTTTAATGATAGCTCCTTGATGATTTCACGTAGACCCAACTCTTGGTCCGTATAGGTGAAACCTGTCTCTACGTCTTTGAACTCATAGGAGTTCGGACGTTCATCCGTGGCTGCTCTTAGTGTTATCTCAATGCCTTTCAGGGCTAGACTCGCATCTAGCCTCTCATATGAGTTATCTGACCTGGAATTGATGTGGTCATTTACTTTTTTATATACTTCATTTAAATATTTGACCTTCACCTTTGGCTCCTCCCTTACCAGATCCCATAGTTTCCCTATTTCGGAAAGATGAAGGCTCTTGCTGGTTATTGACCTTCTTTTACGATCGTGAAGGTCATAGAAAGCGAGCCCTCCTTTCGGTGTGATGGACATGCCGATCTCGTAGCGCATAAGAGCATGCTCAAACTCTTTTAGATGTTTAGGTCTGTCCTCAAGGCTCAGCTGAACAGCTCGTTCTACCTTGGTCTTTAAGGACCTTGCCTTGTCGGGATCCTTTTCAAGCTCAATTGATTCCTTGGCGATCGTGATCTTGTACTTTTTCTCTATGCGCTCCGTAGAGGCGACAGATCTTCTGAAGTCATTGCTGTCACTAATGAATTTGCCATCTTGATCTATTCGTGTGGTCACAATGTGTACATGAGGATTCCTGGCATCTTCATGTCTGAAGGCTGCATAAGGCTGTTCTCCCAATCCCATGTCGGTAAGGTAGTCTGTAACAATATTTGACATGGCATTGTTGGACAAGGTATCATCCTTGTGGAAATTCAACATGATGTGTAGGTTGGGATCAGATCGGCTAGGTCGTTTTTCATTATATAGCGAGAGGGTCTTTATGATGCCATGAGAGTCCAGGCCAAGCATATGCTGGTGGGCTATCAAACTGGCCTTTGGGGCTTTGCCCTGTTTGACCTTTGTCTTGTCCGTATTATAATAGGTCATGCTCTCCGGGGTGGCATGCTTGACGATCTTGGCTATCATGCTTATAAATGGATTCTTCTATTTTAGAGTTAATGACATCCAGGTCCTCTTTTAACACTCTTAAGGACATAAGTAGCTGTTCCTTTTCCTTTTGGTCGATGTATTTTTGTCCACGACTTATGAACGCTTTAGTGAGGGAGTTCAAGTTTACACCTACCCTATTCAACTCTGTCTTTAACCGACCCAACTGAATTAGTGTGTCCCCAGAGGATTGTTGTACCTTATACTTTCTGTCTAGTATTACGTCACGTAGCATTTCTGACACCGTTCTATAAGCAGAGTCTTTAAAGATGCTATCGAAACGTCCCTTTTCCTCTTTGTTCATACGTAGAGAGACCGTATAACTTCTCTTGTCTTCTATTTCTGGACGTGCCATGTTCAAGTACTTAAAGAAAGAAAAAACGACTTCGGAGTTTTTTCCCCCAACAAGCCCTAGTGGTCTCCAGTGTGGACACTGGTGGCCATGGAGGGCGATGTTGGCAAGCTATCTGGCTTTTCTACGAAATGCCAGGGTTTTTGTATTACAAAAACATAGCTTGCCGCTAACAAAGTTAGCGTTTTTTACTGGACCCCCTCTTTGCTGGGTAAACGTGAACAGGCATCTTGCAGTATTCATGGCCCACCTCACCGTATATCTTAAAACAAGAGATCTTTTTTAAAGACCAGAACCATAACTGGTCAGAACAAAATTGATGATGAAATGGTCCTTACAAGACCAGCGTGTTACCATTGACGACATGATGTTGAAAATAATGAATGACCAACAACAAACAGGAGCAACATATCATATGGAAGCAGCGTATGAGAACATATGACACAAGCTAATGGATACAGCTTGTTGGACGTTCTGGATTTGCGCATGGGATACTTGAGTAAAATAAAAAAATATTTTTTTATTTATATAGTTTTTTATTTATATAATTTATAAAATAAATATTTTTCTTTTTATATTTTAATTTGTTTTTTTATATTTGTTTTTTTATTTTTAAAAATATTTTTAATGGGAAACGTTTTGAGCTTCATCAACTCTAAAGGGGGCGTCGGGAAGTCCACCCTCACGACCTTGGTGGCAGGGAACATACATGTCAATCATAATCCTGAAAGGGACAAGGACATGGTCATGGTCCTTGACCTGGACCATCCTCAGCATAGTGTCATGGACACAAGAAACAGGGAATATGAAATAGTGGTTAACAAGGAGAAGGAGAACAATCTCTACTATACCAAGCTATACGCCAAAATGTATAGGGACGGCCTCCAGCCATATGCCATCAGGACGGATAGGTTGTCTCGTGTCAGCAAACGTGTGTTCGATCAAATGAAGCGGTCCCACGAGCTGGTCTTCGTAGATATGCCAGGGGCCACGGACATAGAGGGATATAGCCAAGAGATGCTGAGCAATATGGATTACCTTATAGTGCCATTCAACACGAACTACGTCGAATTTGGAGCGGGTATGAAATTTGTTGGTTCCATAGTTCACCCTATGGTAAAGGCGGGACTTATGAAGGACTATCGAATCCTCATAAATAACTTGGACACTAGGGAGATAGAAACGGACCGTCAAATGATCGAGGACATAAGGTCTGCTGGCTTCAAAGTGATGGGCACTGTTATGAAGAGGGCCAGAAAATATGGGAGGCCATATTTGGTATCTGAGAGAAGGGGGGCCTTGAGCACTATATTCTTTCAGTATGACAGGACGATCCATCAGATAAGTAAGGAAATATTGGAAATGATAGATCATAAACAAGAGCAACAATGAGTACAAAGAAGAAAACGACACTGATAAGTGATATCATATCTGGTGCATCCAGCATGGAGGTAAGACAATTAAAGGGAAAAGAGGAGGAAGAGACCGGGAAGGGGCCAGAGGGAGAGGCTCCGGTGGTACAGGAGGAAAAGCCAGTGAAAAGAAAGGGGGACAAAAGAGCGCCAGGGGCCTCCCTGTTCGGTGAGCTACAGCTTGTAAAGGATAAGGATTCGAACGTTGACAGGACCGCAGCGGTGACCATTGACAAGACCATCAACAACAGGCTAATGATGTTATCGAAGCTTTTGGGCGTAAAGAAGTATGTCCTCACAGAGGCCATCTTGATGGACTACCTAGAAAGGAATAAGGCCGAGATCAAGTCCCTTTTCAATAAAAATGGCCTTTAGCCATGAGTTTGGAATTGCTCATAATGATAGTGATTGCCGTTTGGATCCTGTGGTATTTGGCCATATGGGCAATCTATGGCAAAAGAATTTTTCGGCTTGGAGGCAGAAGGAGGGAAAAAGAAATTCATCGAAAAAATAAAGAAATTATTAATTTAGACAATAATTATATAAATAATATACATATATTCGCAAAGCGAAGCGGTGAAGAGCATTCAATTCCAGAGGTTAGCAGAAAACGACCTTTGGAGCTGGAGGCCACCCAAAGGGGGGATGAGAGCGATGATCTCCACAAGAGCATAGAGGAACTCAAGCGATTACAGGAGCAACGCGATCATATAGGGGGGTTGGAGAAGTTGATGGATGAGGAGGGAATAGACCCTGAGGACCCGTAGCATTTGCAAATAAAGGCTTCGCTTGATATTGTCTAACTTAAATACTTATAAGGATGAAAAAGCGAAGTATTACAAAGATTCAACGGTTGACACTGGTAACAGCTGGGGCCACTCTAATAGGCATCCTGTATTCCCATGGACAGGTCAACAACGCACTCAATGAGGCAGTGACAGAGGTATCTGGTTGGGTGACCAATTTGAAAAGGTTTCTTCTTGCCTTAGCGGTCATTGGGTCCTTGTATGGCGGATATCGCATCTACACCAAGTACATGAACGGCGATCCAGATGTGGGTAAGAGTGTGGCCTCTTGGGGCGCTGGGGTAGCTTTCCTGCTGCTGGTATACTTTGTGGTGGACACCTTGTTTACAGTAACTTGATAACGGTTGCGCCATGAAGGAGCAGACCATATTCCATCCAAGAAGGAAGGTAGGGGAGGGGTTCACCTTTAAGGGTCTAAAGGGGAACTATGTGATGACCGCTGCCCTTGCACTATTGGTGGTCATTGGCTCGATCGTAGTATTGAACATGATCCAGTTGTCAACGTTCATGAGGATCGTGTCCATCGCCTTTGCATTAGGGGGATTTACCGTCTATTATTTGAGATTGGTCGAAAAGAGCAAGGTAGATCCTCATGCGCCCTTAAAAAAGGTATGCGCAAGGAGGCGGTTATATTATAGAGGTACTTACAGAAAGTTGAAAACCCTGCAGGATGAGATCGTTTGACCCCATACTGGCATGGGACGATGGCTATGTACTCGCTAAGAATGGTACGTATGCGAAGGTCTTCGAGTTGGTCCTGCCTCCCATGTTCTCCATGTCCCTACAGGACTATCAAGCTTCCCAGGAGGAATTGAGCACGCTGCTGGGATTCCTACCAGACTACACAGGTGTACATAAGATGGATGTCTTTAGGCCAACTCATTTCTCTCCAGAGGATTCTCACAGAAGGGACAGCTTTTTGAACAGAAGCTTCTATCGCAAATATCTGGAGAGACCCTATGTGGACCATAGTTGCTATCTGACACTTGTCCAGATGGACAAATGCTTTCTGAGGAAAGGCTCTATGGGTTCCGTCATCTTTAAGAGATCGGTTGCTCCTGGGGGCATCCTTAAGAGAGAGGTGGTGAACGCGTTCAAGGACGCTGCATTGCAGGTGGCGAGTTTTTTGAGGGAGAGCAAGTATTTTGACATTAGGGACGTAAGTAAGGGCCAGTATGAATGGCTGTACAATTCGTATTTGAACTTGGATTTCTCAGGTATGGGCATTACGTCCGACATAAGTCAGGAAAAAGGTGTTTTCTCTGTTGGGAATCAGTTCGTTTCAGCTTACGCCTTAAATTCTTTGTCCGGCTTTCCTGATTATTACAGCGACACCCACCTGGACAGCTCTTTCAGCACGGATTGTTCATCCATCTACTTTAGCAAGCTATATCCCTTGGGGCAATCTTTGGGATTTGAGCATCTGGTGAATCAGTTCTTTGTCTTGGATAATGTGGCCAGCGTAAAGGAGGTCACAAAGAGGGACATGAGAAGGGCGAATGCCTTCACCGGGACGGACAGTGAGAACGAGTTGGTGGTCGAAGAGAGCACGGAATACCTGATGTTGATGGAAAAGGGAGCAAGGCCTGTTCGTTATGGAATGAATGTGGTCTATTGGGGATCTTCCACCGAGATCTTGGAAAGCAGGGGCAGAGAGGTGGCGAACGCGTTCAGCAAGATAGGGTTTCGCCCAAATGTGGCGAAGAACGAGGTGGCGTCCCTTTTCTCAGCGATGCTACCTGGTAATCTTGGCGATGTCGGTGTTCAGGATCAGACCGTTGGGCTGCTGAACATGCAGGCGTGTAGCCTTACCTTGCTGGAAACGGTCCAAAAGAACAGCTCTAGTGACTTTGGGATACCAATGAATGACCGTGTGACAGGCAGGCCTCTTTTTGTGGACATTTCAGACGAGCCCCTTCGGATGGGGGTCACCAACAATCGGAACAAGGTCATCTTTGGCCCTTCCGGTGGAGGAAAGTCCTTTGTCACGAACCACATGATAAACAACTACTTGTTGCAAGGGGCGCACTGTATCCTTGTCGATGTGGGAGACAGCTATGGTAGGTTGTGTGAACTCCATGGCGGGGTCTTCTATGAGTACAGGGAGGAGGATCCCATAAGTTTCAATCCTTTCGCCCTAGGGAGGGATGGGCTGGATGTGGAAATGAAGGAATCACTGATCACGCTCATTTTTACCTTGTGGAAAAAGGAGGTGGACGATCACACCAAGGACGAGTATGCGCTCTTGAGTGAGGCAATCGCCATGTACTATGAGGATGCAGAGCGTTCTGGGAGGGAACACTCCTTCAATACTTTCTACGAATTCATGAGGGACGCGTATGTAGGTCATTTGAAGGAAGAGGGGAAGGCAGAGCTGTTCCATCATGTCAGCTTTCTCAATGTGTTGAAGATGTTCTATAGGGGTGGTGAATACGACTTTCTGTTGAATGACCACAGCGGTGTGGACCTTCTGAATAGTAATTTCATTGTCTTCGAGTTGGACAACATAAAGGACCACAAGGTACTGTTCCCTGTGGTGACCTTGGTGATCATGGATGTCTTCATAAGAAAGATGAGAAAGCTGAAGGGTACGCGCAAGGTCATACTGATAGAGGAGGCGTGGAAGGCAATTGCCAAGGAGGGCATGGCAGGTTTTATGAAATATCTCTTCAAGACGGTTAGAAAACATTTTGGTGAGGCTGTGGTGGTGACCCAGGACATAGAGGACATCGTGGGGAATGAGATCGTTAAGAACAGCATCATAAAGAATTGTGGAGCGAAGATATTGACGGACATGAAGGAGTATCTGACAAATTTCGATATGGTGAAGGGTACACTTTCCCTCTCTGAGAAGTCTTGTGACCTTGTAAAGAGCATCAACAGGAAGCTATTGCCGGGGGACAGGTACAAGGAGGTCTTCATTGGTCTTGGGAACGAGGGGAACGTGTATGGTGTGAATCTCTCCTTGGAGGAATACGCTACTTACACAACAGAAAAAATTGAGAAGGAGCGAATTGAGGAACTGTTCGAAGAGTACGGGGATATGGAGGTGGCCATAGGAATGTACGCGGATGAGCTTAAAGATAAGAGAATAGCAGTTTAACCATAAAACGAATTACGATGAGAAGATCTGTGCTTTTATTGTTTGTGCTCGGCATAGGCCAGGGGGTCTTTGCCCAATTTCAAGTGGTGAAGGCTCCGGAGCTCGAAATTCTGCTGACAAAGCAGAATACTTTGCAGGAGTTCATGAAGGTCCTTGAGAAACAAGGCCTGGAGTTAAATCTGGAATCCTTGGAAGAGATAAAGAAGATCGAGGAGAACATAAGGAAGGTGAGCGACCTGGTTAGAACCGGAAAGGATGCGGTAAGCATTGCAAAGACCTATGGGCAACTTATGCTTGAAGCGACGGACACCAGGATCAGGGTGAATCAGAACGATATGATCAGTGAGAATGACAAGAAGATCATCAGCAAGATGATGGACCTTGTCATTGAGGAATCGAACGACGCCTTCTCTAAGTTTGAGCTGATAACCAAGGATGATGCTTTCAAGTTGTCGGACTATGAACGGTTGGACCTGCTAGGGAGCATAAAGAAGGAACTGACACAACTGCAGGTGGTCGTGGCAGAAGTTCGTTCAACGGCCCTTGGAGGAGCTGAGAGGAGACGAAGGAAATTGTCCGCAAACGAAATATTCAAAGGCTAGGGACGTGAACCCGGTAGATCTGGACATATGGTCTGAGATGATCGTTCAATTGAACGATATGGTGGCCTCCTTTCAAGAGCAAATGGCAGATGCGATGTGGATGAGGATTGCGAACATGATAGCGCTCATAGGCGTTCTGATACATGGCTTGATCATCGCCAATAAGCTCTTTAAAGGAGAGGGGAGTCTGGAGGGTTTTGGGAAATGGTTTGTGATCTACTTGGGAATACTTTTTTACGCTCCTCTGCTACAAGGAATGAACAAGACGCTAGACATGGTGAATTTGGCCTTTGAGACCGCCACATCTACGGAGGAGGAGAAGGCGGACATCTACTTTGAGTATAAAAAGCAGATGATGGCTGAGAAGGCTCGCTCTAAGGATGGGACAGTGAGCGAGAAGACCAGGGAATTGTACGAGAAGGCGCAACTGGCGTTGAAGGAAGAGGGTGTGGTTATCGATGAGTCCGATGATGGGGGAGGCATCATTCAGGGTGTAGAGGAGTGGTGGAGTGGTGTGATGCAATGGGATGGGGGTTTAGGCTTTCTGGCGGACTCGTTCGGAAACCTTGTCTATGAGCTCTTTGTCTGGACGGGAAAGATAGCGGGGGTGGTGCTGAACATCGTGAGGACCTTCTTCTTGATAATATTGAGTATGCTGGGAATATTCAGCTTGGCCTTCAGTATCGTTCCCAGTATGGAGAATTCCTTCTTTACGTGGTTGCAGAAGTATATACATGTCTATCTATGGCTGGGGGTGAGCTATGTGCTCCAATTTGTCCTGAACAAGACCTACAACTTTATAACGTACTCGATCGATGCTGCGGGGGGAAAGGATATAGGTGAGACCATGGTGGACGCCACCTTCCTGAGCCTCCTTGGTGTTTGCGGGGTGATCGGTCACCTCATGGTCCCCTCAATTGCCAACATGCTCGTACAGAGCAGTGCCTCAAGCCTTTCCTCTCAACTTCAGGCAAATAGAAAGTATGCTCAGAGGAAGGCCGGGACCCTTTCCTCGAAGGTCAAGTCAATGGTATTAAAGTCAAAAGGGGGCAATGTGGGCAATTTAAAACAATAGATAGAAGATGAAAAAGCTACGGGACATAGACTCGGCCTTTAAAATGACACGCTTATTTGCCTTGGTGGTCGTGGTGGGCTCTTTGGGGTTTGCAGGATTTGTGTATGTGCAAAGTCTAGATATGATAGAACAGCAGAGGAAGAAGGTGTATGTGGTCAGTGCCAATGGAGAAGCGTTGGAATACGCTATATCCATGGAATCAACGGTCAACAAAAAGTATGATATAAAGAATCATATCAAGACTTTTCACCATTTTTTCTTTAACTTGGATCCTGACCCCGATCAAATCAAGCGAAACATTGGCAAGGCACTTGACCTTGTGGACAGGTCGGGAAGGGCCTATCACGACATTCGCACAGAGAATGTGCTTTATCGTCGAATGATCGAAGGTGATATCTCATCCAGGATATTGACAGATAGCGTTGTCGTGGATATGAGCTCTAGGCCCTATAGGGCTGTATATTACGGAAAGCAGAAGCTTGTTCGCCCTAGCAAGGTGGTGTTCAAGAACTTGACCACGTCCTGCAAACTTCGTGAGGTCAGCAGGTCGGACAATAACCCACATGGGCTGTTGATGGAGAACTTTATAATAGAGGACAATAGAACATACGATGAACGAATTCGTAACTGAACGATTAAAAGGCCTATCTGAGGAGAAGAGAAGGGCCCTTCTCTTTGGTCCCATCTTTATAGGGGTGGGAGTGATCGCCGTCTTTTGGATATTTACTTCCAATACTGAGGAGGCTGGTGGGAACGCTTCACCGGACAAAGGAAATGGGATGTCCTTGGAACTTCCAGAGGCGAAGGAGAATCCTTTGGACAAGGACAAGACAGGTCTCGTTGAGGAATACGAGAGACATATGAGCTCAAAGAGCAAGCGCGACAATGACTTCTTTACGGTACACGATGAATGGAGACCGACGGATCGGGATTCCTTGAACACCGAGAAGCTAGACACTGTTCCAGTGAGGCAGGTGGTCACAGAGGAAAGGTCATCTACTAGAAATTCATCCAAAAGAGCCACACGAACGAAGGTGGATGAAGATAGGAAGGGGTCTGTAGAGGATATCGAAGACCCAGATGGATGGAAGGAGTCCCTCAAAAGAAGATTTGAGGAATCGCTGGCAGAAGGGTCCAATGAGCCTGAAGAGCCTTCCGTGATGACGGACACACAATTGTTTGCAGTGATAGACGGTGATCAGGAGATAACAAATGGGGATAGGGTCCGGCTAAGGCTTATAAGGGACGCTGTAGTGGAAGATGTTCCTTATGAAAGGAACACTTTTGTGTATGCGATAGCGACCCTTCGCAATAAGAGGGTGAAGTTGAATGTGACCAGTGTAGGGAACGACCCTCTGAAGAGCAGACTCTCTGCCTATGATGCTCAGGACGGCTTGGAAGGAGTATACGTGAGCGACCTGGGTCTTATGGGAGAGGCCAAGGGCGAACTGGTAGATGATGCAGTACAAGAGGCCACAAATGCAGCAGACGTACCTGGTGGGAGAACGTTAGGGGGTCTTTTCCAGAGAAGGAACAGGGAGGTGAAGGTATTTTTGATAAATGATTATAAGGTTACATTAATGTCCTCTAGAAGATGAGAAGGTTCATTGTGCTAATTCTGCTGTGGCAACTGGACCTGCTGGTAGTGGCTGCGCAGCAAGACCAAAGGATTGCTAGAGTGAAGGTAAACACGAACATCCTTGTGATGATGTTCTTTCCTGAGAACATTCAGCAGGCTATCCCAGGAAATGACAACTTTAGTTTTGTCTTTGACAAAAAGGGCTCCAAGTATGGGATGTTACAGGGGAGGAAGGGAAAGCCAACCAACTTGACCGTGATCACGAAGGATGGGAACATCTATTCTTTTATGTTAGAACATGAGGATGGGGACATACAGACAAATTATTTCATCGAATACGAAGATGCCGTTGGAAATTTGGAGGGTGATATCATAAAAAGGGAAGAGAGAAGCGTAGTTGTCGCTGAGAAGGATAGTTTGACCGTGAGAAATTCTTATAAGAGCGAGGGGACCGTTGTCGCAAAGGGATATAAGCGTATGTATGAGGAGGAAAAGGAACGTTACTACGAGAGGTTTTGTTCTAACGAGATGACCAAGTCCCCCTATTTTAGGAGGGTTATCAGCAAATATGAGAGAATTGTCTTGTCCTTGCACAATATAACGTTCAATAAGGAAGAGTTATATTTTACATTAGATCTCCAGAATAGTTCTGGGATCGATTATGAGGTCAACTTCATAAAGTTCTTCAAGGTCGCTGACAGGTCTGGCAAGAGAGCAAGCGCTCAAAGCATCGAATACCCCGTAGTTCACTCCCATAATCCTTTTACAAGGGTCAGGCAAGGTGAGAGACGTCGTGCTATCTATGTCTTTGAGCGCTTCTCTATTGGCAAGGATAGGAAGTTTCTGATAGAGTTAAGGGAGGTCAGTGGAGAAAGGACCGTACAACTCTACCTTGACAGCAGGATAATAAACAACCCGAACTAAAGCTCATATGTATGGCAGTGAAACTACTATTTCTAAGAAGGGCGATCATCGGGGTCTGTTTGACCGTTCTTCTACAAGTTGGGTCGAAGGCTCAGAATTACGCTTCTACCCTGGAAGGCACAGCAGGATATGCCCAAGACGGTTTTGCATTCAATATCGGTTACAACTACTACTTGGACAGGGTCCAGTATGTTCAGGGTGCGCTCTTCATGTCCTTCGCAAATGACAAGGTGGATGGTCTCAGTGTGCCCTACAACAACTTCACATTGAACATCGGCTATTTCAGGGAGATCTACAGGTCCCCCAGAAAATCATGGCTTCTGGCCATTGGTGGCGGCGGTCTGGTCGGTTATGAGGTGGTCAACAACGGCAGGGAACGCTTGGACAACGGGGCTGTCATCGATGCCGACAGCAAGTTCCTCTACGGGCTCTTCATAGGGGCGGAGATCGATGTCTATCTGAGCGACAGCTGGTCCATAACAGGTAAGGTCAATGAGTACTGGCATCCTCCCAGCGATCTTGGCCAATTTGTTTTCTATGGGGGTATCGGGGTCAAATACTACCTTTTCTAACGTAATGAGAAAGAGTTCAAAACCTTATACTAATAGCAATGATGAACAAACTACTACTACGTAATGTCCTTAAGAGAACGGTACTGGTCATCCTGGTGGTCATCTCCTGTACCAAGGAGGTCGATGTTCTCACATCATTCCCCTTCACCATTGAGACAACATACAATGACAATGTGACCATCAACTATGGGAAGACCGTCCAATTCAGGGTGGTCCCGGAAGTTGTGGTGACCACCAATGTATATTCCTTCAGCTACAGGGTGGTTGAGGGGCAGGGGCATTTTGTCAATGATACAGGAGATCAGATTGTAGAGGACGTTCCAATACCCCAAGAATCCAGAGACTTCAGCTATCAATTCATACCGCTTGCCATAGGCTCCCACACTGTGCTTGTGACCGTTCAGGATCAAGAAGGACGGCAGGAGTCCATCACCCTGATATTCACAGCCTCCCACAATGAGTATACGTGGAATGCCACGACCACAAATACGGTGACCGTAGTGAATCAGGAGAGCACGGTGAATGTAGGCCTGTTCAATACTGGGGTGGATGGGTCTGTGACATATGAGCGCAGATACTATTTTCTTCAGGGAAGCGGCACAATGATGGAGACTGAGGAGAATGGGGGAGAGGAAGTTGTGTTGGAGGAATGGGTGTCCATATCAGAGGGCACAAGGCCCTACATCGTAACGTTCGACATGGAAGGTGAGTCCGTTGTTGTCCTTGAAAGTAGGGACAGCAATGGACAGGTCAAGACCGTGCAGATAGAGTTCATGGTGTCCAAGATCGATTTCGAGTTGACTGGTGCTGCGGAGTCCATAGAGCTCTTTCTGGGATCCAGTACCAACTTCAATTTCAATATAGAGGAATCTTCCACCAGCATGCAGGACTATGAGATGCGTTTCGTCATCGACCAGGGGGATGGAAAAATCATGTCTGGAACGGAGCAGCTCTCTGCAGGGGTGTACTACGATGTGGCCTTGGGCGCCTTTAGCTGGTCCTATGAGAGTGAGAGCGTGGGGGACAAACAGTTGACCTTCTTTGCCAGGAATGATACCGGTGTTGAAAAATCGGTGACCTTGACCCTTACCGTCAACAACGGTTCCTTCAACTGCAGTGTGGTACCAGCATTGACGGATGTGAATGTGAACGATGTGGTCAATGTGGCCCTCTCAGTACAGGAGGAAGGGCCCACAGGGGCTCCCTATACCTTCACCTATGAGAGCGATCTCAATGGCACATTGACATACAACGGTGCTACCTACAGTCCTGGGCAGATGATCAACATGGACGGAACAACGGTCAATGTGGGGTATCAGGGACTTATAGCCGGTGGGCATAACGTGATCTTCATGTTTACCAACCAATTCGGTGAGAGCAAGGCCTGTGTGACGGCCATAACCTTTGCGCAAGAGAACTTCACCTTTACCGCAGCCTCCAGTTCCACATCGTTGTTCGTGGACGACACGGCAGACCTTAACTATAATATTACAGGAGGAAGTGACAACGCCACCTACACGGTGCAATACACCGTATCAGGCTCTGGAGCGGGTGTGATCACGAATGGGGGTGCCACCTTGTCACCAGGTGTTCCCTATGAGATCCCTTCGGGGGCATCCTCCTGGCAGTTCAAGGCCTCAGAGATGGGTGATGTGGCCATAAGCTATACTGTGACAAATAATACAGGTGCCACAGAGAATGCACAAGTAAATATAACGATCAATGACAACGACCTGGTCTTCTCGGCCACAGCTACGGCCAATACAGCAGTAGTGGGAGGCTCTGTGCCTATCAACTTCCAGTTGACCGAAGTCGGCAACAACAGCACCTTTTCCATGTCGTATGAGACCACAGGCAGTGGTAGTCTTACCTATGATGGTACCGTCTACACACCAGGGCAGGTATTTACAGTGCTGGAGGGTAGTTTCAGTGCATCCTATACTGGTACGAATAGTGGTGGACATACTATCACCTTCACGGTCAACAACAATTCTTCGCCTCCAGTGAGCAAGACGGACAATGTGACGATCACCTATCAGGACGTGGACTACACGCTTACCACAAGCGGTGATGGAACGGTACTTTTGAATGACTCCAGAGACTTCAACGTGTTCCTCTCCCAGGCGGTGGAGGACAGCAGCATCAGCTACGAGGTCAGATACCTGATAGGCTCGGGGAGCACCGGAAGCGGGACGGTGCAGACACCAGGGGGAACCGATGTGCCGCTGGGCAGCTTCCAGGGCATAGGGCTCGGGGGGACGTCCATGGTCTTCGTGGCCACCCAGCAGGGGAGCATCGAACTCGTGGTGGAAGTCAGGGACTCCAACTCGGTCACCAAGCGGTCCACCATCAACCTGAACGTGGACACGATCTCCTACTCCTTCTCGGGTGCTGCCGACAGCACGACCATAACCGCAGGCGAGGGGACGCAGCTGTTCTTCGACATCAGTGAGACGGCCCCCTCGGGGAGCGTGTACCAGATGAAGTACGTTGCCAGCAGCGGCAGTGCGGACATCCTCGCAGGGGGCGTGACAAGGAACCCGAACACCTGGTATGATGTGAACGTGGGCAGCTACACCTGGGCGGTGGCCAACGCCATCGAGGGCACACTCGCCCTGACCTTCACGGCCAGGAACGCCACCACCCTGCAGGAGGAGATGCAGGACATCAGCATAGCGGTCAACGCCATACCACAGGCGGACTACACCTTCACGGCCATAGCGTCCAGCAATACCACCACGACGAACGTGCCAGTGGTGGTCAACTTCAGCGTCAACGAGACCGTGGGCACGTCGGGACCCTACCAGATGGTCCTCACCACCACGGGGGGCGGCACCCTGACCTACAACGGGGCCGACTACTCGCAGGGCGAGGTGGTGCCCCTGAGCGTGGGAGGGTCCAGCGGCCAGTACACCCCCACCACCAACGGGGAGCAGACCATCACCTTCACTGCAAGCAACGGCAATGGCCTTGAGCGCATCGACACGGTGGACCTGACGGCCAGCACGGTGGACTTCAGCCTTAGCACCAGCGGGGACGGGACGGTGTTGCTGAACGACATCCGGAACTTCAACGTGTTCCTGAGCCAAGTGACCGAGGACACCAGCGTGACCTACGAGGTGCGATACCTGATAGATTCCGGCAGCACGGGCAGCGGGACGATCCAGACACCTGGTGGGACAGACGTGCCGCTGGGCAGCTTCCAGTCCATAGGGCTCGGGGGTACGCCCATGGTCTTCGTGGCTACCCAGCAGGGGAGCGTCGAACTCGTGGTGGAAGTCAGGGACTCCAACTCGGCCACCAAGCAGTCCACCATCAACCTGAACGTGGACACGATCTCCTATGCGTTCTCGGGTGCTGCCGACAGCAGCACCATCACGGCGGGGCAAGGCACGGACCTGTTCTTCGACATCAGTGAGACGGCCCCCTCGGGGAGCGTGTACCAGATGAAGTACATTTCCAGCAGCGGCAGTGCGGACATCCTAGCAGGAGGGCTGCCCCGCAACCCCAACACCTGGTACGAGGTCAACGTGGGCAGCTACACCTGGGCAGTGGCCAACGCCATCGAGGGTACACTCGCCCTGGCCTTCACGGCCAGGAACGCCACCACCCTGCAGGAGGAGACACAGGACATCAACATCACAGTGAACGCCATCCCGGACGCAGACTACACCTTCACGGCCATACCCTCGAACAACAGCACCACAGTGAACGTGCCGGTGGTGGTCAACTTCAACGTGGACGAGACCGTGGGCACCGCACAGCCCTACGAGCTGGTCTTCACCACTACGGGGGCGGGCACCCTGGTCTACAACGGCAACACCTACACGCAAGGCCAGCAGATACCCCTGAGCATAGGCGGCTCCAGCGGCCAGTACACGCCCACCAGTGCGGGGTCGCAGGATATCACCTTTACCGCTAAGAACGTGAACAACCTAGAGCGTGTGGCAACGGCCACCCTATCGGCAAGCACCGTGGACTTCGACCTCTCGACCTCCGGTGATGGTACGGTAATCCTCAATGACACACGCAACTTCAATGTGTTCCTGAGTCAGGTCACAGAGGACACCGACGTGACCTACGAGGTGCGATACCTGATAGGCTCCGGAAGCACGGGCAGCGGTACCGTGGAGACCCCAGGGGGAACGAACGTGCCATTGGGCACCTTCACCGACACAGCCCTGGGCGGTACGCAGATGGTCTTCCGCGCCACGGGCGAGGGAAGCATCAACCTGGTGGTGGAAGTGCGGGACTCCAACTCGGTCACTAAGCAGTCTATCATCAACCTGAACGTGGACACGATCTCTTATGCGTTCTCGGGCACTGCCGACAGCAGTACCATCACGGCGGGGCAGGGCACGGACCTGTTCTTCGACATCAGTGAGACCGCACCCTCGGGGAGCGTGTACCAGATGAAGTACGTGGTATCCTCCGGGGGTGCGGACATCCTCGCAGGGGGGCTGCCCCGCAACCCCAACACCTGGTACGATGTGAATGTGGGCAGCTACACCTGGGCGGTGGCCAATGCCAACGAGGGCACCCTTGCGCTGACCTTCACCGCCCGCAACACCACCACCCTGCAGGAGGAGACACAGGACATCAACATCACCGTGAACGCCATCCCAGATGCGGACTACACCTTCACGGCCATACCCTCGAGCAACAGCACCACGGTGAACGTGCCGGTGGTGGTCAACTTCAACGTCAACGAGACCGTGGGCACGGCAGGACCCTACCAGATGTTCTTCACCACCACGGGAGGCGGCACCCTGACCTACAACGGTGCGGACTATGCGCAGGGGGAGGTCGTTCCACTGAGCGTGGGCGGGTCCAGCGGCCAGTACACCCCCACCACCAACGGGGAGCAGACCATCACCTTCACCGCCAACAACGCCAACAGCTTGGAGCGTGTGGACACGGTCACCCTATCGGCCAGCACCGTGGACTTCAACCTCTCGACCTCCGGGGACGGGACGGTGGTGCTCAACGACACGCGCGACTTCAACGTGTTCCTGAGCCAGGCCACAGAGGACAACGACGTGACCTACGAGGTGCGATACCTGATAGGCTCTGGAAGTGCGGGCAGCGGTACCGTGGAGACCCCAGGGGGAACGAACGTGCCATTGGGAACCTTCACCGACATAGCCCTGGGCGGCACCCAGATGGTCTTCCGTGCCACGGGCGAGGGAAGCATCAGCCTGGTGGTGGAAGTGCGCGACTCCAACAGCGTGGCCAAGCAGAGCACGGTGACCATCACTGTTGAGACCGTGAGCTATACGTTCTCTGGGGCTGCACAGAATTCCACCATCAATGTGGGTGACAATACCTCACTCAATTTTGATATTACGGAGACTGCCCCTTCAGGGAATCAATATGAAATGAAGTATGTGATCGACTCTGGCACAGGGACGATCACTGCTGGTGGTCAAGCACGTGATGCGAACACATTCTACCCTGTAAGTACAGGTGCCTACAGTTGGAACTTTGAGGCGACAGATTCGGGAGCTGTAGAGATACTTTTCACAGCTAGGAACGCGACCACATTGGAGGAAGAGACGCAGACGATAACAGTCAATGTGAACAGTTCCTCCTTCACCTTTACAGGAAGCCCACAGGAGAACTCGATCTTTAGGACGGAGACGACAAATCTGAACTTTGACGTTACCGAGAGTTCTGGGGCTACACAGACATATCAGATGCGGTATGAGATCGCCTCTGGCAATGCTGTGATAAAGGACGGTTCTGGAACAACACTGTCCAGCAACACCTATTACAATGTTTCTGCACCAGGCAACTTTAACTGGCAACTTGAGGGAACGACCGTTGGTACTGTTTCTATGACGTTCTATTGCAGAAGTTCTCTGAACCAAGAACTGCCTGTTTCTTTTAGTGTACAGGTGCAACAGACCGACTTCACCCTTACGGCGGCCCCCTCCAGTCCTACAGGGTTTGTCGATCAGGCCGTGCCTATAAACTTCAATATCACGAACCAAGGTATTGAGAGTCTCACCTACACCATGACCTACACTAGCGACATCGCAGGGTCCTTTACCATAGGAGGGCTCAGCTACGAACCTGGGCAGACGATCACGGTGGGCGAGGGCACCTTCTCCGGAAGCTACACCGGAATCGCTGTGGGTGCTGCGAACCTTAACTTCGTGGTCACAGCATCCAACAGTGTCAGCAGGGACGCCGATGTGGACATCACCTACAGTGCGGTGAGCTTCGCACTCGCGGGGGCATCGCAGGAGAACTCGATCTTCCGCACCGAGACCACCGATCTCAACTTCTCCATAACGGAAGCAGGTGGAAACTCTACCTATGAGATGCGCTATGTCATAGACTCGGGTTCGGCCACCATCCGCGACGGCTCTGGTAGCACCTTGGCCAGCAACACCTACTACCCCGTCAGCACGGGCGGCTTCAACTGGCAGTTCGAGGGCACCACCGTCGGAACGGTCAACGTAACCTTCTATGCACGCAACGCCACGGGAACCGAGGAGGATGTCACCCTCTCTGTGGTGGTACAGCAGACAGACTTCACATTCACCGCCGCGCCATCG
>JAAUYM010151204.1_pt1 | contig 18609 bp, 20 predicted proteins | sample 7278001 | NCBI WGS metagenome assembly JAAUYM01 (sample SAMN14350224, study PRJNA611818) | marine sediment metagenome | isolation source: surface marine sediment (1.8m) | place: French Polynesia: Moorea | collected 2018-08
AGCTACGGTTCCCCTCAGCCTCCGCAGCCCAGCTACGGCTCCCCGCAGCCTCCGCAGCCCACCTAGGGCTCCTCCTCCCCGCAGCCCACCTACGGCTACAGGGTGCTGAGGCACGCAGTCCCGGTCGAGATCTGAGGGAGGAAGGATGTCAGGCGTTCAAACTGCTCAAGCGACGACGGCGACGCGATTGATGCAAAAAAGTTTATTTTTCCATCTCCTTCAAGTCTTTTTTTTTAGATCTTTCTCTAGTCTCTCGGCGATATTTAAAGAAGAGTCTTCTATATTTATTTATTACCATGTGCTTTTTGCGCTTATTTATTTGTGATTGGAAACAAACAAAAAAAGAACTCAATCGGCATTTTACTAGTACATACCAGTGTGCGTCACTGCACATTCCACACATTTTGTGTCTAGCATTTTTTCCATTCAGTTGTGGCATAATTTCCTTGCTAGCATTTTCGAGACACCGCAATAATTCGGAAAATTTGATCACGTTTTTTTCATGTGAGTGTGTCTGTCTCTACTTGAAGCGGCAACAGCGTGGAACAGTAATAAAAAAATATCACACATGCGATGATGGTGTGTACTAGTACGTCTATGTACATATACAGATGCGGCGGCATGCAAAGCAGCCGTGGATTAAAAAAAAAGTTATCCATCAATTATGTCTTTTATATTTCTGCCGACGGCGGAAGGCTGAACCAGGAATTTTTTTTACCCGATTCGTAGAAGGGAGGAGGAGAAGGAAGAACACACATGCACACACACAAACACATCGAAACAGTCGGAAATCCTCCTCCTCCTCCTCCTCCTTCATCTTCGGCCCTGAGGGCAATTAAACCCGCGCTTGTGTTGTCAGATTGCATGTCTGCCGGGGGAGGGAGGGAGGGAGGGAGGGGGGAGGGAGCCTAACAGGGTGTGCGTTTTCCCAAATAAAGCCAACAGGTAGTAAAAACAACTGCACGGTAAAAAAAACTCAACAGATTGGCGTAAAACTTCAACTTTATTTTTATGTTTGTTTTGCTTTTCGGGAAATGAAGTGTCGTCGCCAGGACACGTCGTAAAAACGGGGAAGAAGGAGGAGGAGGAGGAGGAAAGAAGCGCGGCCCTCCTTTTTTTTATGTGATTTTGATCGTCGTCGCCCGCCGATGCAGTTTTTATTTTCTGCACCTGCTAGCACAAAGCTATCAGTCTGTCTGTCTGTCTGTCCACACAATTTCGCACACACCTTGCTTCCGCATATATATGTGGCGATAATCGAAGATAACAAAAATTCGCAAAGGGGGGGGGGTCACTTTACCACTCCAACCGCAAGGACGTCAGCAGGGAGGAGGAGCCTTTTCTTTGCGCTCGGGCTAGCGTGAAGTATGTAGTATGCATCAGAGGGAAAATTTGTTTCCTACTAGCTGCTAGCTACCTATGGCTGCGCCACCCGTCAATAAAACGTGGCACCATCCACTCCTCTTTTTTCGCGAAAGTGCAACGCGCGCAGTGAGTGGATGGTGGAGGGAGTGCCAAAATTGATCGGGAGCGCATTTCGTCGGTTTTTACAGGAGGCACACACACAAAAAAACATTTTTATTATTTGTAGGAGCCAAAATCCATTTGTCATCTCGGCTGTCTCCGCTGCTGGTGGGCATGAGGATGGAAGTATGCCTGGCAGGAGAGGTACCAAACATGAGGAAAAAAGGGAGTCTCTCAAAAACAGAGAGGGACATGGAAAACGTCATTACATTTTCATCCTCCATATATTATTATTTGCAATTAGTGAGATTGACTTCCTTCACGATTCATTTTTTTGGGTAGGTGGGTGGGTGGGTAAGGGTGGCGTATGGGTATTTTTAGGAGCAGTGAGTGAGTGCGATGAGGTGGAAAGAAGAGATAAGATTGGCTGGAGGGGAGGGGAGGAGAGAGAGAGAATAAATTACGACCCATTATGGCGAGATAATTATTTCGTCACCACGTCGACTACCCATATTACTACGCGCATGCCAAAAGCTGCCTTCCTAGTAGCATCCCCCCCCCCCTTTTTTTAAGAAAGAGGGCTGTTTTTGGGGGTTTGACATTTCCCTTATGGGTTGGATGATGAGGAGACGTAAGGGAGGGCAATAAAGTTGTGTAAGACAAAAAAAAACTTGAGGTATTCAGTGCGAGCCTAAAAAAAAGATTTATTGATGCTTCCAGCATCGCGTCATAGGTAGATTTTTTGCGACACATACGATTTTTTTGGCCATATTTCTACCTAGGAAGCTGCTCTTCTTCTTCACATCATCTCAAGCCGACGGTGACAATTAAACTTTTGTGCACGATGCACATATTTGGGAGTCCGCAATCTCTTTTTTTAAAAAAAATCTATTATTTTTACATATTTCATTTGTTTTGGGGACTAGCAGAAAGTAGGACTAGCATCACCGCCTCCGCTAGTTGTATTTCTTTATTTTTTAAAATAATATGTGGGAAAAAGTGCACCGATACACAATGTGTATGAAAAAGAACCCTTCCTTCCTCCCTTCTCCTGCCATAGCGCACCACCACCTAACAAAAGCCGCCGCCTCTTCCATTAGCCTTTCAGAAACTGAATTGACCATCATCATCATCTATGTACTATAGGGGGGGGGGGGAGGGGCGGGGAAATATCATCTGAGCCACAACTCCGCTCCGACCACCTGCGTGATGTAACTCATCATTCTCTGGAAACTTGCGGTACTACCTGCGCCGCGCTTAATTGTCCAGACCTGACATTATCTAATCGAAAACTTAAAAAAGAGACTGTATAAAAATTAAAAATCATGCCACCACCCTTATTAAGGAAAGGAAAAAGAATACATACTTCCAAGTCATGCCGCCCCTAAGGAGCCACGCCCCATTCTGGACCTGCCCCGCCCCCTCCTTCCAGAACGTCCAGTCTACGGGCCAAATATGGCCCTCCCAAACCAAGGCATGAGGAAGAATTTGGCCTCCGAGATTGCAAGAGAGAAAAAAAAACAACGGTCAGAAAATGAAGCAATTGTATCTTTTTTCTTTCGCCACAAAGGGGACTTTAATGTCTCTTGACAGCTTCAACTCCTCCTCTTCCTCCTCCTCCTCGTCGACCTCGTCCTTCTTCTCCCCTTCCTCCCCTGCACAAGCTTTTTTAAAGACTTAATCAGTCTTCATTAGCAAATTAGCAGATTCTTCTAATAAAAGTACATCATTAAACTTTGCTGGTACTTTCGTCTACCTACCTTGTTGCAAGTTGGGAAATTCCTGTGCGTGAAAGACTAGAAGCTGCGTCACCTTTAAAAATCTGAATTGCAACAAGTTCTCTTTCATTCTTTTTATCCTCCAGAAACGAAGCCAAATGGACAAATAAATTTTCTTGTCTATGGTGGCGCGCCATTGTTGCTTTTGTCAGATATGTGGAGAATTGCAAACTGCACTTTTTTTTCACGCGCCGAACATCGCGGTCTAATAGTGGCGCTTGTTGCTCATGCTGCTGCTATTGTTGCCTCTTTTTCGGAACCTTTGTTTACAACTTGCCCGAGGTCATAAAACGCAAATGGATGGATCTTGTGCGAGAGATTTAGAATGGCCTTTCCTGCTTGTTTCAGAAGCCGTGAGAAAGAGACACTTTATTGTCTCCTCCTTCCTCTCTCCCTCCCCCCCCGGAAATTCGTTCATGAAAAGAGGAGGAGGAGGCAAAGGAGAGCTGAAATTGCGCCACTCTTGATTACGGCGGCGGCGGCGGTGGCGGCGGCGACAGTCATGAACAACAACAACAAAACGGGAACACGAAAACCGAGAAGAGAGAGACAAAATTGGCTTGGTCCAATTTTGATTTTTTTTTGTATGTGTGTGTGGTGCTCTTCTTCTTGTTTCCTCGGAAAATAAAGGAGGCATTGTTTGTTGCCGCCGCCGCAGCCGCCGCAGCCGCCGCCGCAGCCGCCGCCGTCGCCGCAGCCGCCGCCGCCCCGTTTCTTACTTCTAGGTAGTAGTTCTAGTACGTGGCGGCGACAACGGTGACTTAATAATTCACGGAGCATCTGTTTGTGTCTGCCTACAGTTACTTCCCCAAATAAAAAAAAGTCTTTCACACTTGACAAAAAAAAAAGCGACGATCAATAAAAATTCCTAAAAAAAATGCAAACAAGACCAGATATTTTGTTTCTCTATGTATTTTTCGTCTTATAGCAAAACGAGGATGAGAAATCCCCCTCCTCCCCTCCGATATTTTTGTTTTATCCGCCCAGGATTTATGCGAAAACTCTATGGGAAAACGAGCTGCTTGTTCTTCTAGTACTAAACAGCAGAGGACTCTAGGAAGGACAAAAGAAGAAGAAGAAGAGGAATTCTCCTCATCCTTCCTCCTCCACCCAAGTGCATTTTTTTAAGAAGAGGAAAGGTTTTTTTCCTTCCAGAATCCGATACAAATTTCCGAATCGAATTTTCAGTTTAAGTCCGAGTTTGAATTTTTGTGAAAGGTACCATATGTAAAATTTCTGCCCAAGATTAAAATTTTTAAAAAAATTTGATTTCGATTGATCTTAATGTGGCATCAAAGTTATCAAGTGCAACTGCGTCCTCAGAGCTAGGAAAAGGGGAGGGAAGGTTATAAAAGGAGATGCCACAAAAGTTCCACTCATCCTTCTTCTTCTTCTTCCAACACACATGGGAGGAGGAGAAGTGTGGTTAATGGTTTTTTTTAGTTTCTATTAGTATATGAAGAAAAATGAAGAAGGCGGACAAAATTGTCTAAATTAAAAGTGAGCTAAACAAAGGGGGGAAAAGCATACCCAACTCACTTATAAATTGAGACCCTTGCACATGTATGGTTGATCTAACCTTTTTTTAGTGTGGGGGTGGGGTATACCCGTTCGTTGCCTCTGCTTTTTTTGCAGAACTGATTGGCATCCGTCTCGTTCTTTAACATGGATTCTTGACGTCCTCCTCTGGCATCGTCAACTCTGGCTGCCGTCATAAATTGGAAAATTGGGGACCCACAAAATTTAGGGGTTTTTTGGGGGGGGAGGGAGGGGGGAGGGTGAAACGTTCCCTGAGGGAAGGAGGGGGGGGGAGGAATTAAATGATCACGGAAACAAGTCTCTTTTTGTTGGATTGAGGGTAGAGGTGGGATTTAAAAAAAAAGCTCCTACCATAAATTTTGAAAAAAAAATTACGTTTTGCAATTTTTTCCAACATGAAAATTCGATTCTTCTTTCCCAGGTAACACGTATGCACAAATTTCTTTCTTTCCTTTCTTTCCTCTTTCTTCTTTTCTACGGCAACTTCCATCCACTCCGACCGACCTTGCCTCTTTGTTCTTGACTCCTGATTAGATTATTGACGGAGGAGGAAGGAGGAGAAGCGGCGTCATCTGAAGAGACGCCATCGGGCGTCGATAAGAGCTTTTTTTTCCTCTGTTCTTGTCGCTCGTATTGCTGCTGCAATGAGTGATGAACGTACACAATAACATTTTTTAAAAAGTGTGTCTAATTTCCACGTTTTTAAATGAGCTATTTGCGAATGGCTTGTGATGCTTAGTCTTTCGTGCTTTTATGATCTTGTTCCCCCCCCCCTCCAAGACTTGCATGCTGGGTGTGCATGTGCATGCAAATGTACCTAGTTAGTAGTGCAGTGGAATCTCGATACATGCGACGAGGTACCACTGTAGTGATTTTTTGGTAAGCATGCTGACATTGGTTTATGGAGACTTCACTGTACCAACGTGATGCTCCCAAGTCTGTCACCCTCCTCCGCCATAATCAGGAAATCCTTTCTAGTCTTGCGCCCAATTTTTTGAGGGATTTTACCATTGCACACTCAAGGATGTTTTTTTGGGGGGGGGGATTATCCTGTTTCTTCTTCTCTGCTGTCGTGTTTGTTTGGCGACGTCTCCACTTTCAACGCTGCAGGCAACGGCAAAGGAGATTTGATTGTTGGGGGAAATGCAGGATCAAACAGAAAGGGCCTCAGCAACAGGAGAGCAACAATAACAGCAGCAGCAGCAACAATAACAGCAACGTTGCATTCACTCATTGAATTTTCATACTACTAGGTACATCTCGGACTTTGAATTAAAAAAAAAATACTTCCTTTTCCCACTTTTTTTTTCTCCGGAAGCGATTATTTATTCCAAAGGTCGGATTCAACCAGCGTGTAGAGAAGAAGGGGAAAAAAAGTGCAACGGACATGAGAAAAAATAAGACCAGGCGAAAAAAAAAACTTTTTAAGTATAAACATAAAATTAAAAACCGCAACGTTTTACTTTTTGTACCTAATGTAGAACATACCGTACGTGCTACAGCTAGTTTAATCACTTACCAGATAAGCAAGAAGAACAAGAACATCTCCTTTCCAAGACCTGCACGTCATGAAACAGTAGTTGACCCTGCGCGACTAATTTGATCGATGTTTTCGTGACAAATGGAAAAACTTTTACGCTCACATAACATGCGAAATTATTAAAGGGCCGAAAAGTTTCGGAAGTTTCTCTCTCCTTTAATGAGACTGAGAGTTTGCAAAAAGGGGAACCAACAAGGGCAGGAGGAGGAGGAGGAGGAGCAGGGGAGGAGGAAGAGGAGGAGGAGGAGGAGGAGGAACAAGAGGAGGAGAAGGAGGGTCCATTATTCTGTTTTTTACTCCAGTTTACTCACCGTGTCTCCCCCCCCCCCCCACAGACACACACACACATGCTCACGTAAATGGAACAATGATGTTTGTTTGCGAAAGAGAGGACATTTCATTTGCTCCCACTTTATCCCCCCTCCCACTTTGTGAAAGGTGTAATAGTAGGTAGTATTCATGGATGTTTGTGTGTGGCCCAAAGTAATCACGTTGTCTTAAGTGTGTGTGTGTTTATTTTTTTTTTCACCTCCAACAAGGTTTCTAGGGATTTCGGAAAAAAAATACAGGTGGCATGAAGAGAAACAACCTCAAAGTGATGGTAGGGTTAATTTACTCCACTTAGTCACAATTGATGCTGTACGGACTAATTTTGGATGCTCTACCTACCTAGTTACATGTTATAGTACCTCAGGTAGAAGAAAGTGTTGTCAGACAGTGGAAAAATATTTGTGGGGAAAATAAAACGTTGCTCATCAACGGTCAACACTATTTTTTTGGCTTTGTAAGGAATTTTCATAAAATGAGCTCAGAAATAACTAATGTTTTGCAGCCATTTGTTCAAAATCAATGACTGTAAAGCTGTACTTTATTTCCATGAACAGGACACAATCTTTTTTGCATACAATATGTTGAAACTACCCGTTTCTGTTGATGCATATTTAACATTTTCATGCAAGTTAATTTTTACTTTCCACCTGGAAAAGTGCTCTAGGGTAATTTGTTTTTGGTATCTCTATATACAGTACAGTACTTGTTTTTCTCTTTCTCATTGTTTCTTAACAGGATGTGTAGTACTGAGAAAAAGCTTTTTTTTCCTTCTCCCTTCTCCAGATGCATCCGTTGTTGAGCCCGTGTGAAAGTGGGAGAAAATTTTCCTTCCACACATCCACTTAGGACGGCTGGTACAGCAGGACATCGATATACGAGCTATATATACCTATCATCCACTCCTCATCCACTGCCTTGAGGACATCCTTAATGAGGACTATGTCATCAAGACCTTCTCCATAGCCCTTGACAGGATCTGGCGTATGGTGACTGCCAATGGGGACCACATCAAGCACTATGTGGAGGCCAACAGCAACACTTATGAGAACAATGATGAAGACATAAAAGTTGAGCAATGGCATACCTAAAACTTACAAATGAACAAACCATGTCCAAAATGAGCAAGTACACTGAGTAGTCGCTTGTTTGTCGCAGCATAGTCAGGGCGACACTAAATCATGAACACCCTGTACCTCACGTATATCGAGACTCTACCGTACTCGTACCACAAACTTTTTCCCCCTGGCGCCGCTGGGAAAAGTGCAAATGGAACCTGGTAACTTCCCCTTTCTCACTCACTTTCTCACTCCCTCACTCTCTCCTCCCATCAGCTACTAAAAAGCCAGCAACATACTGTACGAACATACAGTCATGAGGTATCCCACGCCTCACTTGGTGTTCCCTTGGGAGCAACTCGACCTGATTTGAAACGCCGACGTTTCCCGTGACACCACTTGCTTTTCATTACTTGTTGAAAAGGACAACAAGTCAGAGGAGAGGAGATTATTGGCAGCAAGTGAGCCCCCCAAGAAAAGCTTTGCCTGCAAATGCTGAAACTGAGCGCTGAGAATGCGAGACTTTTTTTCTTCTTCTTCTCCCGTCTTTTCCAGGAGAAAGAGGCATAAGAAAAAAGAGGAGAGAGAGAGAGAGAAGGATGAGATAAGAGAAGGAGAGAGGAGGCACACAAGAGAATCCCTTGGAAGTGCTACAGGTGCCGACACTTCCGCAGTTCTTCAGGAGAGAGAGAGAGAGAGATGCAGACAGAATAAAAAGCTGAACACGACTGTATGTGAAGTCATCTTAAGCCAATCCGTATACACAGCATGGGGAAGTGTGTAGCACAAGACTGAGACAGACAAAACTGCCTTCTGAGATAAAGAAAGAGAGAAGAGAAGAGAGGAAATTGTTGGGGAGGGGAGAGGAAAATCATCCATCACGAGGAAACAAGGAGAAAGTACTCGAAGTACGTAGTACAACAACACAGTCTTCTTCAGTGAAAGAGAGAGAAGAGGAGAGGGAGAGAGAGAGACAGAGAGAGAGAAGGCCCCTCCTTCCTTCCCTCTATCTCCGGACATTCACTTCTTGGACGAGGCCCAAGAAGGGAAAAAACCCTACTGAGTTTCTCTTCCCGTCTTCATCAGCATGAATCCCACTATTGCTACTCCGGAGCTGTGCCAGATTCCAGGACAGTAGTGATCCATCATCCCAGGTAGGGGGTAGTTCCTCATGGTTTTTTGGGGGGGAGGGGAGGGGGTCCCACCTTTTCTTCGACTTCATAGGTCAAGAGGAGCATATACCGGTACTTTTTGTAATTTTTTTGTACAACTTTAAGTGGGACTGTCTCCAGTGAGTAGCCTTGTGTAGTTTTTATGCTTTTCATTCTATAGAATTAAAATCGTTCACAATCGTCCCTGTCTATCCCACGGAACCTTTTAAGTTCTTTCCTTCTGGCAGCCCTGCATCCACTCTCACAGCTCCTATTCATTCCTCCTTCTCACACTCTTTTCTCTCTCTGTTTGCATGTGTTTGCATTGGAAGAGTTGATGAAAAAATATCTATCTACCTCTCCCCTGACCCATGAGGTGACGTGTGTGTGTGTACAGTACACACATGCATGCACACACTCACACATACTTTTGGAGAGAGCAGACTTATAATACTACATACATGGTGCCCGTCAGAAAGCTCTGTTAGTTGGCAAAAAAAGGGGGGAAAAAGACAATATCCGCGCGCTCACGCTACTTTCCCAAATCCATCTTGGCCTTATTCAATTAATTAGTCCTCCCGGGAGCCATTAATCTACCATCTTTTTTCTTTACCGCACGAGGCTCACCTGAGCCACAAGGAGGAAACAACTTATCTCAATTCCAACACGTGTACCTATATTTTTCCTTCATTTTTCTGCCTCTCGTCATTATCAGACAAGGCCTTTCTTTTTCCCTTCCCTCCTCTCATCTTCTCTGCATGGTGTGTGTGTCCTCTGACTCATTTTATTGCCTGTAGGTGGGGGGGGGGGGAGGGGGAAGTCCAGGCAATTTGGAAGCTTTCTCCCTTTACTACACCTAGTACCTATCTTGATGCCCAAACATCACTGACAGTGCATTAAATATTACGTCCTTGCCATAGCTCAGCTTGTCTGATTGCATCGTGGTGTATAATCTGACTGCGTGCAAAGGTAAAAAAAAGAGTTATTAGATATAAATTTATTTCTGGCCCACATCAGACAAAATAACTGGTGCAACAAGTGCCAGCAGGCAGCTTTCAACGACAACGAACGGAACCAACTTTATTAATTAATTGTTTCCCTCCTCCCAACTCCGGCAGGATGTCCGACTTGGCCAACGACACCGCGTCCGCGGACGCCGACGCCGACGCCTGGGTGACCCCTGCCAGGCTGATCGGCGTCCTCACCACCGTCCTCGTCCCACTCATCTTCGGCATCATCGTCGTCGTCGGTGAGTGAGTTCGGAAGTTGTTTTTTTTTTTTTACCGCATTTGGGCCAGTTGGAGTTCGATTCGAGCCCGACCCGACCCGACCCACACCACCACCACCAAGTTGATCAGACACGTGACTCACATGACCAGGTGAAATTTAGGAGGTTGATAATGTGGTGAGTGAGGTGGAGGACGTGATTCCAGTGCCAAATGCCCCCCCCCCCCATGTCCCCTACCTCCTCTCTTTTTCCTCTCTCCTCCTTCATGAAAGATGATGAAACAAACTCCGCGGGTGACACCTCTTTTGAAACTCGCTTTTGCGGTGTGTGGAGTGGGAGATGGTGGGAAGAGGAGGAGGAAATGCAATACAGTGGACTCCAACTAGGGATGAGAACGCTCTGCTCAGTTTCCTGAAGAGCAAAACTATGACAAAGCCAGTTGTTTGCTCACTAAATGTTTTGGATACATACCTAAGCAGATATTAGAGGTCAAACTTTTGCCTGGATAGGAGGGTGAACTAATATAGCTTGCAAAGGCAATCTGAAATAGGCGGAGTCCACGGTACCATTGCGTTGCTTGCTGCACCGCAAATGATGAAAGGAAGGAACAGCCAGTTTCACAACCATCTCCATCTCCATCTCCATCTCCCTTTCTCCATTTCCTGTGGTGTTCCTTCCTCTTTCGTCCGCTTGAAAAAGTTTTCAAATGTTTTTTTTAAGACGTCCACTTATAATGGGGGTGGGGAAAGGGGGGAAAAGCAGCCGGCCTTTCTTTCATGTGTTGTCATCTCACGACAACGCAGCTAATTTGAATTTTTTTCTTTAGTGTGCGTGCGTGTGCAGGCAAAGAAGTTTCAACATTTTGACCGCCTTTGAGAGAGGGAAGGAAGGCACCCAAGGGAGAGAGAGAGAGACAAGGATCTCTTAACACAAATTTCATCTCGAGGAGGGAGAGAGGAAAATTTACGAGGCACCAAGACTCATGTCCTTCACCTTCTTTGTTCTATCTATCTCCTCCTCCTCTTCCTCCTCTTTCTCCTTCATTTTCTGGCTAGAAATTACGTGACTTTCTCCTTCTTTCCTTCTTCCTTTTGTCCCTTTTCCCCTGGAGGGAAATTTTTTTTTTACGGTCGATGTAACTCAGACAAAATCTCCTGGCGTGGATCCCTTTAAAGGCCTCTCTCTAGCTTTAAACATGGCTTTTTCTCCTCTTTCTCTTCAATGCACCGTGATTTTCTGAAAGGGGCGGGGAAAGGAGTAATGGAAACTCTTCTGCTCAAGATTGTGCACATAAAGGTCGTGCGTCCTCTGAGGCGAGCTCGGACAAGCTTTTCGGGTCAAGGGTCACAAGACGTCGATAAAAATTCGGAGATATGGCAGATTTCAAGCTTTCCTTCTCTGTTTATTTTATTTAAAAAAACAAGCACACATACACACACATCTACAACCAGGGCCAAATACGGCCCTCAAGTCGGAGGAAGCCTCGCAGGTCGAGGCTTCCTCGAAGAATCTCCTTCCTTCTTCCCCCGTGTTGAACACATGCTCTGTCGACTGAGCACAAACGTGCGCGTCTCCTGGAGAAAAGTTAGGGAAGCACAGAAAGTTGGACCATACCAGAACGCACCCATTGCGGGTTTATTGTCAATTACTGTCAGTTATGTCTGATGGGCGCAACTTTTTGCCAACTTTCCTGCCAAGGTATTGGTTTACAACACGTTACATACGTATGTACGTCCAATTGGATGTGTGGTGCAGGGTTGTCAGGTTGGGCTATGTCAAAGCTGTTTTGGCTGCATGTACTAGGTACATGTATTTGAGTTTGTGGACTTTTAAAAAAATGTTGCAAATGCCTTAATAGCCCAGCTCTTTTAAACTTAATTGGGTGTGTACATAGCTACATTTAAACTTGGACATGGGCTGGTGGGGTTAATTTAAGGTTGGGTGAACTGCGTAGATCACCTTCCTAAGGCCTGGCAACCTCGCTTGTGGCCTGGAGGGAGTGTAATTACAATGGAGCTTTTATAGATGAATGTGGCCTGTGCCAGCAACTGGCACTTGACACTGTCTCTCTTGCTCCCTTGCTTCCTTTCTCATCTGTCAGTGGAGACTGTCATAAAAAAATAGTTAGTCGTCATACGTGTGTACTGGAATATGTTTATGGCATTCACTTTGCTCATTTACTCTTTCCAGAAAGTAGGTACCAATCATATCCTCTTGTCTAGACAGGACATTTATTCCTGGTTATGAAAGCATATGGGGCCACAAGCTTTCTTTCATGCAAACAATTCGTGTTTATTTTCACACTTTCGAAGAAAGTTGTGGTCTAGGCAATAAAAGACCACAACTCATATGTATCGTAGGAATGTTATTAGAGCAGGAAAGAAGACAAGCATTTCCCCAATTTTATTCATTAATTTTTTTTCTCATACGCAGGTGTAATCGGCAACATTCTGGTGATCCTGGTGGTGACGACGAACCGCCAGATGCGCAACACGACGAACGCGCTGATCCTGAACCTGGCCCTGGCCGACCTCCTCTTCATCGTCTTCTGTGTCCCCTTCACCGCCACCGACTACTCCCTGGACAGGTGGCCGTTCGGGCTGATATGGTGTCAGGTGAGTGGGAGGAAAAAACCGTCGATTCTCCCACCCAAAATTTTTGAATTTGTTTTCGTCCTCAACCCGTCAGGCCGTGCAATACCTGATCTACGTGACCTCGTACGTGTCCATCTACACCCTCATCCTGATGAGCTTCGACCGCTTCCTGGCCGTCGTCTTCCCGGTCTCCTCCCTGCCCTACCGCACGGTGACCAACGCCTTCGGGGCCACCTTCGTCCTCTGGGTGCTCATCTCCACCGCCGTCGTCCCCGTCTGGTTCGCGCACCACCTGCAGGTCAAGGACGGCGGCAACTCCACCAGGTCCGCCAACTCGACGGAGGAGGTGGGCGACGGCGGCGGCGTGTGGTGTCGCTTCTCGTCGGAGGAGGACGGCTTCTCCTACTCCGTCTTCCAGGTGTCGTTCTTCGTGAGCGGATACGCCATCCCGCTCGTCCTCATCGTCATCATGTACATCTTCATGCTCAACAGGCTCTGGCATCCCGTGGGGAGGCACCAGGTCATGATTGTAAACTGTTTTAGTAAATACTTGAATGAGTGGAATTTAGACTGCTTGAATCCAACTTTTCCATGTACCTACGTAGGCAGTAAAACCGACGTGATTTTTAAAGTTTAATCTCCAACTTCTTCAGTTCTCCCACGACTCCCTGAGGAACAAGCGGCGGGTGACGAAGCTGGTGATGGTGGTCATCCTTGTTTTCGCAGTCTGCTGGGCTCCCATTCAGCTCGTGCTGCTTCTCAGGGCACTCAAGGTCAGTAATTACACTATGTGACAGAAAAAAAAAACTAAATCTTGACGTTCCACTTAGTAAAGTCGGTGACTTTTGGAAGAAAAGTTCACTAAATTGAAGTTCTTTGCCAAAGCAACGTTTGCTTAATCATCGACTGTATTTGGCCGGATTACAAAAGTTCAAACTCACTATTATTGATACGTTCTCCTACTCCTGGAACAGCTGTACAGCACGCGTGGGCCGCAGGACTTCCCCAAGATCATCTTCCAGATCCTCTCCCACGTCCTGGCTTACGTCAACAGGTAACAAACGTCTTTTGACAGACCATATGGTCTGTCAATGTTCTGTGTTGTCTGGCATGAGGTAACAACAACAAGTACCACACGTACACCACACGCAACAAAAGTTGATCCTAAATGCGGAACGGAGGCTATTTTGTTTAGCTGCCTAAGATTAATGGACGCAGCACGCACACAGAGTAGCAGCAGTCAGTACAGTCAAACCCCACTTTGGTGACGGCTGGATAAGTGGGAACATTTTGGAGAAGAAACACTATGCTCTTGCTGTATATGCTCTTGTTCGTACATACCAGTGGAAATTCAGTATTGGGGACAAAATATTGGCTCTCTTTTTTTTAAAGGTAGAATTTCCATTTGCACAGCTCCAACTTTAGTGGGTTCTACTGTAGTGCAAAGCTTGAATATGAGGCACCATTTCCACACACACAAAAAAAGAGAGTAATAAGATGGAGAGAAGAAGGAGGGAGAGGAAAATGTCCATCTCGGGACGGAAAGAAGAAGGTTCTTTCCTTTATCCTCCCGGCATAAGAAAGAGAAAAATAAGCAATTATTCAAAGCGTACAGTACAAGAAAAAAGGCATGCTTGGATGCTTAATACATAGTATTATGTATATTACTTTTCGCATGAGTAGTTCTTGTTATTACTACGTACAGTCAAATTCTGCTAATCAGGGGTCGGGTCCTTTCAGAATTTTTTTAAGGAAACAAAATTTTTATTAACATTTAATCTCTCTGCGTGCAGCAAGATTGAAAGATTATTTTGAAGTGGCCATTGCAACATTTCTGAACCTATGTAGATACTTTCTATAAATACTAGTTTCATAATTTTACATATTTAAGGAGGTATTAGAGGTCAAACTTGTGCCTGAACAGGAGGGTGCGCATCACATGACCAGTACGTACATCCGGCCTCCTTTCTTTTTTTTTTTTTGCCTTGTCGACTGTATTCTGGCTCTCTCTCTCTCTCAATCCTGCTCAAAGTCATGACTGACCTTTTATATCCCCCCGCCCCGCACGTGAACCTTCCTTCTGTTTTTTGGGTGGTCTACTTGTGCCTGCCAATCCCCAAGTGGGGAGGATGTGTGCCGAATGATGCTCTCTCTGTTACGTGCATGAGAAGCTGCTGGCCCGTGGGCCAAATTCGGCCCGCATCTCGTTTAAGCTTGCGTATTAGTAATGTACTTGCAATCGAGAGTTTCTAGCACTCTGTATGGCAAAATATGCCGATGAGGCATTCCGACCCCTGGGCCAAAGTGTTTCCATGACCCCACGTTAGGGTGAGACTGACCTCGTCTGGCATCCTCAGGCCCCTGACGAGAAGAATTGGAAACACAATAGATTCTTGGCTGTACAAGAAAATTACTATCGATATCCTCATTCCAGTCAAAAACACTCACCAGTACAGAATATGTCAAACAGCATGCTTTTGTTGCTGGAAAACAAATAGCAGAAGGAGCAATATCTTCTTTGTAACTAGTAGCAGCAGGCACCGATAACGTAAAGTCGGTGGTCAGCAGCCAAAAGTGTACATGCAGTACATACAAGGAAACAATTTTGTATTACACAGCGAAAGTACCCAGGTTAGGAATTTTTTTTTTAAGTTTCACTCTAGACTTGTTTTTGATTACGTTTGCATATGGGAGTTCTACTGTAGTACTTGTAGCAACCTTCTTTTCCTGGGCTGGTCTGCCAGCGCGGACAGGTCTCAATCGTCTCTCATGCAGCATCCGGGACTTTCCTTCTCCTCCTCCTCCTCGCCCAATCCTTTCTCTCTTGGGAGATGATCAAGAAGGCGGAAAATTACCGAACCTTCCTCCTCCTCCTCCTCCTCCTCCTTTTCCCCTCCACTGGTCACTTCGGGAAAGAAAGGAGAAGAGGAAGAGATGAATACTTTTTCCCGTCTTCTCCTCTTTCATATTCTATTATGGAACATTTTCTGTCTGAAGGAAGGAAAAGACCGCACGGATTACGGATTTCAAACTGAAAACTTTCTTCTTTAAACTCCTCTTCCTCCTCCAAGGGATCTATTTTTCTTCCTCTCCCGAAAATTCATTTTGACAGAAAGTAAAAAAAAGATAGATGAGAGAAAAAAACTTTTCACCTCCACAAACATTCTCCACGAATTGATAAGATGACTTCTTCTTTTCCTTAAAGGCTTCAATTAAGTTCCTTTGGAGGTCCCAGTCGAGAGTCTGAGACACCTACTACTTCCACTACTCACTTGGCAGATGGAAGAAGCAATTATGAGGAGGTTAAAAACATGTCCCAATGGCGAAAAGGAGAGCATTGCACTCCTGATTTAGTTGGCGCTCGGCAAGAGAAAGTTTGTTAAACTACGAGGGGTATTTCACGAAGAACTGCAATGTGCTTTTCATCTCACTTATGATGCTTTTTCTGACAGAAGCTATGTAGTAAAAATTGCAGTCTTATCCAAAATGCACTCTTTTTATTTTATAAAAAATATTGTATGGAAATTACCTGTGCGCAATAACTGTTGATTTTTGAAGGGACTTTTAATAACCCCTGTCAAGATTGGATGAACAGCATGGAACAGATTGCCGTAATCAAAGTGTGCTTTCTGCCTGTGCCAAGACAGTCAAGGAGGCTCTGGAGCTCCTGCAACTTGCATGTGGCGCCATGTTGAAGCATAATTTTTTTTTAAATGATCAAGAACTTGTCACATCTTTCCAACAACCTTTCAAAGACATGCGGGAAGCTATTTTCTGAAAGGGCTATCAGTAATCCCTGTATTGCTGTGAAAGATGCTGTATAGCAAGATGTGACAAGTGCATTAGACTGGAGGAAAAAAACTGTATAAAAAGTTTGCTGTCCAACTTAATGCAAGAAAGATATAAGTACATTGCGGTTCTTTGTGAAACACCCCTCCTAGTTTATATTTTTTTTCTTAAACCTGCGAGCATCGTGGTCTACACGTACCTCATGTCTTTGTTGGTGTTTTTGTTTCTGTTTTTGTTGTCTTTGTTGGTGCTTTTGTCTTTGTTGCTGTTTAAATCAATAACTTTATCTAAAAAAAAAACCAACAGTTTCAACAATTGATCAACATAAGCATATGTTCCACTTTTCCGCGCTCTACCTGTCATTCTCTCTTTTTTTCTTTTCACTCCCCCCCTCGCAGCTGCGTGAACCCCATCCTGTACGCATTCCTCTCCGACAACTTCCGCAAGGCCTTCCACCAGCTGTTGCCGGCCTGCTGCCACCGGGCGCTGGGGGGCGTGGCCGGCGCGGGGGGCGTGGCCCGGCGCGGGAGGGGCGGGCGCGGGCTGCAGTACGAGCTCACCACGCTCAGGCACAACAGCCACAAGGGTAAAGTCCTTTGATCATGGGGGTCTAGGAACCGTTCTCATTGTCTCTGCCCGACGGGAGTTTTAAACTTACGAGAGAAACAAATTCCCCTTTAAACATGTAATGGAACATGTCATTAGAATGCCACATAAGTGTCAAAATTTTTTTCGTCAATGTGTTACACTTGTAAGTTTAAAAGTCCCGTCGGGTGCTTGTGTTAGGCTCCAGCGCCAACGGGGAGACGCGTCGGGTTAGGCGGGGTCGACAGCAGATGAGGCACACCACCTCGCTGAAACAGCAACTGCAACACGGAGGAGAAGGAGGAGGAGGAGGAGAAAGGGAACGGCTGCAACTGCAGCAGAGGAGGAGCCGATCCCTCGTGGCCGCCAACGCCAAGGACAAGGAGCTGGAGGAGCTCATGAGGTCAGAAAAGAAGTTCCCACCATCTTGTTTTCTCAGCCTTTCCACGCAAAAAGTAAACAGCTCTGAAAAAAAAAGCACTAACTAATCTTGAGAAAAGAACACATGTGGACAAAATAAAACACCTTAGTTCACAAAGTTGCGATTCTTTCTTCTTTTCTCTCAGGCTGGGCGGAGACGACCTCCAATTAATGCGGCTGAGAGGGGAAGAGAATTTCACTCACTTGTCCGCCCTCCGTCTGCCCTTCAACAAGGGGAAGGAGGACAAGAAGACTGGAGAGGATGCGACCTTCCAGGGGAGGAAGAAGAAGGAGGAGGCGGAGGAGGGGAAGAAAAAGAGGAAGAAGAAGAGGAAGAGGAGGAGGAAGAGGTGGAGGACGAAGGAGAAGGAGGAGGAGATGGAGGAGGAAGTGGAGGCGGAGGTGAACCAAGGGTCCACCACCAAGAGCCAGGAGGGAGTCCTCTGCACGGAGCTGTGAATTAGACCTGTTGGAATACTGTTCACACTCTGAAATTGGCCAAAAAAAGTTACTGTTAATCGTCTAATTCTACTACGTAGTATTACAGAGTGCAAAGTGTTGGAGTTTTCAAATGCATAATTACTGTTACCTAGTAAAGATTCATCTTCCAAGTTTCAACTATAGCAACAGATGGTGGAAGTGGCCATGAGCTCAGCAAATAAACGGGAAAAAAAAACTTACGGTACATACCAAAATGTAATTACGTGTATACGTAATTACGTAGATGTGTACTGGAGACCAAGGCGGGATCTCTGTTGAAGAACCAGTCGGATTGACCTCCAGAAGATTTTTCTCACCTGCCTGGAGAAAGGCCATCCCCAAGAAATGCCCCCCCCCAAAAAAAAATGCCCCCAAGAAATGCCTCCATCTTTTGGGACGAGAAGGTCTGGGCCATGTTCTCCACTGACCTGACAGAGAGAGAGGGACAGAGCCCAACGCTCTCCGCGCAGCTGGATTATCCTCGGGTGGGCCGCTACATTTTGAGCAGTTGGTTAGCAATGCTAATTGGCGCCAAAATATTTCGAAAATCAGTTGACTTTGTAAATAAAAAAATCTGCATCCTCCTTCCTCTCCCACGTGGTTATTATAGTGTCTGGTCGGTGGGTGGCTCATTGGCGCTAAAAAGAGCGCCACAT
>JAAUYM010003945.1_pt1 | contig 18500 bp, 24 predicted proteins | sample 7278001 | NCBI WGS metagenome assembly JAAUYM01 (sample SAMN14350224, study PRJNA611818) | marine sediment metagenome | isolation source: surface marine sediment (1.8m) | place: French Polynesia: Moorea | collected 2018-08
AGACGATCTGCGGCGCCGCCGCCGCCGCCGCCGCCGCCGCCTCAGTCTCCACAGCCTCGTTGTCGAACGGGGGCAGCAACGACAACGCCGCCTCCACTTCCTCCTCCTCTTCCAAGTCCACCTGCCGCAGGGGCGAGGGAGACGGAAGAACTTCGGGCAGAGGCACGGGTTTTGCCTCTTCTCCTTGGTCGCCGTCAGGATCAGACAGATCCGTTTTATTCTGGTCCTCCTATGTAGTAGAACAATTACATAATTTCCGATGTTGCGCTAAAGCATATTTGTAAGCGAAATTTCTTAACTAAGATCAGATGGAATATTTTAAAATGCAAATTGGAAAGATGCATTTTTTTGCAATTCTTTGCGTAACTCTTTTTTAACTATTTCCAAACTAAAAACTCCTTTGATATCTCCGTTAACGTGTTCTTTTTTGCTCCTAGTGTGGTAGTACAGTGCTGAAATATTTTTATTTCCGGATCAGCAGTTCTCAAGCAGCAAAGAAAAAAGAAGAGAAGACAAAAGTAATCAGCGCGATTTCAAAACCCCTTTTCAAGTTCACGAGGAGATCCCTCCCCCATCTTCTCTCATTTTTACAGACTCGAGCTGGGATAGAACGACTACGATTGTGTGAATTGATCCTTGATCTTGCGCGGTGCGAGCATCACCCGACTGGAACGCCAACATGTACTGTACGTATAACAGAGACCCGTGCAAAATCCACCTTGATGACGAGGAAAAGTCAACCCGGCAGGACAGAAAGGGTTGCAGCGGGAAAAAAGGGTCCGGCAGTTAAGCTCCCCTACCTTGGTGTCCTCTTCTTCCGCCGTCGAAGTCTCCTCCTCCCTCTTCTCCTCGGTGCTGGTGGTCTTGTCGTCGTTGTCCTCCTCCTCCTCCTCCTCCTCCTCCTCCTCCACATCCTTGCAGTGTGACCCTCCCAGGACTGCGCACCAGGATGCCGGCAGACCCTCGTAGCGGTGCGGGAGGCGGTCGTAAGGAGCGTTCCTCAACTTCGAAGCGGAAGACAAGTCTGGGTACTCTAAAAGGAATCACGACCAAGATCAAATTAGAAAAAAAAGAGTCCAAGATCAAATAAGAAAAAGAGTTATTTTTACAGTATTACATTATTTAGATTTGGGAAACGATGTGTCGTGACGCAAAAGATATGCCCTTTTTTTTAAACAATGGCCGTTGTCAACTCATTAGAGGTCAAAGCCTAATGCCTTCAATGGATTAATTGCCGTTGAGACATTTTTGCGTTTTAACCGTGATTTGAATTTCGTCAATGCGCACAGGGGGGGCGGGGGAGTCGACCTCCTTTTTTTCTCCTCGGAGTCCTATGAATAATGCCATCTCATGCTGATCCTGGGCTGGGGCCTGTGACGCAACAGCCACTCCTTTCTCTGCTCTGAGTAGTAGGTGCTAGGAGGAAGAAAGATGAAGGAAAGAGAGGAGAAGCCCCCCTCCTCCCTTCCCCCTTTGGATCCATCCATTGCTTGCCTAACCTCGTTAGCTCTCAATGCTACTGACGTCATCGGAGCATAAACGTGAGGAAGAAGGCTTTGTGAAAATAGTTTTTTTTTCGCAGTTGTTGTTGGTGCGAGTCTTGTGCTAATGTTGTACTGTAATGGTAGTCACTGTGGTAATAGTAGAGAAATTGGAGCAGGGCACTTTTTTTGTCAACCTATAATTTGGTGTTCTGTGTCATCCATCTATCAGTATGGTACTACAATCTGATGGTGGGAGGGGCCACACACGGGTGGCGCACAGCTTGCCTTGTTTCTTCCTTCGAAGCAGAACACGGCCAAGTAAGGAAACACTTGGATGAAAGTAATATTGCTGTGGTTAAGAACAGCCTTCAAAAGCATCGAACATCGATGGCACTGTCAAAAAAATCCCAATCTTTTCTGCTACTGAGACAGGCGTAGTAGTGGTGGGGAAGAATAGTTGCCAACTGCTTTTTTTTTCTTCCTTTGATAGGAGCCAATCCATATCCGCCTTTGCACATCAAGGAAGAAGAATAGGGAAGAAGCGGGAGATGAAAAAAAAACTGCATAATAACACTGGGGGGGGTGGTGGAGGCAGAGGAGAAAGTGTCTCTCCCAATTTTACTACTTTCATTCTGGGTGTGGCAGTTTTACTTTTTTTTCTTCTTCTTTTTTTCTCTTTCTCTTTCTTAACAAGACACGGCGGAAATAAAGAAAGGAGGAAGAATCGAAGCGATGATAATATTGCGTAAACGTGTACAAGTGCTTGGTAGATCATCTTGGGAAATAGGAGGAATACGTTTTCTACAGGAGAAGGATATGAGAAGGGAAGCAAAAAAGCATACACGTGAAATCGTCGTCGATTTAACTGCAGGAAATTTATGGGAAACCACCAGAGATGAAATAATTTTTAAGACTATCGCGTTCATAGCACAGAAAGCCTCCGCTATACGTACAGTGCTAAACTCAACTCTAAAAGATTGCTGTCTTTAAAAAAAATCTACATAGGTATGTAACCTTAGGTATAGCCCTCTGTTATACAGATTACATTGTAAACTGCTGACCAGGCATACTTTACGTCTGGTCACTTTATCTTTATCACTGATACTTTAAGTGTTCTACTGTGCTACGGTATATCGTGGAACTTCTCCTTACTCTGTCTGTATGCCTCCCCTCTCCTCGTCGCCTCCTCCGTTTCTCCGTCTCTGGGTCGCCACAGTTTCCTTTCGAGCCCATCTCGCCTCAGCTGCAGGCGGTGGTAGTGGTACAGCCCGGCACCGCCCGGGTCGGGGTGGGCCCGGACGGCCTGGCCGCCGTTGTCCACGTGGAGGGAGGAAAAGGAGGAGGCCGGCCCGCCCTGGCGAGGGTTGGGGATGGGGACGAAGCCGCGGCCCGCAGAGGAGGAGGTGACGGAGGCGGCGGCGGTGACGAGGGCCAGCGCGGCGACGGCGGACAGCCGCAAAAATCGGGGATGATCAGGAGGAGGACGCATGCTGCTGGGTTGCTCGAGACCTCATCGAAAAGACACACACATGCAGTTACAAGGCTTCTTTTTTTTTCGGAGGAGGGAGAAAGCAACAAAGTTGCCAAAATTGCAAGAGCCCTTCTCACCACTTCCACCTCCCGCCGCCGACTGATGGTGATAGTTGCAGTCACATCCACAGTTTAGATCCCTACTACTACGTACGTACGTCACTCACTCCAAAATTGAAAAAAAAAGTTTTTTGTGTGTGGAGCATTAACATGGAACATTGGGTGGATAGAATCAATACGAGGATAACATGCAGCAGTACGATAATTTACTATCTTGTAGCCAAATATCGTAAGACATACTTTGAAGCCATCCATCTGAGGTAGAGCTCCATGCCCTCTGTTGCCCACTGTACCGTGGAGAGATTCTTTCTCCCTTCTTCTCCTTGTGTCAGGTGCTCTGACATGTGAAGGGGAGGGAGGAGGAGGAAAGAGGGGGAAATCTCGCTCGCCAATGGAAGCGGGAAAAGAGTTAATGGAAAAACTCTGCACGCAGACAAGAGGAAGAAGGCCCGACGGATTCGTTTCGGAATTTTTGGTTGTGGCAGAGTGAAATTACTGTGCCTTGCTCAGGAAATTGTCATCGCAAATGGCCTGGGGGAGCTTCTTAGAGGCGGCAGCAGAAACAATGCACAAAATACACACCACTAAATTCATACGCAGAAAATTTAGTTAAGGACCTCAACTTGGTAAAGATTTTTCTGCTTACCAACTTTTTACTACGAGTACTGTGCATTAACAAACTTCGGTCTAAAACTTTTTGAAATGACAATTTATTACAGGAAAATGGTGATGGCAGGCCTGAAAGTTTAAATAAGACCAGCAACAACTAGACAAAGCCATCCTGAGGAGGTCTGACCCCAGGGCTACTTGTGCGCAATTTCTGAAGGAGCAGTGAGGAAGGAAAGAGAAGAAATCTGTTTTCTTCCCTAAGACTCCAACGGCTGTGGTGGCGCGAAGCTGAGCGCGGGACCGAAGAACACCAGCAGTAGCAGCGACTCGTTGGAAGATGAACCCTTGAGCCATTTGTGATGGTCCTCGCAGTCTTTGGCATTTACTAATTTTTTTCTTGAGCAGTTCCTTGCAGAAATGTCAGTGGTCGGTAGGGTGCTGGATTCTTTCTGGCGACGGCGAGGAAAAAGATCCGCGAGCCACACACAAGCAGAGACAGCAGCAGCAGCCCAGAAAGCAGACAGACAAAGAAGGGTGGGTGCGGGTCAGGTCCGGGCCGTAAAATGGCGGGCCGGGCCGGGCCGAGCCTGGGCCTGGACCTACCAACCACAGGAGATTTTCCTGGCCTGAGCTGACTCGTGACGGACTGAGGGCTATTTTTAACAGGGCTATTTTTAATAGGGCTGTTACTGTGAAGATGCTGTTACTGTAAGGATTTATGTACCTGTAAATCAATTTTCCATTGATCAAATTGATCAAATTCTGCCTTAAGTACGTAGAACGTACGGTACATATAATTTCCTGACCCGGCGGGCTGGTCCGAGCTAAAATTCTAGCCCGGCCCATCACTGACCCAAAAAATCCTGCCCGCGCCCACCACTAAGACAAACAGACCAAAACAAATGCTACTTGTTGCTGTCGCCGTTGTCTGTTGGCGGACAGACAAGACACTCCTTGCTTGCTCGGGGACGGGCCCACGGGGAGAGCGTTCATTCATTCATAGCTTGAAAAAGAAGAAAAAAAAAGCTCGTTTTCGTCATGGTCTCTGTGCCGGGCGAACCCGTCTCCCGGCGCAGGACCCGACTGGATGGCGGCCTCTGGTGCTGCGGGTCCCTCCAGACGGCCGGGGTGACCGTCGGGGTGTCCAACCTCACCTGCATCGTGCTCCTCTTCCTCTGGGTGGTCCAGATCGTCTTCGAGAAGGCGCACCACTTCTTCGTGGCCACCGTCGTCCTCTGCATGGTCTCCTTCCTCCTGGTTGTGGTCAACGTCTGCCTGGTGGCCGGGGCCGTCCACAGGAGGCGCTCCCTGGTTCTCCCCTGGATGGTGCTCTACGTGCCGGCCATCCTGTCCGTGGTGGTCTCCTGCGCCCTTGCGTTCAAGTCCATGGGCCCCGTCCGTCCCGTGGCCGTCGCCGCCGTCGTCATCCTCACTTATTTCTACGTCGTCGTGGCCGCCTTCTACCACGAGCTGAGGTTCGAGGAGGCGGAGAAGCGGGATCCGGAGAAGGGAGCCAGGGGCGACGGCAAAGTGGAGGAGGAGGATGGCAAGAGGGAGGACAACTGTCTGATCGCATTGGACGACGTCGCCGACTCTAGGATCGTGGAACAGGACGAGGAAGAGGAGGAAGGGCGCATCGGGTCCTTGGCCAATGGGAAGCTCGTCTTGACCTCTTCCTCCGCGGACGACACCTTCTCCGAGCTGGCGTCCCGACCCAAGCTGCTCAGCACCAACCCCTTCAGGGACGACGTGGACGGCGTCTCCGCGGAGGAGGGCGACGAGGACGAGGCCGGAAGCAGGAGGAGAAACCTCCTGCCGCAGCCGGAGGAGGTCATCCAGGTGTCTCCCAGTCGCCACCCCCTGGGCTGCAAGGCAGACGACTACAGCTCCTCCTCGTGGTTTGACTCTCCTTTCCGCCGGAGCAGCAGCAAGTCGAAGAGCATCGACCTGACCCCGGCCACCAAGATGACCGTCCTGGGCCCCATCGAGGAGGGGCCGCCCGCGGATGGCGACGGCTGCTCCGAGAGCACTTCCCGCCTGGAGGCCGGCAGCAGCAGCAGCAACCTTGTCGTCGCTACCGCCAGCAACATCTCCTCCTCCAGGCCCCGGGCGGCCAACCGGTCCCAGTCACACTCCGGGCTGGTCGGGGACATCGACTCAAACTTCACCCCGTTCAAGAGCGGGCGGAAGGGGCAGCCGGGGGAGGCGGACGGGGAGGAGGGGAGCAGCCCGCCCAAGATGAAGGTCTTCCTGCCCAAGTCTCCGGACGACGACGATGACGACGTGGACTCGAGCGAGGACGCGGACTCTTCCGAAGGCGACGACGGCACCGGTGGCGGAGGTGGGAAGATGTTGCTGGCTGCTTCGTCGCCGGAGAAGGGGCTCGGATCTGTTTGATGGAGAGCTCCCCACCCCACTACAGTACGAAGGAGTGGACAGAGCAAGGCGGAAGAATGCCAGCGTACACGGAGCTCTCTTTTATAATTACTGTAGCATATGTTGTACTCCTACTTGTAGTAAGTGTGGCAAATCACCATGTCAACCAAAGAAACCAAAAGTAAGAGGTGGCTAAGCTTACGAAAAAAAAAGATATTCTAAAGAGTTAGGGACTACTGTGCTAGGCTTTGTGTGTCAATTTATTATGCTTTGAAAAGTGTTGCGGCTCTTTACCAGGCCTGTACAACCATATACTAAAAGTGATCTCATATATCGAAATTCAGCCGTCTTGTGCCCTTCTTCAACTTGTGGAAAAATCTATGTAAATGTGTACTGTACTATGTAATATGCAGAATGTAGCGATTTGCTCTCTTCTTTACCTAGAAGTAAATGGTTCCGCACCGTAACCGTCAGTGCTGGCAGGTTAATGGAACTAAATGGGTGGTTTTTTTTTTCAGAGTGTGGTTCCAAAAATAATTGCCTTTGTTCCTGGTTCCATTTGGGGTTCTCTTTGCACTGAAAATTTCAAGTGCGCAACGTACTTAAAAATCATTCCTTGAAAATTGCTCCAGACAAGGTCTTGAGTGACAACACTACAGTAGAGCGCAATTTGTGCTTAGAAAGCACTGGTTCCTTTTTTCCCCTTTTACACAGTACTACTAGTACCTGTTTCTTTTTGAGGGAAAAAAATGAATCTGGTAGCACTAACAGAAGACAAAACTGAGTTCAATCAGTCACTGAGTGACTGCTCGAACGGTTAAAGAATAAATGGAATGGAGACACGTGGGGAGGTTGGAGTTTGTTGACCCCGCCCCAAGCTTATTCCGCGTCGCGTTCATCTCGAACTGTCACGGCGGGCGACGGCAAGACAAGGACAAACTTTGGGCAGACTAGGTTAAGGATGGGCAGCGAGGTGGCTCGGCTCGGCCCGACCGCGGGTCGAGCCTAGCTTTTTCTGGCTCGGTCAAGCTCGAGCCAATTCTTTTTGGCTTGACCCTTTGACCCACGGGGCAAAGAAGTTATTTCTTGATGAACACACAAAAACTGGATGAAACACAATCAATTCTGACATATAAATGCTTTAATATCAATATATTTTTTAAAGTAATAAAAGTCTCGTGCTTCAAACTTTTGATAGAGGCCCGGCGGCCGAACGAGGCGGAGCCAGCTCGATCGTCGCCAAGAATTTTTTTTTTTTTGGCTCATCTCGGCTCGAGCCGGAAAAAGTCGGCTCGTGCCCATCTCCAGACTAAGGTGAGTAGAGTAGGTTAGTAGGTGCGCAGCGCAGCTAGCAGCTCCTTTCTTTCCAGCCAGCTTTGTGAATGTAATGTGAGTGCGTCCAGTTGGTCAAACAGAACACAAGATTCTCCTGGTCCTGGATCCTGATGTACATCAACGAATTAGCGTCCAAAGCCTTAGTCTTGAACAGTGGTTTGACCAAGGAAAGGGATATTGCCGTACGCAAGGGAGAGCTGAAGATGGAAGACAGCTTGGAAAGGTATTTCTAAAGGAAAAATATAACAATGAACACGATATGTTCGGCACTAAGGCTTAAAATTTCATCGTTTAGAGAAAAATATTAATTAAAGTTAATTTTAGGGTCAGATCGACGATTAATCTAAAAAAATCGATCAATATTTTTACCGACTTTTTGGAAATCATATGTGTACGAGTATATTATGCATATATATATACGTACGTCGCATGTATACATGTATGTACCGTACATATACTGTAGCCCAACCAATATTGGTATCGTTAGGTGCACGGTCTCGGTGGCGACAATAGGGGTAGTTGGCGCAGGGGGCGACAGTTGAGTTACAATAAGATTTTTATATCACTTATCCAGCGTGAGAACGCCAGCGCAGGTGTTAGAATAGTGGGAAAAAAACCTTATTGTAACTTATCACTAAATTCACGCTAGCGATATTGGTGGGGAGTACATATATTTATTTTCACTGCATTAGCAAATCTACAATGCTTCAAAATTAATCATTTTAAGCCTTATTTGGCATATGCTTTTTTAAAATCTTGTACCGTATGTGTGTGTGCGTGTTTTAGCTGTCCATCTACCAACACGACCAATCCCGACTCCCTGGACAACCCTGTCTCCCCTGGCAACGTTGAGGAGGACGACCCCGTGGAACGCCCTGCGCCCTCCTCCTCTCCACGGAGTAGCAAGACCCCCTTTACCTGCTCCACCTGCAGCAAGACACTCTCGTCTAAACACGCGCTGAGCCTACACCAGCACACGGTGCACCTGGGCGCCAGGAACCACCCTTGCGCCCTCTGCTCCCACAGGGCCAAGCAGAGCGCCAACCTGCAGAGGCACACCTGGTCGCACCACTGCCCGGAGAGGCTGATGGAGCAACTCAGGAGGAAGAAGGAGAAGGGGAAAGTATCAGCCGCTAGACTGTGGAGGGAGGCGGTGGAGCCCGTCTGGGAGGCACTGTGGGCGCAGCTGTCGGTCAGGAACCAGGAGCAGCTGACCGCGCAGAGGAGGCACTTCAAGCTGCTGGCAAAGAGCGAGCAGATCTTGGGACTTGATCAAGTCAACGCGGACAGCAACATCAGGGTTGACAAGGCCTTACCGGGGAAGGAGCTGCCCGTGAAAATGGTCTCCCTAAAGCCACTCCCGCTGGACAAGCTCAAGATGGAGGAAGAGGCTCCCCTCGAAACGCAGAACGGGATTCCGGGCGGCAGGAACAGAAAGAGGAGGAGGAAGAGAAGGATGAGGAGGGAGCTTCTGGCGAAGAGGAGGAAAGAGGCCACGCTGGACAGAGGGGAAGATGAGAACGAGATGGCCAGACTACTGGAGAGGGAGGTGTGGATGAGGCCCTGCTTGACCTGCAGCGTTGACCACGACACCGGGGCCGTACACCCTCTGGCTGAGCTGCTCCGTGAAGGAGAGGAACTGGCAAAGGACAAGAAGAGCAAGCCCGGAAAGGAAGTTGACGGCCTGCTGGAGTGTCACATGTGCTGCGGGAGGTTCGCCTGCCGTGACCAGCTCCTCCTGTCGGTCCACCAGGCCCACATCCACTCCTTCCTGCCGGCGCACACCTGTCCGGACTGCCCTTCGGCCTCGGGGGTGTTTGGGTCCGCCACCGAGCTGGCTCTGCACCGGTGGAGGAGCCACGGGGCGCGGTGCCCATTCTGTGGGCCGACTGGAGATGACGGCGGCGACAGCGATCCCGGCCACGAGGACGATCACCGGGTGACGGACCCCTCGCTGGCGCTGGTGTGCGACCTGTGCCAAGTGGCCTTTGTGGCCTCTGACGAGCTCGGCCTGGCCCTCCACCTGCTGGAGACGCACACCAGCGAGCACTTTTGGAAGGCCTGCTGCAACTTCTGCCCGAAGCGCTTCCTGCGACGGGAGGATTGGAACGAGCATCTCAGGTGGGCTCACCAGGGTTGCATGCCGAGGGATTTGAAGAAAATGTGGCAATAAAAAGCTAATAGGCACAATCCAATCAAGTGTCACTTACGGATCGCCAGTCTTAGAACCATAGGTTTCCTTCTCTCTCTAATAGTCGTAATATGTACGAGTCGTACTATTTCTTCGCCCCCGCAACATCATACATACTTACTCTGCCTCTTTCTCTTCTTGGACCTCCATGACCATCCCCCAGTCGACATGCGTCTGGTCGGTGACTGAGACGACCCTCAGACCGGCCTGCACCACGCCCTTGAGCGCGGCGACCCTCTCTTTGGTGAATCCCTCCACCCAGACACGAACCGTCCTGGCGTTCTTGCGCAGGCGCTGACCCATGTTGACCCCGGCCACCTGCATCAATTCTTATACTCATGACCGGAGGGGAGGGGGAAGGGGTCTTAAGGTCGGGAAGCAATTTCTTGTCATCTGGTCCACTCGCCGTATTAATTTCACAGCATCTCTGACTCAAAGTGTGACAGCGAGGTGGGGAACAACGGACCCTCCTGCTGGTGGTGCCTCCTCTGCAGGGCGCAGTAGTCCGACATGGAGACGGTGCCGCTGCGGGCGTATCCATAGTTACGTGCTAACCCCTCCGGCGGCGCCCGAACGGATCTTGTGCGCGGGGGGAGGCCGGGTCAAAATAGGGGGAGGGTTGCAGAAACCGGATCGGGGACGACGGGTGGCCAAGTACCTGCAGCCACCGAAGAAGGATTTTATTTGTAGGACTACCACGTAATTTCATGACCCGACGGGACTTTAAGTACACGAGCGTAACAAATTCAGCTTAGAAACATGTAATGGAACATGTGATAAGAATACCACATAAATGTCACATTTTTTAATTATTTGTTCAAAGTCCCGTCGGGTTATCTTCTGTATGTATCTTCAGGTCTTACCTGGCATAGCATATGAGCAAGAAGGAGAGGAGGGTGAGGATGAGGCAGCACCCGAAGAAGACGGCGACGAGGGTGACGGTGCCTTCGGCGTAGTTGACGTAGGTGGAGGTGGCGGCGACTCGGAGTTTGTCTGCCAGATTGTGGGCGGACGAGGAGTCGCTTTCGCCGGTGTTGGCGTCGTAGGACGACATGGAGAGGAGAGGTGGAAGGACAGTTGTGTTTACAAAGGCGTCCTCGACAGCAGCGAAGCAAGGCCCAAGTAACTCATTTTAAAGGCATGGGAAGGGAGGAGAGCTGCCTTATTGCAAGCTGTGGAGAAAAAGCAGCAAGGAAGGCCGAGGGAGAGAGAGAGATTGCTCTGGGTGTTGTTGCATCGTGAGTTGAATAGTATACTACAACGTATGTAGTACCATAGAAACAGGGCTGGAGAAAAAAGGGGTTACTTCTTCACTTTCCCTTCTCTAAAATAGCTTTACGTTTTCCCTAAGAAAGGAAAGAAAAAGTTTCAGATGATTTCTCTTCCTCGCAAAACCCCACTTTTACCCAACCAATATCGGTACCACTAGAGCCACGCCAACGCCTACGCCACTAGCTAGTGGTAATTAGTAATGGGGTCAAAATTTGAGTTGCTATAGGTCGCTCCAAGGGTTTTTTTTACACTATTCTAACACCTGCCCTGGCGTTTGGACAACCCATCACTAAATGCATGCTAGCGATATTGGTTGGGTACCCAAACCGTCTTTCCCTCCTCTGAAGTCTACATACATAGGCGGTAGGCGTATCTACAATATAGTTAGGAGGAGGAAGGACGGACGGACGGAGCTTTGCGCCTCTCCTCCTGCCGGCCATTATCACCATCAGAGAGACCCGCGGTCCCCCCCGCCAGTCAAGCGCGGCTTGTGTGTGGCTCATGGCAGGAAGTGATCGAGATTAGGAGTACGAACCCTTCCTTGGCCTTACCACCGTCTCAAACAGTCACATCCTGTGACAGGAAGCAAGACTTCATTTAGCTAGGGGAGCTTCCATAGATTACGAGTATGCCCACCACTTTCACGATCATTCAAAACAGAAAAAAAAATGCTCCCGAGGCGAATCCGACGTCCTTCGCCCGAGCCAGTCCTGCAACCGCGTCTGCACCGCCCTCCTCCTCCGGCACGGCCTCCTCCTCCGCACGCACGCCGGTCTCCCGTCGGGGACAGATGCAACCGCCACGGGTTTGACGCTGGTGGCGTTGCGGGAACCGGGGACGGGCACGGGCACGGGCACGGGGACGAGGTCGTTGGTCTGGGTAGGAGGGCAGCCACGCAGGTGGACATGGCTGTACTACCACTAGGCCCTGACAGGAGGATGCAACTGCAGCGACAGCGGCCGTGGCGCCGCCTCCGCCGGGACGACCTGCCGGGGCAGCAACGGCAGGTGCCACCGGCAGGTGCTGCTGGATGCGCTGATGAGAGCGCAGAACAAGGGCAACCGCCGGTGAGTACGACAGCGCACCTGAGTGTTTTCATTCCACTACAAAACCTTATGTGAAATTTTCCTTTTAAACCTTTTACTTTCTCCCATTCTCTCCCAGCCATCATAAAATGCCTGCCTTTCTTTTGACCCCTTCAAGTAGATACCCAGGTTTTTGTCTTTGTGACCAAGAAGCCCCTTTTCTGCGGGTCAAAGCAGCATTAAGTTTTTCTTCCCTTCCTTCTAATATTTTTCCTTCTTCTTTTCGCTGTCAGAAGAATTTTGATGATGACGTTGATGACCAAAAAGTGGACTTGGCGGGAGGGGAGGAAAGGTGATTTGATTTCACGAGCTAGCGAGAGGGAGAAAGAAAATTTGATGTGGCGTCATTTCAGAGAATCTCTGTATCAAGCCAGAAGCCAAAGAAAACGAGGGGCGTAAAAAAAATTGAAGCAGTTTCTAGTAGCATCTCCCCAACTTTTAAGACCTGACTTTTCCACGTTCTTTACCACAAGAGGAAGGCATTTTCTTGCGTCCTTTAAAATTCGTTTCTATTCTCTTTTGTCTTATGGCGTATTTAGTAGGAGGGAGAGAGGAAAGGAGGAAGGAAATTGGGAAGGAGGAGGTGGGCGTAAAGGAGTGGATGGGAAGGTCAGAACCAATTAATAAAGTCAATTGTAGTTTCGCTCAACCCATCTGACCTATTGTCTCTTGGGGGAAGCTAAAAAAAAAATGAGAGAAACTTTCCACCTACATATTTTCTTTGTGGTGCTGAAGTCAAGAGTTACTTGCAAGCAAGTTACAATAACTTGCTTGCAATAGCAAAAAGTGTCTCCAGGAAGTGCAGAGAAGGGGAGGGAAAAGAGATAAGGTCTTCTTGTTGTCTTACTGCCGTAGCCGGGAATGAATGTGTACCGCAGTAGGGCAGGGTGATTATTTGGATCACTGGTTGTGTGTGGGTGAACACGTTTTAAAAAAAGATGTGGGAGGAAGGAAGAAGGATCGTTAAAAATGTTGGCCATACTAGGAGGAAACGAGATGGAAGCATTGTTGCAAATAAGTACGAGTAAAAAGCATACTCTCACCAACCAACAAGCTATATAAGGATGTCCCCCAATTTAACCCTGTGTGCTGTACCTTCCTGACCATCGATTTCACATCAGACTCTTGTTGGTTGTCACTTTGGATTTTTTCCCCCTAGGGTGATGAGGCCGTCCTGTGCAGTGTGAGCCAGTCCCTGGCCGACTCGAGAGGCCACACCGTCCGGAAGGGCCTGCTGTGGCAGCAGCGCGACAGGCTGTTCTCCCGATGGCGACAGCGCTTCTTCGTGCTCACCACGGACTACCTGCAGTGCTTCAGCCGCGCCTCCTCCTCCTCCTCTTCCTCCTCCTCCGGCAGCGGCGGCAGCGGCAGCTCCAGCGGCCTCAGCCAGATGGGCTCCTTCCTCTGCCGGTTGCGGCTGGCGGAGGTGGAGTCGGTGGAGCTGGTGGACAGGAGGGGGTACCCCACCGTCGTGCTAGACCTCGAGGGAGGAAAGATGTTGCTGAGGAGGACGGAGGGAATCAGGGAGTGGTTCATCGACATCAAGGTGAGACTTTGCTGTCTCACTGAAGGGATAAGTTGTTATCAACATGCCGTACTACTCGCAGTATACAGTATGGTCCATCTTTTTTTCTCCCAAGGAATGCGTCCGCAAGCTCCATCTCCGCCGTGGTCGCATGGAGTCCACCAAGGAGTTCTGGTCCAGGAAGCAGCTCACCGACGCTTCGGCCATGGAGCGGTACCTGCTAGCGAGGAGGACGATCGGTACATACTACACGTACAGCAAAGTCCCACCCAGTCAAGTCAAATGGGTGGGTCAGACTGACCTTTTCCTTCCTCTCCCCCCTCTGTGCAGAGATGAAGTACGCCTACAACAGCGATGGCGTCTCCTACGTGTCCAACTCCGCCTTTGCCGGCGCCTCCGCCTCCGCTGCCTCTGCTGTCCTCACGAAAGCAGCTTCCCGCACCGACAAGAGGGACGTCTTCCAAGCAGCAGGATGCGAAATCACGGACTCGCCCCTGCAGACCAGAGTGTTGTCCATGGAACAGCGATTGGATCCGGCGCCGTCAAATGCTGGAGGAGGAAGAATGGCTTCGTGGAGCCACAATTGCATTTACTCGGGTAAAAACTGTTTTTGTAAAAAGGAATGTCGCTTAAAGTAATATTATTTTTCTCCTGTGCAGGTCCTTCTTCCTCCTCCTCCTCTTCTTCTTCCTCTAGTGCAGGAAGGAACGGCAGCCCCTTCAGCCAAGACTCCGGCGTCCACTCCACCGGCAATGACACGACGGAGAGGACCATCAAGATGATTCGTTCAAGGATCCCAATGCTGGCCAGACAGGGACCGATGATCACGAGGGCGGCGGCGGAGGAAACAGGACAGCAGTAGCTGCCCTTCAGAAGTGCTTCCATTAGAGAGAGCGATCAGAGCGTCGCGAATGCGGTACACTGCAAAGGCCAAACAAGTCTTCTTCCACGTTTAATCCACTTTCTTTATTATTGTTAAGCTGATATGGTATAGGTTATTATTAGACTCTTGATTTTGATACAAAGCTACCTCTGTGACTGACAGCCTATAATTAGAAAACATGTTGTTTGTGCGCGCAATGCGTGTGCATGGGGGGAGGGGAGTGTGAGTACAAAAAAAAATTAAGAAGAAGAATCGTTGGTCTTCTTCTTCTTCCGCTTTCAGTTTGAGATTGCCGGCAGGAAGACCCTGTGTCCGGAGGAGGTCTTTCGCTGGTAGCGGTAGGACGGCGACCCGACGGCGGACAGCTTCGCGGCCGGACAGCCGGTGTCGTGGTGGCTGGCGTAGCCGAGGGAGGCGTACCCGTCGCCCGCACCGTCACCGTGGAACACGCTCGACTCTGCCCACGTCCGACGACGCCCGCCGCCGGAGGAGGAGCTCCTGAACCGGGAGGAGGAGGAGGGGGAGGGGAAGAGCACGGCCGTTATTGCGGAGGAATTAAGAAGAGAACAACAAGTTTCTTGACCGATCCCTCTCACCTGTATGTTGCTCCTGCCTGATGTTGCTGCTGGTAGAGCTGGTGCGAGGACTGCTGTTGCTGCTGCTGCTGCTGCTGGTACCACTGCTGCTGCTGCCGCTGTTGCAGTTGCTGCTGCTGCTGCGTCTCCGCCCAGTAGCGCGAAGAGAGGCTCTGGACTTGCTGCTGCTGCTGGTGCTGCTGCTGTTGACGGTATTGTTGCTGCTCCTGCTGCTCCCAAGCATACACTCTGCGCCAAAAAAAAGGAGAGACATTTACTTCGACTTGTAACTTAACAGCTAGAGAACATGAGGTCCTGGAAAGTGGCGGAAAGAGCTGTTCATAAATCGAACCTGTTCTGCTGCTGCTGCTGCCTGAGCATCTGCTGCTGCTGCTGCTGCATGGATTGCCTGCGATGGTGTTCGATGACCGCCAGGTCTCTCTGCTGCCCGATGACGGCGCCGCCGCCATTGCTCTCGCGCAGGGAACTGGCGAACGTATCCTTCTCCACCGCCGCGATCGACTGGCTCTCCTGAGATCTGCAAAGAGAAATGAATAGCATATAGCACACCTACAATAGCATGACCGACAAGAAAACTGACAATTTGAGTATGCAGTACTATACAGTAAATATTTTCTTTTGAGCAACGTAAAATCGTTTGCATTAATTGTTCTTTAATGGACGTGCTGTACCGGTACTACTGTACATACGTACTGCTGCGTACATGACGGTGTTCATCTCTTACCTTGCATGGACGTTGGTGGTTGACCCGCGCACCGTGGCCGTGGCCGTGGCCGTGGTCTCCGCCTTTGCCGCCACCTTCGCCTTCTGTGCAAATGCCTGTTGGTCGTCTCCGATGACGATGGTGGAGTCGACGAAGCGATGCTGTTGGCCTCTGGTCGTCCTTGCGGTCTGCGCGGTGGCGGCGGTGGTGGCGGCGGCCGCCGTCGCCGCCTCCACCTCCCTCCTCCGCCCGTAGAACTCCCCCTCCACCTTCAGGTTGTCCTGCTGCTTGGCCACGCTGGCTCGCTCACCGCGAGTACTCAAAAAGTACTCTTGGGACTTGCCTGGGGAAGACGTTGGAGTAGGTAAAGATAAAAATGACATAAAGAATTTGGTCGAACAGACAGAAATACTGTATGTACAGAGATCGAAAAAAGTTACACTGTGATGCTACTATTAGGATGCTCTCTGTCTAGCAACACAAATCCATTTAAGTGCATACATTCCCCCTCAACTCAGCGATGTTTTTTTTTTTTTGAAAGCCGGCTCCCGTTTTAATTAATTAGATCCGTTTCTGTTACCTTCCATTTTTCCACCGTTGAGGTGAAGGTTATCCCTGTGACGGACCATTGCTGCCCTCTCCCCAGGCTTCCAGGCCTCCTGACGTCTGCCGGCAAAGGCACCCTCCTGCCTGAGGTTGTCCTCATGCTTGACCACCTTGGCCTTTTCACCCTTCGTCGCCCACTCCTTCCTTGAGGTCTCCATGTTTCCTTCCACATGGAGGTTGTCAGTGTGCCGTACCCTTTGGGCCCTCTCCCCTGGAGACCACTTCTCCTTTGGCCTGTCCAGAAATTGGCCCTCCACAAAGAGGTTGTCCGGGTGCTTTGCAACGGTGGCCCTCTGTCCTGGTGCCCACTTCTGTGTCTGCCTCTTCTCAAAGGTCCCCTCCTGCTTGAGGTTGTCCTCATGTTTGACAACAGCCATCCTCTCTCCCTTGACAGCCCAGTCCTTGTGTGACATGTCTATCTTCCCTTCCATTTTCAAGTTGTCCTGGTGCCTGATCATGGAGGCTCTCTCACCCTGAGACCAATGGCCCTCTTCCCTTCCCGCAAACTGTCCTTCCAGGTACAGGTTATCTGGGTGCTTGACGACTTTTGCCCGGTCTCCAGGGGACCATTTCTCCTTCTGGCGGGAAGAAAAGTTGCCCTCAAGTTGCAGGTTGTCCTTGTGCTTCACCACAGTGGCCCTCTCTGCAGCAACCCACTCAGATGTGGCCTTTCCTTCAAATGTCCCCTCCTGTTTGAGATTGTCTGCATGCCTCACCACTCTGGCCTTCTCTCCTCTCGTCGCCCACTCCTTCCTGGTGGCCTCTATCTGTCCTTCAAGCCTCAGATGGTCCTTGTGACGCACCACATCAGCCCGCTCCCCCAACACCTTGCCTTCCTTTTGCCTTTGCTCAAACTTCCCTTCCATATGAAGGTTATCCTGATGCCTTACCACTTCGGCCTTTTCTCCTTGCACCCACTTTGTCTGCTCGCGGGTGCTAAAAGCACCCTCAGGCTTCAAGTTGTCCACAGGCTTTACAACAGGTGCCCTGTCGCCAGGAGCATAGGTGGTGGCCATTTTTCCCTCGAAGACGCCCTCTTGGAACAGGTTGTCTTCATGCGTCACAACTTTGTATCTTTCTCCTGCAAAAACAAAGTTCCAATTAACAACACACTTTACAGTGAGACAGGCAAGTCAGAAATTAAGGAAATGTTCTTACAACAAAAATGAAAGCAACTTTTTTCTTACATGTTGGCAAGAACAATCTTTCAAAGTCCACCAGGTGACAAAGATTTGCCAATTACTGGGTTAATTTAAAATTCGATAGCTGCACACATTAAAAAACTGTGATAAAGAAGTTAGGATGAGAAAACAAGATGCACATGATATTAATTACAGGCATGAAAGAAGATAATCAAAAAATTATCATCGACACAAAAATACAACGTACAGTCGAGTTTCACATTAACAATTCTCACATTAACAATATTTTTGCTGCATACCAAAATTTTGTTACATAAATTGTTTCCATATAACAATATATTTTCGCCATCCTTTGGTATGAAGAAAGACTGTAGAATCTGTCACACTGCAATTCTTCCTTGGATTTTCAAAAAGAAGGAAGAGCAAAAGAAAGAAGAACAGAAGTCCTCGCTGGCAATGGTGACGAGGTGGAGGAGGAGGTCAGCAGAGGAGGAGAGAGAGCCAGAGTGTGAGGTCACAGCCGGAGTGAGTGCTGTTAATGTATCTCAGTCACTCAAGCAGAGCAACATCCCTGACTACTTCAAATAAACCTTGTTTCACTTTAACAACAATTTCACATTAACAATATATTTGCTGCTGAACAACAATATTGTTAATGTAAAACTCGACTGTATTGAACAATCTACAATTACCAAAAAAATTAGATATTTACCCTTTGTGGCCCACTCTCTCTTTGAAGTGTCAATATCTCCTTTCATGTAAAGATTGTCATTGTGTCTTACAATCTGGGCTCTATCTCCAGGTGCCCAGCCTTCTTCCTTCCTTCCCTCAAATGCACCCTCAGGTCTCAGGTTGTCCTGGTGCTTGACCACATCCACTCTCTCACCCTTGGTTGCCCATTCCCTCCTGGAGGTGTCAATCTGACCTTCCATGTGCAGATTCTCATCATGCCTCACAATCTGGGCCCGCTCTACTGGTGCCCTGATGTCAGAAGGTGGGTCAGCAAACTTGCCCTCCGGGTGCAGGTTGTCTGGATGTTTCACCACTCTGGCCTTCTCTCCAGGGGCCCACTTCTCATCTGGCCTTGATGCAAAATTGCCTTC
>JAAUYM010073445.1_pt1 | contig 18471 bp, 11 predicted proteins | sample 7278001 | NCBI WGS metagenome assembly JAAUYM01 (sample SAMN14350224, study PRJNA611818) | marine sediment metagenome | isolation source: surface marine sediment (1.8m) | place: French Polynesia: Moorea | collected 2018-08
CACAGTAACACCAGTGAATGGAAACTGGGCACAGTAACACCAGTGAATGGAAACTGGGCACAGTAACACCAGTGAGGTGTTCTCCTGAATGGAAACTGGAACACAACCTCTCGCTCATAAAGCATGCTTGGGTACTTCAAAAGAGTGTACAACTATAAGTACTACCTATAACCAACAGCTTTTACTATTAGTTTTTTGAGGTAGCGCCAGTGTACCTACATAAAATCTCAATATCTCTTCAAGTTCAAAGTACGAATCAGTACCATATTTTTTCCCATTTGTTGGTGTTCTAACCTCCTGAATAAATCAAAATAAAAATATTTTTTTTTAAACTAATTCTGGGACTTTGGGAGACTCTTGGGACACTCCCCTGGCCTCAACAGCAACTTTTATTTAATTAAAAACGTTGTGGAAAATTAATGTGTTTTTTTTGGATGGCCTTTCTAAAGTGTACTTCTACGTGACACTATCTGCTTTATTTCAAAGATGCCAGTTTTGTAATTTTTAGGTGTTTGCTGCCTTCAATAAATCTACATTTAAAGTATTGTAGTAGTGCAATAAACATTCCAAGGACTCTGGAAACTCCTGGCACACTCCTGTGGCCATAAAAATGATCTTTACATAATATAAAAATGTTTGGGAAATTAAGCTTGCCACCTCCATTAAATTAAATTTAAATACCGAGCTTTGGTGATTCCTAGGACTTTTTCTTGTAGTCTTAAGAGTGATTCTTATTTACTTAAAAAGACTAAAGGCTATACAGTAGATGCCATTGGGGATGTAGAGTAAGACCAATGGTCTGACCGTCAAATCGAAACAATTATACAGACTTACTGTACATTCATACAGACAGAGGGACAGACACAATGAAGACGTGACTTATTTATGTATGTAGAAATCTGTTGAATTTGACCCTGTTGCATCTAGATTGTTGAATTTGGCGCCTGGAAGAAGATGCATTGGGTAGAGGGATAAGAGAAGCTGGGAATCAATAAGACATTTCTGGGGTTTCTTCGTACATAGCACCATAGGAAATTCGGGGAGCGTGCATAAGAAAGTAGAGATAGGGCAGGTTGCAGTAATCTTTAAATGCATCAGTTTAATGTTGCTATGAGAAACGGCAAAGCCATTGCAGTTAATTTTAATGGATAGATTTGCCTCAGTGAAATCGTCCTATGTGTTTGATCCTACTGAGACCGACCTACCTCTAAGAGACGTCTAGACATGGATGCACAAGTCCTTTATGACTGCATTGTTACCCCTCCTTCCTTTCCTTCCCTCCATCGTTGCTTCTGTTGCTATACGACGTGGAGACCCACAAATTAAGAACAAAAAGTATCAGTTACCGCCATCTGTTTAACACAACTAAGAAGAAAAAGATAAAGAAAACGCCAAGTTGATATCTAGTACGTAAGAAAAAAAGAAGCAAGTAGTATGTAAATAATAAGATACGCGTATGCAATAAAAAACTTGCATGAATCAATCCTTTCTCATACGACAAACTTTGAAAGATGACGTAAAAGGCACTGTATCTTACCCACGTGATGTAAGTCTAGACCCATATATGCATTCTGCTGAATTTTGTACGGGAGACTGGCAGTTCTGCCAGGTAAGGTGACAAGATGCCCAAGATGTCACAAATGTATTAAATGAGATTACTAGTGACCAATAATCGTAGATAAAAAGAAAACAGAATTTTTTACAACAGTTATTTATTTTTCACGGATTTAAAGTGCTTAAGAAATAAAACTGGCACTATCAGTAAATGGTAACTCCCCCACTACAGCTTCAGCGCAGGAGAAAAAGTATGCCCAAATGGTGACATAAAAGGCCCCAAAGTTATATTTAAATATAGTTTTTCTTACTAAAGGCTTTTGCTGACTTTTTTATTCAAGAGAAGTAAAAAATGTGCTTTGAATGGCCATTTTTTCTTTGCAAAGTTTTTGTCCTATTACTTTAACTGAGGCAACTTATGGCATTTGCGGAGACCACAATACTTGGCAACTCCGCCTCATCTTTTTTCAGGGCGAGAGAAATAAGAAGGAAGAGAAAGAAAGACTGAAAGTGGGCACAGGAGTGTTGTTTCTTGTTTGTTCTGTCCGTTCGTGGTGTCGTTCTCCTTCGCCGTCGCCGTCGCCGTTGTGGTCGTCGTCCTGGCCCTCGTCAGTCTGAATCTCGGAGGTGCCATCGACGCAGAGGACGAAGCCACGGACGACAAAAGAGGAGAGGAAAAAAGAGGGAGGCAAGTCTTGGTGTGCATGTTTCTTGTGTAACGTTGCTTCAGCTGTCGAACCAGTAAAATGTTGGTTTGTGAAGGAGTAAAAAAAAGAAAAACTTGCGGCAAAAAGTTGCGCATGACCACCTTTGTATGTGTATGCAGAGTAGACAACTAGACATGATATGAAGTTTTGATTGTCCAAGAAAAGGGCAAAACCAGGAAGTCGGTCGGAGTTGATTGGAGCTCATTCCATTGCTCTTCCTTTGTTTTAAGGGCAACTCACAAGTAAAATTCCACAGATCAGGCATATTTTTTGAATGTCTCCAGCCAGGCAAAGACAGTGATTATGGACTCCTTTAGACCTGTCTTTCGATTTGATCTGGAAGCATCCGAACAAAAAGCTTCAGTTGAGGAGAGCAGAATTTTGTACCGAGTTTAGAAGTATGGTACGAGTAGTAAGCGAAATTGTTACTTCCTTTAATATTTTATTACAGTAAGCAGGACTGGAAGGCTTTTACGAAATGTTGAAAGAAAGACTGGAAGCAGATTATGTTGGAATAATAGTAAGCTTATTAAATATTCAAATAGAAATTTACCATATATTTATTTACAGTTTCTATTTCTTGTTGAGAAAATATTCTTTGAGCAGAGTCGTCTAGTCCTTATACAACTCCAGTAAGTTACTTGTTTAAAAAAATTAATGCCTTAGAAAATTAATTTTTACCTTTTTTATTTTGATATAATTTGCAGTTTTCAGCCTGTTTTTAGCATCGTTGTGGAATAGTAGGTTTAATAGTTTTATAGGGGTACCAACAAATGTGCTCTGATTATGCCTCAAAGTGAAGAGTGGATGTTGTTGATAAATAAGTTTTAAATACCGGTATAGTAGGGGACCGGATGAGGTCAAAGTTGACAGAGATTATTTGAAATTAATAGAGTTTATTTATTTTGTACAAACAGCAAGCACATAGCCGATTAATCGCCTGTGTTTATTGTGGGGTCAAATCTGAAAGAAGCTTAAGAAAATATTATGAAATCCACATAAGCACAAGTAACAGTAGAAAAGAAAAAAACAACAATATGAGTTAGGAATCACAGTAGCGACTCCCAGTGTGGTGGGTAGTAATTGTAGTGTTTCCTGGCCTTCACGTGTGATGTGTGAAAATGTTATAAATCTGCAAGTTCCTTCTGTTTATAATTTCTTTGCAATGTTCTCAACAGTCTTAAGGGAGAGGGTTTAAAGCCGTGTGACGAGGTTTTTTTTATGTAGCCAACACTGGAACATTTAAGCTACACACTCTGAACATTTACGAGTATACGTATATAACTGCGTACCAGAACTTAATGTACTGGGGCTGGCCTTTCTACACTAGCTTTTCCTAGTGCGGCAGCAGCCCAGGTTTCAGCTAGGTATTTTATTATTTGTTTCGTTTGACATAAGCTGCATTGCTTGCACATCCCTTTGCTTCCCGCGTATAGAGACATCCCGTTGCAGTGTCAACGTGGCCCAGGAGAGGCATGTTTGTTTCTTTTGACATCGGAGGGTGAGAGTGACCGTGCAATTAAGTTTGGTATCAGGCGAGGAAAGGGAGATAAACTCTGACATCTGCATCCAGACGGAGGTTTGCAAGAAGTGCAGTGGGGAGGGGGAAGGGGGGGGAGGGAGAAGGGAGAAGAGAGTCGCTAGAAACTCTTCTTAAGGCAGTAGAGGCAGCTCTTCTGCTACTGTTGCATTCTTAAACTAGACTACTGCTGCTGCCGCTCCTGCATTTGCAGCCGAGACTATTCAAGAGAGTCCGGTTTGCACTCATGTTGCTAATGTTCTGGCCAAACTGGAATGAATGGAAACCAGGCCCAACTGAACTAAACCTTCAATGACTTACTTCCCACAGCAAGGACTTCCCAAGTCCCTCTTTGTGTGCAGATGGGCCTTAAGATTCGCTTGTACGTACACTAATGCAAATTTTTTTTATCGCCGTCGTCCCGGTGCGCTCGCTCAGATTAGGGAGAACGCAAGTGTCAAGGCCGAAGCGAGGTTTTATGCGTACTAGTAAAACACCTTAGTAAAGCAACGTACTTTACTGTTTTGCACCTCAAGACAGCAATAATAGAATGTTCGGCACAAAGAAGAGTGCGGGGGGGGGGGGGTAGAGAGCGAGAATTTATGGGTGCGGTCTTGGAGAGGCGCAGTTGGTGCACTCACTCTCCCTTTCTCTTGAGGGGGGGAGGAAGGAACGAGGGAGGAGAGAGTCCTGATGCATTTGTACAGCTCAGCAGAAAACGGGGGGAGGAAGAGAAAGCAGCTCAGTCCCCTCCTGCACTCCTGAACGACTGCATTCCTCTCCTCTCCCTCCCCCTCTCTTGCACTTTGCCAGGGTTCTTTAATAACACAGAGTAAGGGGGAAAAAAGGAACGAGAAAGTGAAAGAGGTGCTAACATATTTCTAACTTGTTGCTCTTTTTCTCTTCTCGTTCCTTTTTCCAGAACCAGCACATCATCAATAGCATCGAAGAAGCACAAGAAAGAACTTCCTAAAGTAATCGAGTCTGACTCCCTCGATTCAGCGCATTAAGAGAAGAGGAGGGGAAAAATATCTGAGAGGAGAAAAAAGTGAGTATTTTATGGCCTTCTCTCTCTCTCTCTCTCTCTTTCTCATGAGCTGGTTTTTCATTTCGTCCAGACATTGTTCAGCAGAATTTGCGTCGAGAGTGCAGCAGCAAGTGGAGTTTTTGAAAGGAGAGAGAGAGAGGGAGGAATAGGCTCGTGCCACTTTTTCCTCGCTACAGGTGTCATCCATCCTATTTATCAGGACGAAACAAGGGTGAGCAAGTGGGATCGGCATCGGCTTCAGCCGCCTCCAGCGTCTGGACTCCTCTTGGTCTTCTCTTCTTTCTCCATCTTTGGCTCGATGAGCTCCATGCTTCCGTTCACGCCCCCGATCGTCAAGCGCCTCCTGGGATGGCGCAAAGGGGAGCCCAGGTCGCAGCAGGTCAGAAGCAAGCAAGAAAAGAAGCTCACCAAGATGTTTTTACTCGTATTTTTAGATCTCTTTTTAATTTTAAAAAAATGTTTGTTGGTGGAGTACGTAGGATTTTTTTTCGCAGTCTCGATGCTTCTTTCCTCTCTTGCAGGAGGAGGTTTGGTCCGAGAAGGCGGTGAAGAGCCTGGTGAAGAAGCTAAAGAAGAACGGGACGGTGGACGAGCTGGAACGGGCCATCACCACGCAGGACCCGAAGACCAAGTGTATCACCATAGCAAGATCGCTTGACGGAAGGCTACAGGTGGGTGGGTGGGCGGATGGATAGGCATGCAGGAAGGGGGAGGGTGTAACTGCTGCTAGCACTACCAGTTCAAGCGGATATTAAACTATAAAGCCAGACATAGGCCGCACTAGAAAAAAAAGTTATGACCCCCAACCGTCCATCATTAACTTACGAATTTTTTTTCCAAATTGGATATACTGTAGCATATGGTTTTTTTTTCTTGTCTGTATCGCGGTTAGAAGGCCTTCCCGGAATCCTTTAACCAGACGTCTAGACCGCCACCATGTCCAAATGCAACGACTTGTGTGTGCCCATATACATCCCTCCCCGCTTGCTTTAATTTCCCCTATTTTTCTGGGAACGGGGGAAGGGGAAATAACAACAAGTGCCTCCGGTGAGACCAGGCCAGGCCAGGCCTGGCCACCTTTATTAACCTTGAAATGAGACCTCGTGTTTTTTCCTCTGGCAAAAACAGTGATGGTGATGACTCTGCAACTTTTTGCGGGAGTAGGAGGAGGGGGGGGGAGGGACAACAGGGTGTTGGTGTTACGTTGAAGCTGGTTACGACTGGTTGCAAGAGGACGGGTTTGGGGAGGAGGAAAACTGTTTTATTCTTGTGGGCTTTTGTGGTATATAATCGCACATTTTTGGCCTCTTCGCCCACGCCTGACTTCAGCTTGAGATTTTTTTTTAAACGAAGAATTTTTCTCTCTCGGCATTCGTTTTTCTCCTTTCTCTCCCCCCTCTCCCCCCAATTTCTTCTTTTTCTCAGAAAGTCAATTCTGCCGTCTCTCAAGGCCAGAGAGGCAGGGGTGGAGGAGGGGATGAGGCTGTGGTGCACTTTCCACCATGACTTGGCACATTTTTCTCCCCACTTTCTCTAGAGAGAGGCAGAGAAAGCACCCGATGCACTTTTTTCTTCCTTCTTTCTCCGCCTTCCATCTCTCTTCCTTTCTCTCTCCTCCCCCTCCTCCCATTTTTTCCCCCTCGGCCTTTCTACTCTTCCTCCATTTCCCTCCTTTTTGTGCAAAGTATAAGAAGAAGAAGCTCGTTGCCCTTTTCCTCTTTCTGCCATCTCCAAGAATGTTTGCGCTTAGTAGTAGTATGCTATAGGACAGTGCTTTCAGCAACCATGGTATAAGCCACTTTCCCATTCGAGGGCCTTATTCAGAGGTTCTCAATCTTTTGGGACCGCGACTCACTCTGTTCGGCAATAGTTTACCCTAATAGTAGAGTGGGTCGGTAACCTTCACTTTTTTCACTAACCATCACTTGTTGAGTCGCCTTGAGTTGCCTTAAAATGTTTAGCATTTTAGCATGCTATTTCTCATCACCCTTTCCTCCTCCTCCATCGACAGGTCTCCCAAAAGAAGGGTCTCCCGCACGTCATCTATTGTCGACTTTGGAGGTTCCCGGACCTGCAGTCGCACCACGAACTCAAGCCAGGTGGGAGGGAACCACTACTGCTGTTACATTCCAAACCTGATTTACACTGCCTTGCTATCCTCTCTCTCTCTCTCCCTCTCCCACCATAGTGGACCACTGCGTGTTCGCCTTCCATCTTCGTCGCGAGGAGGTGTGCGTGAATCCCTACCACTACACAAAGGTGGACCAGCCGACGCTCCCGGCCGTCCTCGTCCCGACAAACCTCAGAAACAGCGAGGTGAGGAAAAGGGAGACACGCAGCCCAGCGGGGAAGACAAATGCGGGCTTGATTTTAACGACTCTCTTGGTCTCTTTCCCCCTGCAGCTTCCTCCCCTGGAGCCTCCGGAACTTCCCAGTCTGGATGATCTTGCCAACACAGTCCCGGACAACTCTCCGTTTCCGTCGGGCGGGGGAGGAGGGGGAGGCGGGCCACCAACACAGGTGACACGACTTCCGCTTAGTATTACAAGAAAAGAAGCATTTTAAAAATAATTTTCTTTTCCTGTTTCTTTACCACCCGTTCTTTATGCGTTCTTTTTATTCAAGCTACTACTTTAGCAACAAGTTGCAGAAACCTTGAAAAACTGGCGTCAGTTTAGTGAATTGCTTGCTGCTGACCAACCAATTCACTATAGTACCTATACGTATTGTTTCGAAATTCTGCTGTACTGCATACATCTATCCACTTAAAATGTCACTTATTGTCACTTAATGTTACCCACCTCTGTCCACACATATGTTCGAATATGGGTTTTACTGTGTTAGTTCGCCAGCATTTGCCTGACACATAATGTCCGTTTTTAGAATGCGCCGGCCTCCTCCCCGTCGGCGCAATCGTCACCAAACAGCAGCGCCGGCGGCAGCAACAACCAACAGCAACCTCCTCCACCTCAGAGCAACGGCGGCGACGGTCCGAGCCTCAACTCGCCCGAGACGCCGCCGCCGGGGTACATGACCGACGAGGGAGACCCCAACAGCCCGATGGGACCCGTCGGATTCCAGAGGAACCTCGACTCGCCGAGTCCGCACGACCAGCAGCAACAGCAGCAACAGCAGCAGCAGCAACAGCAACAGATCCACCCTCTGGACGCCCAGCCGGTCATGTACTGCGAGCCCGCCTTCTGGTGCGCCATCTCCTACTACGAGCTGAACACCCGCGTCGGGGAGACGTTCCACGCCAGCCAGCCGTCGATCATCGTGGACGGCTTCACCGATCCGAGCAACGCCGACCGATTCTGCCTCGGACTCCTCTCCAACGTGAACAGGAACACCGTGGTGGAGCAGACGCGGAGGCACATCGGGAAGGGAGTCAGGCTCTACTACATCGGGGGGGAGGTGTTCGCGGAATGCCTCTCGGAGTCATCCATCTTCGTGCAGAGTCCCAACTGCAGCCAGAGATACGGGTGGCATCCAGCCACGGTTAGATAAGCAGAATTTGCTGTCCCTACGCCATCTCCTTATTTTTCAAACACTTTGTTTACTTCCGCTAAAGGTCTGCAAGATTCCTCCGGGCTGCAACCTCAAGATCTTCAACAACCAGGAATTCGCAGCCCTTCTTTCGCAGTCCGTAAATCAGGTAAATCTATATCTATACCTACTAGTGTATGCCTATACCTCTATTAGTACACGTACTCCCAACATACTAGTATGTATTTTTTCTGCAATTCGAAATCGTTTGTTCAGGGCTTTGAGGCGGTCTACCAGCTGACCAGGATGTGCACCATCAGGATGAGCTTCGTCAAGGGCTGGGGCGCGGAGTACAGGCGCCAGACGGTGACGTCGACCCCCTGCTGGATCGAACTGCACCTGAACGGGCCGCTGCAGTGGCTGGACAGAGTCCTCACACAGATGGGGTCTCCGTCGCTCAGGTGCTCGTCAATGTCCTGAAGGAGCAGCGGGAGCGAAAACAAAACAGAATATCTTCACTTACTGTCTGCCCCCTCTCTCCCTCCCCCCCCCCCACCCACCCACCCACCAGGCCTCATATTTGTGTAGTAGTACAGTAAGTTTCAGGAAAGAGCAAAATTCTTGAGTAAGAAAGAAGAAAAATCAAACATTGCGGGTTTGTCTCTCTCTCTCTCCCTCTCCCTCCCTAATCTGAAACACATAACGTTACCTCAGCAAGGCAAAGTAAATTCTTTTTTGACGAAGCAGGTGGACAGATTCAGCCAACGACATGACGATGATGAAGCAGAACTTGATTTCTTCGTTTCTTGTGTAGTAAGCGGGCAAAAATGAGTATTTGTGTATCTGAGCAGTTCTCCCCCACCCCTGTCCCCTCTCTTGTCATTGTAAATTGATTTTTCTCCCATGCAAAAACAAATTAAGGGTTTACCAAATCGTAAGAAAATTTTTGCTGTCCTGGTGAAATTGGCTGGTGAATTAGCGCCCCCTGTGTATTATCACTTTAAGAAGAGTTTCTATTTTTATTTGGCGAAAAAAAAGGAATCTACTAGCACTTTACCCACAACACTCAATTTATTCTTACTACATACGACCCACGCAACAACCTGCTTGCAAAAGAAGGGGGGCGAAAAATTGAAATGGAGGCTTCATATTATTTTTACCTCTGAACGCGTGAACACGTGTGTCCCGAAGATCGATTGGCCAGTTTGGTAGGAGTTTGTCGTTACATTTAAGAGTATACTACTATATTGCAGGCGAGACGAAAAGAAAACAAAAACTGTATACGTGTAACCATCTCCGTTCTCCGGTTTTATCAAGAAATATAAGTTTTTTTTCTGTCAGTGTCCGCTTGCTCTAGTACGCTATTTCGCGAGAAAAAGGAAGTCTGTTCAATCATGTGTTTATTGACGTGCGGTTTAATAGGAAGACGACAGTCGAGTAAATTAATTGCCATGCGAAATGAATACTCTTTAACTACGCTATTACTATAATCATTATTTCATGTCACCGGGATCTTCTCTCTCGGAGAGAACAACTACTAACTACTACGATCATTTATTTCTCTTCCGCCTCCTGCTCCGCGTACTCTACCGAGACCACGTCCTCCGTCTTGTAGTAGTCGTACAGCTTGACAACGGCCGGCTTCAGCTCCTCTACCGGCAGCGCCTTCTCCAGCGCCACCGACCAGCACCTCTCCTCCGCCCTCACCTCGTCGAAGTACATGGCCACCTTCCCCTCTTCGTCGTCGTACTCCACCTTGCGCACCCCGTCCGACCGCCCCAGCGCGTCCAGCGCGCTAGGCCTGTACCCGGTCAGCATCTCGATCTCCATCACCGCCATGTTGGCGGACTTGTCCCCCGCGCCGGCGTAGGAGGCGCACAGCTCGAGCGCGTCGTTCGAGGGAGACATGGATGCACGGAGGGAGAAGGACTCCGTCTCGGGGGAGGCGAACACGTTATACCTGAGCACCGTCTGCACCATGAAGCACCCCTGTCCGCTGGCCGACACCTCGAACTCTGCTGGCACCTGGGCCAGGTTCTCCTGCTGCAGCAGGAGCTTGTTGTCCTCATCCACCGCGAAAGAGTGAACTTGGTCGCCGCCGCCGCCACCGCCGCCGCCACTTTCTGCCACGCGCACCGACAGGTCCTTCTCCACTCCACTCACCTTGAGTGAGTACTGCGAGATGGCCTGCAGGGCCACCATGGTGTCCTGGGTCGAGTAGAACCCTCCGTACGCGTTCCTCTGCGTCGTCAGCCACTTGATCGCTTGCAGCGCCTGCAGCAGCCTGTCCTGCAACGTCAGAGCCAGCACTGCGTATCCCGTCATCTCCACGGATCGTGCTCTTCCGCTGCCCCTGCTCCGCTGTTCTTCCCAGTACAGCTGGCCGGGCTGGGACCTGTTGGCCGAGGCCAGCAGGTCCTCCACCAGTTCCTCCGCCTCGGGTGCCTCCTCGAGCACCTCACTGATCTCTTGCCTCATGCTGTTGTACAGGCTGAGCGCGTAGGCAGTGACGGCCTTCGTGTACGGCTCCTCCGTCTTGTTGGACCTGATGCAGGTCAGGGCATCCTGGACGTTATCGGGGTCGACCTTGACCAGTCTGTTGACCTCCAGGAGGGTCACGAGAGCGGAGGCGGTCACTGATCTGTCGGTGCCCCTCAAGTCTGAGTGGAGGACGAAGCCGACGTTGCGGAAGCAGCCGTTCCTCAGCTGGTTGTTCAGCAGGAACCTGACACTCTGCTCGACGTTATCCTTGGGTATGTTGACGAATTTGGAGGCCTGACCAAACACCTTGACCACGAAGGACGTGAGCCACATCGATCCAACCTTGTCTTGCTGCTCTCCCCAGACGGAGTAGGCGCCGTCGCTGTGCCTGAACTGCTGCTCCCTCTGGTATCCCTTGGTGATGTGAGCCTTGGCCTTGGCTTCCAGCTCTGGCTTGGACTGCCCTGTGCCGTGAAGGTAGTCCATCAGGTACACGTTGGGCGCCATCCCTATCATGGTCTGCTCTCCGCATCCCGTGGGCATCCTGACAAGCCTGTCGAGGTTGGAGAGTGAGGGAGCCATGATGTCACCCGTGACTGTGACCCAGGCGCGTTCGGAATCAGGGACAAGGTCGTCCGGAAGCTCAAGGGAATCCAGCGTCAGTTCTTCGCCCTCTTCCTCCGCCTCCCCAACGCAGTGGAATTTGGACTGCACCTTCTCAACCGGGAACCCTTCAGGCTTGACCTGGATCGACTTCTGCAGGATGTCAGTGTATCCCTCGGCCTCTCCCGCCGCCTCGCAGACTCCGCCGGCGACGGCGGCGGCCTTGTCGGTGATCTTGGCCTCCACGGTAATGTTGACCTCGTGCAGCTCCCTCGCCTTTATGTTGAAGGTCTTGATGTCGTTGTTGGTCCCGGGGAGGCACAGATCCTGGCTGGTCTGGTCCAGCTTAATGGCATCGGACTCCCTGACGGAGAGTCTGATCGGGAGGCCCCTGCTCACGGTGTTGAACACGGAGACGTTGACTGGGAGCACCTCTCCCCTCTTGACGGAGTAGGGCATGTTGATGTCTGCGAAGAAGTCCTGGGTGACGAGGAGCTCCGTCTTGTTGGCCACTCCCAGCCCGGCCTCCGAGTGGGAGCAGAAGACCTCGGCAATCCAGGTAGTGATGGTGTGCGGAGCCTCAAGGTCGACATCCGCGTCGCCCTGTCCGTCCAGTGGGACCAGGTCGAAGAGCCAAGTCTCGGGGAAGTAGTTGCGCACCTCCACCTTGTTGCGGCGGACGCTCCCGCCGATGCTGGTGGAGGTCTTGCGGTTATTGGAGGCGGAGAAGGCGGCGACCTCGGCTGAAGCTGCTTCTTCGGCGACAAAGGCTTGCTGAGCGGCGACGGGTCTCTGCCGTGGTGGTGGAGGAGGAGGAGGACCAGGTTGAGCAGAGTCAGACATGATGATGGGCTGGGGTGCGGGTGCTCTGAGCAGGTCGATGGGAATCGGCTTTGGGAAGTCCATCTCGTCCGCCCTGTCGCTCACGTCCTTCAAATTAAGACACTCTCCGATCCTGTCAGACATTACATCCAGTCCAAGAGTGTTGAACCTCTGCAGCAGGCTTTGTTCAGCGTCTCTCTTCTTGTTCTCCTCCTCCGTGTCGTCCTCCTTTCTGCATTCGAGGTGCCTGTAGCTGTGCTGGTAGTCCAGCCTCTCCCCGGACAGCCTCCCCTTGAGGGCCATCGCCCGCGGCATCGTCACCTTGTTTGCGTTGGGCAGCAGCTCCACCGACTTGTCCACCACGCTGTACCCGCACAGGCTGTCCGGCTCGCCCTCCACCTTCAGGCTCAGCTTGTCCCCGGGCCTGGCCGTCGACTGGGAGAACCTGACTGCCGGCCCGGGCGCGCAGGACTCCACCGAGAAACTCTCCCTCTCCGACAGGGTCACCCCTTCGCCGTCGGTCGTTGACACCAGCAGGGTGGCATGCTCGAACATCTCACCCTCGTTCTGCAGCGGGCGGTCCACCACGATGTCGTAGGCCGTGAGTATGACTCCCTCTCTCCTCTCCCCGGCGACGGAGAGGTCGTCGATGACCAGAGCGTCTCCGACGTACTCCGCCTCCAGGTCTTGCCCGCTAATCTCTACCTCGGCGGACCTGGCGTCCACAATGACGTTGCCGCTGCTCAGCACGTGGGAGAGGCTGACCACGCTGTCCCTCCTGGCGGAGAGGAAGACGCGGACGCGGTTCTCGCCGCAGTGCAGCTTGGGGCTGTTCCCGGTGGGCACCGCCAGGGCGGAGTCCAGCTCCCCATGCTTCAACTCGGCGTCCATCTTGAGCTCCGGCTGCCTCATCCCGCTGGTCTCGTTGGCCGGATGTTGGACGGCCGTTATCTTCAAGCTGAGCTTGGACACGTTGGCAGGTGCCTGGTAGATCGGCACCGCCATGCGCAGTTTGCCCCCAGGTCCGCTAACGGCATCCACGCACGTCTCCTCATACAGCAGCCCCCGCAGCATCTCGATCAGCCCGAGCAGCTGGTCCTCGTCGGAGGAGTAGCGCAGCTGGTTAAACTTTTTCCTGACGGGGTACAGCTCGGTGAAGAGCCTCGCGCACACCTCTAGCGCCACCCCCTCCACGCCAACCCCATCGTGCGAGACCACCTCGGCTTCCTGCACCACCGGGAAGCTCCCCAGCACGTGGTGGTAGGTCGCCGCGCTGGCCCTGATGGAAAACGGGGTGTCAACCACCCTGTAGTAGTGGGTGCGGTTCATTTTCGTCCTCGTCACCCCCTCCGTCACCACGGCCAGCAGAGAGAAGCTGTAGCTCTGGTTGGTCAGGGTCCGGATCTCGTCGGCGTCGAGTCTGACCTCCCCGCATCCGTCGCTGAGGGGGACGATCGGCTTGGTCACGTTTGCGCGGTATCGGACTTCGTCCCAGCGCCCGATGTAGCGGCTGCCCGTGAAGGTGGCGTTCAGCTTCCCGTTGACCTTTCCTCCGTGAGTGTAGACGCCACAGACCTTGAAGGTCTCCCCGACCGAGTCTCGGGTCACCACGCTGGGCCCCTCCAGCGTCACCTCAAACTTGGGCAGCACCCGCTCTGACACCTTGAAGTGGGCGATCTGGTCGTCCGCCTCCGTCCCGTCCTTGCTCCTCCGGACGTGGATCTTCCACCTCCCGAGAGTTGGCTCTTCCGGCAGCGAGTACTCCACCTGCGCCATCCCCTTCTCCAGCTTGACGTCCTTCCACTGGGCCAGCCTGGATCCGCCCGGTTCGGTTACCCAGGCTTCCGCCAGTTCCGTCGTCGTCTCTGAGGGCCGCAGCTGCACGTCCATCACCAGGAACCTGACCCGCAGCAGCTGGTCCGGCTGGTAGTCTCCCTTGTCCGTCTGAATCAGGATCATGGACTTGAAGGCGAACACCTTGACGGGCTTGTAGGCCAGGATGCCGTAGTCGCTGCCGGCAAACTCTCCCTTCACTCTGAGCATGGCCGTCCCGGGCTTGAACTTGTCCTCTGGCAGCTTGACCCTCTGGCAGTGGAACTCCTGACTCCCCGCGGGGACCGTGATAGTCTCCTCCAGCTCCGGGTGGTCTCCGTTCAGCAGCTTCTTCCCTTCGCTCCAGAAGGCCAGCGTCACCAGCCCGTCTCCTCTTTCCTCGCCCCTCAGTTGCAGGCAGACGTTCTCTTCGTGGACCTCGCGGGAGGTCGAGAAGCCCTGCGGGAGGGTCAGCAAGTAGTCGGCGTCGCTGTCTTCCTCCTCCTCCGTGATCTCTCCTTGCGGTTGGGCGGACCAAGACGCCAGGAAGCCTTCCTCCTGCACCCCGTGGTCCGAGATGAGCCTCAGGTTCACCTTGCTTCCCCTGGAGTAGACGGAGTAGTCGCTCCTGATTTGCCCACAGAAGCTCTTGACGACGGTCCCGTCGGCCTCGCGGACCGACAGGCGGTCGTAGCGGCACCCAGAGTTGCGCTCAGTCTGTAATATATGTATAGGATCGTATTATTAATGCAGGAGGAGAAAGGAGGGCTGAGTTCTATGACATCTCTTGCAAGCTGACATGCGGATGCTTACACTAAACAGGTGGAAGGTGACTTTGACTCTGTTTCCTTCCGGCACGGTGATGTTCCAGGTGCAGTTGGACTTTGCGGGGTAGCGAGAGGGGAAGTCGGGAGAGGCGAAGAGACCAGAGGAACCAGACAGTTCCCAATGGCACGCTGAAAACATTAATATGGAGGGGAAGGTCATATCATATGGTCACATGACAAATTGCGTTTTAAAAAAATGGAAATACCTTTCTCCTCTTCCTTTTGTTTGGGCGGCGGTGGCGGGGGGCGAATGGGAGGACGCGGGGGAGGGCGTGGAGGAAGCGGAAGGGGGGCGACATCCCCTTCAGCAGGAGGGGGAGGAGGCGGAGGAGGTGGCAGAACCACCTGCATCCTGGGGTTGTCCTCCATGGCGATCAAGTCTTCCAGATCTTCAAGATCGTCCTCCTCTCCCTCCTCCTCTTCTTCGCTGGGAAAGGAGATGGAGTCGTCGTCGACATCTGGATGTGGGCACAAGGAGAAACAACAACATTTAGCGGACCACTTTACAAACATTTAGAATTTCTAAGACCTCAAGTTGATGGTTGCGCCACGTTTTTTTTAATAAAAAAAATCTCAGAAATGCACCATGACGTAACCACGCCCGATCAGACAAGTGGTTTTAGACAGAAAAAAAATGCAACCACCACCCATACGTTAAACACGTGCAACGAAGCGTGACCGTGGTTTGTACCTTGTGCTGCTGCCGCCGCCACCGACGACAACAACAGCAGCAACAGGAGCGGTCTCATCCTCGTCGACCTGGTGAGGAAGTGCTTCTACCTCGCACCGATGGAGTAGGCCTTCCTCTGACAGGCCGCGGAAGAAGAGGGGATGGGTGGTGATAAGTGGGGTTAGAAGGCTAGAAGGAATTCCGGCTGGAGGGTGTCCCACTTCTCTCTTTTAGGCTTCCTGTGCAAAAACTTTTTTTGGTTCCTTTATCTGTTGGCGAGTCTTCCTCCTCCCCTTCCTCCTCCTCCTCCTCCTTTCTCCGTCCTGGTGGTATCAGGCTTGCCCTGGCGTCCGTCTCGTGTTCCCACAGCACCTCTCTGCCTCCTCCTCCTCTCTCTTCTCCTTCGCGCACCTACTTCTAGTGGTACTGTTGCTATGACGAGCGACTCTTCAGGAAGTTACCTCTCTTCTCTCTCTCTCTCTCTTCTTCTGTAAAGACTTTTTCTCTGAATTGTATGCAGAAAATGCAGTAGTATGCACCGTTGTCGACGACCACTTCTGTTCAAAAGTCCTCGATTTTTTTTTGTCTAGAAACTCTTTGGCTTCCTTTCCAGTCAAAAAACTACGCTCGCAGTTATAATTATACTTTTTTTTCCTGGACCTCTCTCTCTCTCTGTTCCTCTCTTTGCGGTGGTCGTGTTGCGATTGAGCCGGGCTGAGTGGACACGGGGGGACTTTATGTACGTACTACGCTCTTCTCTCTCTCTCTTTCCCTCTTCTCCTGCAGATTCAGCAGCAGACCTGTGAGTAGTAGGTCTAGTGGACCATGGAGTGAGCCAGAAGAAGAAGAAGGTGGGATTTCCACCTACACACGCACAACTACTGTAGTATACGTATAAACTCTCTCTCCTCTCTTCTGACCGGGACTTCCCAGAATCAAAAACCTGGGCAAAATAAAGTCATTGGGCCATGTCATGTGGGGAGGAATTAAACAGTCGAATGACTTTTTTCCGCCCATACTCGCCTCCGATGCTTTAAAAAAATATTATTTCAAGTCTAACGTCTGTGACAAATCGCATCCCCGCCTAGAAACTGAAGTCAATAAGTCAACATGAACATCCAAGAAAAAAAATTGTGCCTGGGAGGCGACGGTGGCGCCGTGCTGCCTATAGTACAGTACATACTACAGTATTGGATTGGAGAGTAGGATTTTCTGTTCTCTTCCAGACCGGTTTCTTCAATTTCATCTCTCTCTCTCTCCACTCTTCCTACTAGCACTCCTACACTTCGGTACAATCCATCGGGATCAGTTCTTGGAATCGTCGTCTGTGGGGCTCGTCCATCTCCTCCATCCTCTTCCTAGCCTCTCTTGTCACAGTTCAGAGTGAAAGAGGCGGGGGGGGGGAGGAAGTCGCGGATTTCCACGTAAAGTAGCGTGGGGGCAAAACCACCATCCGTTCCCCCCTCGGTATCACTGCATACAAGTTAAACATAACTCACTTAGTACGTTATAGTCATTCTAGTATTACACAGTTAGACGTTTCTTTGTCCTCATACGTGCACATACAAATTGTCTCCAATATTTCCCCCCCCTTCCTTTTCTTGTCCTTGCTGTCTGTTGTTTACATAATTCGCTTCCCTGTAGTAGAATGCACCTCCCTTTTTTTGCATTTGCAGCCCTCTCCCTCTTCCCTCCCCACGAGTGGAAAAAAAAAACATTTGGCGACGTCTGCACACTAGTAGGGTAGGAAGACATAGCCAAATGGCCTCCAATTATCTTGTCGGAAGACAGAATTTGGCAAAGTGTGTGCTAGATGCTGCGTCACGTACTACGTCGATAAGGAGCGAATAGCCAATTGAATCCCGGCCATAGAAATAACCTTTATCTCGTTATCTGACATAACCTAATTCAATCGTAATAATTCTTTCTCTTTCTCCTCTCACGTGTACCCTAGTAGAAGACATTAATTAAACACACAACTGGCATTCATGTACTAGGAAAAAAACAACGTCGACACGCATGGCGGGTCAAAATAGGCTTATAAGTATAGGCTATAGATGCTGTTTCTATCGAGCTGTGATAAGTTTTTGGCTTATTTTGAGAGGATGAAGAGGTACAAGTTTTTTTTGCTAGATCTATTTCAGATACGTCCAATATTTTGTCTTGTTGCTGTACCCTAGAAGAAAAAAATATTAAGTTTAATAGTAGCTGTGTAGCATTACATACAATGTTTAAAAAACACCACAATCTTGCTTTTTGATAAACTTTTTTACAGCTCTATGTGGTCATGCCTGAATCAATTGCAAATATAAAGTCACTAAATACTAGACTCTCCTAGACTCTCCTAGATCTGACCACAGTTCGAAGGAAACACACTGTAGGACAAAAAGGTGACGAACTTACCGTGACGGCTGTCTGGTTGGGATCGAGCAGGATTCGTGGTACGTGTATATATTTCTCATCTCTCTTACTGCGGTATGCACGGAAAGAAGCAAGCATAATTAGATATATATAGGTAGTAATAGAGATTTTTCTTTTTTCTTCTTCACGTAGTATCTTGGCACGGACAAGAATCGTTACAATCAATCTTTGGGGTGCGTAGAGGGGGGGGGAGGGGTTAAGAAACTCTATGGTAGAAGGAAGACCATTAAATGGTTTCGAAGAGTTCATGGGAATACACTGTATAGTAGTACTTTAAATGTGTGTGATATTGTCATGTACGAGGGGAAATCCAGTATAAAGTTGAAAAATGCAATAACTTGAAAAATAATTGTTTCTCAAGAAGTCTATTTTTAACTTTTTTTAGAGTCACTCTCCTCTTTTACAATGCATTTGTCATATCTCTGTTCACATTTTCAAGATACTGTACATGCTTGAAAATCTCTATAATATACCGTATGTCTCTCAATTCTTGTTGCTATTTGAAGGAATCCAATAAGAGG